>JGI2160J19893_10000668_pt1 | contig 11431 bp, 15 predicted proteins | sample DeeMarSeWOR28_12_FD_19893 | JGI IMG/M metagenome (IMG submission 19893)
TTCTGGATCTCTCAATAGTGCTATCAGGATTAATTCTCTATCACTCAACGAGTTTAGCGTAACCGTCCCCTTAGCGTGTGCGCGGACAAATTTCCTGTTCTGTGAAGAAAAATGCAATTTCGGTTTTCGCCGTATCAGGCCCATCCGAGCCGTGCACCGCGTTTTCATCGATGGTATCCGCGAAATCCGCACGAATAGTGCCGGGCTCAGCCTCCGCGAAATCCGCACGAATAGTGCCGGGCTCAGCCTCTTTTGGATTGGTAGCCCCCATGATTGCCCGATTCTGCGTGATGGCATTTTCACCTTCCAATACCTGAACCATTACCGGACCGGAGGTCATAAATTCCACCAAGTCCTTGAAAAATGGGCGCTCTTTATGCACCGCATAAAAACCTTCGGCCTGTTCATTGCTGAGGTGCAGCATTTTTGCCGCGATAATTTTCAATCCTGCTTTTTCAAACCGGGAATAAATTTCACCAATAACATTTTTCGCGACGGCATCAGGTTTGATGATGGAAAAAGTACGTTCTATTGCCATTTCAGGTACTCCAGGGGGTTCATTTTTTCAGGCATCCGGGCCCAAATGACCCAAATATGCCGGTTATCGATAGTAAAACGTGTAATTATAACTAGTATTGGTGGGAAATAACTAGCTGTAAGTCCAGCGGTAAATTTGTTTGCTTTTGACCGTCACAAAGTGGATTTGATCTCGGATTAACTTCAATTAGTAATTAGTGGTGTGCAAAACTGCAACCACATCTCAACAGGGACTGGTCAGTAAGAAGGCGCTGATGACGCGATTTTAATCGCCGAGCGGGGTTTACGCGTCGCCCCGAAATTGGTGGAAAAAAAGCAGGCCAGGGTCAAGCGTACCCCTCCAGTTACCGGCATGACCTCGTGCGGGATATCGCCCCGATTTAACAATACGGAATACTTGGGCAAGGACACGATTTGCTTGCCAAGTTCGGGATGGTAGAGCACGAATTCACCACCCTCGTAAACATCACTGAACTGAAATACTGCTGTCGCATCATAGTCCGGCGTGGTATCCCGGTCCACGTGGTAGCCAATAAAATCATTGGTTAACAAGCGGTTAGCCTGACAGCGACGCACGCATAACGGATAACTGCCTATCAGCTGACCAAAAAATCTGTGTAGCGTAGAACTCATCACAATATCCAGCACCGCAGCGGTAAGGTCATGTAATAACTCCGGTTTTTCCACATCGTTAATAAACCGACCCACCCATACAGAATGCGCATCGCCGCTATCGCCACCTACGACTTTGGCGTAATCCATCCGTTCCAGCAACGACTGTAACTGATCCCACTGCGCAGGTTGCAGCGGTATCTCGTCGCGCTGCAATACCACGTAACCCTGCTGGCGAAATAGCGCCGCGAGTTGCTGGCTGGTGCGGGTCGGTTGATTGGCAACAGATATCATCATTTATGAACCTACTGGGAATGCGGTAATTGTACCGCACAAAGGGCAAAGCGAAGATAATAAATATAAACCGGCAGAAATCGTAATGTCCTGGATCAAATGCAAGGCATTTGCCTTTCAGTTGGAACACTCTTCAATCGGATCGTTCTTCGATCCACGCCATCTGAATCGCTTCCAGGATTTTTTCGCCGCAATGTTCCTGATCATCATCAAATTCATCGAGATCCAGGCACCATTGCATTAATTCGGTAAACCGCACATATTGAGGATCGACATCAGGATGCGCTTCATCCAACGCGATGGCAATATCCAGGCTATCCGTCCATTTCAGTGACATAGCGGTTTCTCTCCCCGTTGAGGTTAATGATTTTCTGACACCATGTTGATGGTGTACTTGGGAATTTCAATCACCAGATCTTTGTCAGCCACCCTGGCCTGACAGCTGAGCCGGGACTCCGGTTCCAGACCCCATGCCTTGTCCAGTAAATCCTCTTCTGTCTCGTCGGCTTCTTCAAGGGAATTAAAACCTTCTCGAACAATGACGTGACACGTAGTGCAGGCACAGGATTTTTCACAAGCATGTTCTATAGGAATCCCATTTTGCAAGGCCGCGTCACAGATCGTGGTACCGGTTTCCGCTTCGATCACCGCACCCTCGGGACAAATCTCCTCGTGGGGTAAAAAAATCAATTGTGGCATTTTAAGTTTCTCAAAGTTTTAAAATTATTTGCCTGCGCTATGCCGCTTAAATTACTGGCTAAAGTCATCCACCTTGTGCCCCGCCATCGCGGAACGGATGCTTTCATTCATGCGCCGCGCAGCAAAATCAGTGCTCACCTGATTCAAATCATCGATGGCCCGCTTAATTGCGGTGTGATCATCGCCTTGCATGGTTTGTTGCAGGGTCTGGAGTTTGCTTTCCAGTTGCTGCATTTCCTCTGCTGACAACAGCCTCTCACCGTCGGCTTTTAGCGCCGCCTGCAGTGCTAACACCACACGTTCCGCTTCCACCTGTTGTTCGCGCAAGTTACGTGCAGCAACATCCTGCTCAGCATGCGACATGGAATCGCGCAGCATGGTTTCAATCTCGGAGTCTGATAACCCGTATGATGGCTTCACCTGGATACTGCTTTCCACACCGCTGGTTTGTTCCCTGGCGCTGACGGATAACAAACCGTCGGCATCCACCTGGAACGTTACCCTTATCCTCGCGGCGCTGGCAACCATGGGCGGAATGCCGTGTAACTCAAACCTGGCCAGGGATCGACAATCGCTTACCAACTCTCGTTCCCCCTGTACGACATGAATCGACATTGCCGTTTGGCCATCCTTGAACGTGGTAAACTCCTGAGCACGGGCAACCGGTATGGTGGTATTGCGGTGAATGATTTTCTCCGCCAGGCCACCCATGGTTTCTATTCCCAACGACAAGGGAATGACGTCCAACAATAACATTTCGTCTTCCGACTTGTTGCCGGCTAGAATATCTGCCTGTATCGCCGCACCAATGGCAACCACCTGTTCGGGATCAATGTCCACCAATGGTTCGCGTTCGAAGAATTCCTGAACCAATTCGCGTACCCGCGGCACGCGGGTTGAACCACCTACCATGACGACATCGGTAATCTCGTCACGGTTAATACCCGCATCACGCAAAGCCCGCTTGCAGGGTAACAAAGTTTGTTTGATCAATGGATCAATGATCGCGTTCAGAATGTCACGGGTTAAGATTCCTTGCCATTGCTGATTTTCCCCGCGAACAATTTCAATCGTGACACTGTCAGACACGGTGAGCGCTTCTTTTGCATCGCAGGCTTTTTGCATCAATTGTCGAACCAGTGACTGATCGGCGCTGCCAGTGATGCCGGCCTGCTGTTTAATCCACTGCGCGATAGCGCGGTCGAAATCATCGCCACCCAGCGTGGAGTTTCCTGCGGTGGACATCACCTCAAATACGCCACGATTCAAACGCAAAATTGACACATCAAACGTGCCGCCACCCAGATCATAAATTACATGTACGCCTTCCGCTTTTTTATCCAGCCCATAGGCAACCGCCGCCGCGGTGGGCTCATTCAGCAAACGCAGTACATTGAGCCCCGCCAGCCTGGCGGCGTCCTTGGTGGCCTGACGTTGTGCGTCGTCAAAGTAGGCGGGTACGGTAACCACCACCCCGGTTAATTCACCACCCAGGGCCTGTTCCGCACGTTGTTTTAATTGTTTAAGAATTTCGGAGGAAACTTCAATGGCGCTGACGTTTCCGGCAACGGTCTTGATGCGCGGCACCGCAGAGTGAGTTTCGACAAACTCGTACTGAATATCACCGCTGCTGACCGTGATGTCAGCGATACCGCGCCCCATGAAACGTTTTACCGAACTGATGGTATTCATGGGGTCTTCAGTTGTAGCTTTTTTTGCGGCGTCGCCCACCACGCAGGTCCCATCAGCCTGATAACGAACCACTGATGGCAAAATGTAGCGACCCTGGTCATCCTGTAAGGTGTTGGGCATGCCACTGCGTACCGTGGCCACCAGCGAATTGGTGGTCCCCAAATCGATACCTGCCGCCAAACGGTGTTGATGCGGCGCCGTCGCCTTACCCGGTTCACTGATTTGTAATAGAGCCATGAAATATAGTTTGAAGTGCTATTAGTTAGAATTTAAATTTTATAACCGAAACATGAGAAAGATAAATCGCCACACATTAGACCACAGGCAATGAATTCGGCTTATAATAACAGTTCTTCTTCCAGCGCCCCGGTTTCTTGTTGTAATTTGACCATAAATTGCATGCGACGGACATAGTCGGCAATCTTGGCCAGTTGGTCAGCGTTGTCTTCATTAAAAAGTCGACTTAATACGGTAATTTGCTCAGTGATCGCTTGCTCGATTTCCTTGGCGATCACCAGTAATTTGGCTTCAGGGTCTTGTGCATCTCTCACCTGCTCCAACGCCTCGCGCAGTCGCATTTGTTGCATCAAAAATTCTGAGTCCATATTGACACTGGATTCATTGGTGAGGTCGACCCCTTTAAGCTGGAGCATGTACCGCGCCCTCAACAAAGGGCTCTTTAAAGTTTGGTAAGCCTCGTTAATCAACGCCGACTGTTGCATGGATATACGTCGTTCCAGATCCGAGGCATTGGCAAATTTATCGGGATGAACGGCAGTCTGGAGTTTTCGATATCGGGTGGAGAGTTCTGTCAGGTCGATATCGTAGGATGTCGGCAAATCGAATATTTCAAAATAGTTTTGTGTCAAACCAGCCGTTGTCATTACCTGTTCCAACGATTCTGGTTAAACGGTAAAACTTTCGCCGCAACCGCACTCGCCCTTGACGTTCGGATTATTAAATTTAAACCCTTCGTTCAAACCTTCGCGGGTATAGTCCAGCTCAGTGCCATCCAGGTATAACAGGCTCTTTGGGTCCACGATCACTTTGATGCCATGGTCCTCAAAAACCTTATCTTCGGGATTAACTTCGTCGGCAAATTCCATCACATAGGCCATACCGGAGCATCCGGTGGTTTTGACACCCAGGCGCAAACCCACGCCCTTGCCCCGATTAGCAAGGAAACCCTGGACATGTTTAGCAGCGGCTTCTGTTAAGGTAATACTCATAAATTAAAAATAAACCAAAATATAAACTGTTACCGTGAACGATCTTACTCTACTGGCTTTGTTTTTTGACGATAATCATTGATCGCGGATTTAATAGCATCTTCCGCTAACACCGAACAATGTACCTTGACCGGCGGTAACGCCAGTTCTTCGGCAATTTGTGAGTTCTTGATTTCAGACGCCTGAGCCAGTGTTTTGCCTTTCACCCATTCCGTTAATAATGAGCTGGAAGCAATCGCGGATCCACAACCATAGGTTTTAAAACGCGCATCTTCGATTACACCCGCGTCATTAACCTTTATCTGCAAACGCATCACATCGCCACAGGCCGGCGCTCCCACCATACCGGTGCCGACAGCGGAATCGTGGGCATCAAAACTGCCGACATTCCGTGGATTGTTGTAATGGTCCATCACTTTATCGCTGTATGCCATAACTTATCTCTCTGACTATCTCTATAACTATCGCAATGTATCTCAACTATCTCTTAATGCCAGTACAGATAATTCAAGGATGTTCCATTAGTGGGCAGCCCATTGCACCTTGGATAAATCAACACCCTCTTTATACATATCCCACAGTGGGGACAGCTCACGTAGCTTGCTGATTGCCTTGTGTACCTGGTCAATCGCAGAATCGATGTCTTCTTCCGTCGTAAACCGTCCGATGCTAAACCGAATAGAACTGTGCGCCAGTTCATCATTGCGCCCCAGCGCACGCAACACATAGGAAGGCTCGAGACTGGAAGACGTACACGCCGAACCCGAAGACACCGCAATACCTTTCAACGCCATAATCAGGGACTCCCCTTCCACAAAGTTGAAGCTGATATTTAATATATTGGGAACCTGATGTTCAATATCGCCATTGAGGTAGACTTCCTCAATATCCTGCAGGCTGTGGTACAGCTTGTCACGCAAACGGCTAATGCGCTGGTTATCTTCCGCCATTTGTTCTTTGGCAATACGGAACGCTTCTCCAATACCGACAATTTGATGCGTAGCCAATGTGCCGGAACGCATACCGCGCTCGTGTCCGCCACCATGCATTTGCGCTTCGATACGAATCCGCGGCTTGCGTCGCACGTAGAGTGCACCGATACCTTTTGGACCGTAAATTTTATGTCCGGAAAATGACATCAGATCGACTTTCATAGTTTCCATATCAATGGGCACCTTGCCTGCGCTCTGCGCGGCATCAACGTGGAAAATAATACCTTTCTCACGGGTGATCTCGCCGATCGCAGCGATATCCTGAATTATGCCGATTTCGTTGTTGACGTGCATGATGGATACGACAATGGTGTCATCTCGCATCGCGGCTTTTAACTTTTCAAGATCAATAAGGCCGCTAGGTTCCGGATCAAGATAGGTGACTTCGAAGCCTTCCCGCTCCAGCTGCCGACAGGTATCCAAAACGGCCTTATGTTCCGTTTTGGAGGTAATAATATGTTTACCTTTTTTACTATAGAAATGCGCGGCACCCTTAATCGCCAGGTTATCCGACTCTGTAGCGCCAGAGGTGAAAATGATTTCTTTAGGATTGGCATTGACCAGATCGGCAATATTTTTCCTGGCAGTTTCGACCGCTTCTTCCGCGTGCCAGCCGAATGCGTGGGAACGCGACGCTGGATTACCGAATTCGCCGTCCATGGTGAGATACTGCATCATTTTCTCCGCCACGCGCGGATCTACCGGTGTAGTTGCAGCATAATCCATGTAAATAGGGTGACTCATTTCGTACTCCACTCAATACTGATATATCGTTGTAATTTCCAGGGGTTATTCTATTTCAATTGACCACACAGAAAAATGCCCAGATCAGGAAATCAATCCAGAGCGAATCCGGTCCACGTTTAAGCGCCAGCGCCATCACGTCCAGGTATTTCAAACAAGTACGCCAGACAGATTGTTAAACCAGCCAACGCCTTTTTTAGCAACAGCTTTTCGGTTTTAGCTGACGATGTCAAACCAATGTTTACTGAAAAGCTACAGCCTGCTTATCCTTTTCCTGACGCTCGTCTTGGCGCGCCGCCACGTCCTGCACGTTACGTTTTTCAACTAACTGACCAAGGCTGATACCATTAAGGAAGTCATAGAGTTGATCACTGAGATCAGTCCATAACTGATGTGTTAAACACTCCTCACCATTCTGGCAGTTGCCTTGTCCGGCGCAGCGCGTCGCATCGACTTTCTCATCCACCGCGGCGATAACTTCAGCAACGTTAATTTCATTAGCACCTCGGCTCAGACGATAACCACCACCCGGTCCTCTGGCACTGGCAACCAGGTCGCGCTTGCGCAGTTTGGAAAATAATTGTTCCAGATAGGAAAGGGAAATACCCTGACGTTGCGAAATATCAGCGAGGGTAATGGGGCCTTTGGTGGCATGAACAGCAAGATCTAACATAGCGGTGACCGCATAACGGCCTTTAGTTGTTAATCTCATAGCTTAACCCTTTGATTAATTTAATTTAACAGTAGATACAGTGGTAAGTTTATATACTTCTGTATAATCCCGATCAGTTTTCAAAATCCCTGTAAATACTATTGGTATAGTATCGATATCCCGACAAATCCTGTCAAGTATTAATACAGCAAAGTATTGCTATTCCGAGTATTTTAGTCAAGTATTATCGACAGAAGTTCACTCTGATTTAACGTCGCTGTCCTCGTCCAGCTTTTCTTCCGCCAGGGTGCCAATTTCACAGGGACCCAGTTCCGGCAATTCCACATCATTGAATTCCGCATTCAGGCTTTTCAGGGCCTGGCACATCTTTTCTACTTTGGCATCCATGGCATGGGAATGGTCCAGTATGCAGTTAATGGCATGGGCAACGGGGTCTGGCGCGTCGCGGGTCACCCCGTAAGCGTCAAATCCCATTTTCTGCGCCATGGCGTGGCGGCGTTTTTCCTGGTCCCTGGTTTGCTTGCTAGCACTGACAGCCCGCCCTGGCACACCGACCACTGTCGCTGAGGCAGGAACATCCTTGACGACTACGGCATTGGATCCAATACGCGCCCCATCACCGATATTTATCGGTCCGAGCACCTTGGCACCTGCACCGACCACCACGTCATTACCAAGGGTTGGATGCCGCTTACCCTTTTCCCAACTGGTACCTCCCAATGTCACCCCATGATACAGCGTGCAATCATCACCAATTTCCGCCGTTTCNCCAATCACCACGCCCATACCATGGTCAATAAAAAATCGCCGACCAAGCACAGCACCCGGGTGTATTTCGATGCCGGTGACCCAGCGTGCAAAAGTTGACAGGAAACGCGCCAACCATTTGAATCCGTGATTCCACAGACTATGACTCACACGATGCAGCAGCACTGCGTGCACGCCAGGATAGGTCGTTATTACTTCAAAGAACGTACGTGCTGCGGGATCGCGGTCGAACACGCATTCGATGTCTTCTTTAAGATGTTTAAACATTAGTTTCCCTGGTTGTCGTTGATAACTCAAAAACGCCGGCCATAACAGTCATTTTTTACTAAGGCATTTTTGAATCGTCGTCAGGATACCACGCAGGATATTTAGTTCCACGCGGTCCAGTCGCGCCCGGTTGAACAAGCGGCGTAAACGTCTCATCATTTTACGCGGGTGTTCGGTTTGCAAGAAACCGATTTGTGTCAGCATTTCATAAAAATGTTCGTAAAACCGCTCCATATCCTGCGCACTGGCGAAGGGTTCGCCATCCAGCGAAAGCTCATCTGTCGGCGAGACTGCAGCGTGTTTTTCGGCTTCCGCCTGCAACGCATGCCAGTGCATATGAATTTCATAAGCAATTACCTGCACCGCGGCGGCGATGTTCAGTGAACTATAGTCAGGATTACTGGGAATATTCAGCAGATAATGGCACCGCTCCAGTTCTTCGTTGGTCAGCCCGGAATGTTCACGGCCAAACACCACAGCGATGCGGGTACCCGGCGGTTGCGCATAGACCTGATCAACAAACTCTCGCGGCTCAACCTGAGGCCAGCTCAAACGCCGCAACCGTGCGCTGGCACCAAACACCAGATCACAGTTTGCCAGTGCCTCGTCCAGGGTGGGATAAACCCGTGCCTTACTCAACACATCATCAGCACCAGATGCGCGGGCTGTCGCTTGTGCGTGCGGGAACTCCATCGGATCCACCAGCACCAGTTGTTCAAGACACATATTCTTCATGGCGCGGGCAACACCGCCGATATTGCCCGGATGCGAGGTGTTCACAAGCACGATTTGAATGTCGGGACGACCGTTAATCATCGAATAGTATCAGCTTTGTTATGTTATAGATCGCTGGAAAGCAACCTGACCGAGCCGTAATTACCGGGTGGCTTGCTGCATTGGAGTTTGTTCGCAATTTTTCAATAAATTTGCTACATTGCACGCGCATATTGTAACCGAATCCCTGATCTTTAATAAATCAACCGTGTAGTCCATAACCATGCATCCCACGCTTAATATTGCGGTTCGCGCCGCACGCAGTGCCGGTAATATCATTGTTCGCGCTCTGGAACATATTGACCGCCTGAATGTTCAAACCAAATCCGAAAATGATTTTGTCACCGAGGTCGATAAGGCAGCAGAACAGGAAATCATTCGCACTATTCGCAAGGCCTATCCCAATCATGGCTTTCTGGCAGAAGAAAGCGGCAAACAGGCGGGCGACGAATTCGTCTGGATCATTGACCCCCTCGATGGCACCACCAATTACGTCCACGGTTTTCCCCAATTCGCGGTTTCCATCGCGTTGAAGCACAAGCAAGTACTGGAACAGGCAGTAATCTACGATCCGTTACGACAGGAGTTATTTACCGCGTCTCGCGGCCGTGGTGCACAACTGAATGACCGCCGTATACGGGTGACTTCCCGGCCGGGTCTGAAAGGCGCCCTTCTGGGTACCGGCTTTCCCTTTAAGCAACAGCAATACCTCGATGCCTATCTTGCCATGTTCAAAGACCTGTTTCCCATGACAGCAGGAATTCGACGCGCCGGCGCAGCCTCATTAGATCTTGCTTATGTTGCCGCGGGTCGACTGGATGGTTTCTGGGAGATTGGTCTCAAACCCTGGGACATGGCCGCCGGGGCCTTGCTAATCGAGGAAGCTGGCGGTTTTGTCTGTGATTTCGCGGGGAGTAACGAATACCTTGAGACCGGCAACCTGATCGCCGCCAATCCCAAGCTGCTGAAGCCCATGCTTGAGAAAATCCAGCCCCACCTCCCTCCGGACTTACAGAAGTAGTTGTTTTTAAAGAAGTTCCTCTGCTTAAGATTTCGCGGCGCGCGCCGACAAATTAACTATACTGTTCAGTTGTCGGTGGTATCCAAGCATGAGTAAAAAACATATCAATTCGTTGAATAACAAGAAGTTGTTGGAACTCAAAGTCAGTGATGGATTAACAAACCTGGAAGAGTTGACACGCAGCATGTCAGAGAATATTGATTTTGACAGTTTTGATATTCTATCCATCACACGCACCGACGTGGAACAACCCTATACCCGCCAATACGCCAATCACAAGGTGGAGACCAAACCCAGTCGTACTGTTTCCAACTTTTTTTGTTACCTGTTCCCACAATTCTGCAAACTCAAACTGAATTAATTTTTCAGAATTCTTTATTGATCAATAACTAACCGTGTCACGGTCAGCAGTACTCCCAGCCTGGTAGTCGCGAGTATCTGGTTGAAATACAGAGTACTTACGCGAATAGACTCGTGTTTATTTGCACGGGTTTTTTTAATACACTGGACGCAGGCGTGGGGCTCTGTTTAGTTTTTTCACTCCAATTCTATCCCCAATGCACACAGCGAGCGGTTTCTCAGTCAGCGGACCTTAACCTGTATCACTAGTCGTAATATCAATCAGTTAAAGAGCCAGTACTATGGATTTGTTATCAAAATTATTAAAAGAAATGATTAATACCGGGGCGTCGGACTTGTTCTTGAGCACCGGTTCGGTCCCTGCTTTTCGCATCAATGGCAAATTACGGCCTGTTAACATTCCACCGCTGGCCAGTGGCCGCACGAACAAATGGCCCAGTTGATTATGCAGAAAGACCAGCTGGCTACCTTTGACGAAGATCCCGAAGCAAATATTGGTTGCACTATCCCGGGTATCGGTCGCTTTCGTTTTAACGTCTTCAAACAGCGTAATGAAATCGCCATGGTAGTACGGGCAGTACCATCCAGCGTGCCCGATTTTGAAACTCTGGGCATCCCTTCCATGCTACGCGATATCGTGATGATGAAGCGTGGATTGGTGCTGGTAGTGGGACCATCAGGGGCAGGCAAATCCACGACGCTCGCCTCCATGATCGATTATCGCAATCATAATGATATTAGCCACATCATTACCATTGAAGACCCCATC
>JGI2160J19893_10000669_pt1 | contig 11399 bp, 8 predicted proteins | sample DeeMarSeWOR28_12_FD_19893 | JGI IMG/M metagenome (IMG submission 19893)
AGGGATGATAATATAGAGTCGCAAAAAATAAGGTGCCTGGGTGGCGGAACTGGTAGACGCAAGGGACTTAAAATCCCTCGGGGTTTATCCCTGTACGAGTTCGATTTTCTGCCCCTCGGTTATGGAAAATTCAACCTTCTGGCCTTCCGTAAGAGTCCGAAAACCTCCAGTGTCACGGATTGAAGAATAATGCACAAAAACATCATCTCCCTGTTCGCGCTCTATAAATCCAAATCCCTTGCTGTTGTTAAACCATTTTACTGTCCCAGTTTCACGATCTGACATAATAAAACTCCCTCCAAATTGATGCATAAAAAAACGGCGATGCCGTCAACAAGGGCTGACCTCAAAACTACTTTGAAATCAGCATATTAAGTTGTTATCCTGATACAAATAAATATTTCTTTTGTCAAGGATAATCATTATTAATCAATATATAGAAGTAATAATAACGCTGGGTTACTGGTTATTAGTGGTTTTGGTCTGAAATTTACCAGGCAGTATATTGGCGGGGCTGTGCTTATATGAAGTATTATGGTGGAATTAATTATGAGCGAGATCTGTTGGTGCGGATTTAAAAATCAGATCGTCCATTGCCACGATCAGATCGCTGAGCCATTTGCCGCCCTGGTCACTTTTGGCTAATGCAACAGCGATATAGCGACGTCCCTCATGTTCGATGATGGCGCTGTCTGAATGGTATTGTTTCCAGGTCCCAGATTTTCGATAAATACGGGAATCAGGATGAACCGATTTCAACCCTTTCACAAATTTGTGTTTGATGGCCGGATCTGCGAGGATGGATTTCATTTGTAGGCTGAGTTCAGGTGAAACCAGCCGGCCGGTTTGCAGCATGTAGTAAAAACGGGCTACCTGAAGAGCCGTGGCTCCATGGGAAAGGTTATGAAGGGGGTCGCGTTTCCAAGCGCCGCTTTTGCTGTATTCTTTGCCGACCCAAAGGCCGCCGTTTTTCTCCGGGTCATAGAGGCGGTAGCGGGACGATTGCAGTAGATCGGCCAGATATTCTTTGCCGACACGGTTCAGGATTTCATTGGCCGCCTGATTCGATGAGTTGCGAATCATGTGGGCCATCGTTTCCTGAGTTTGTGGATCCAAGGTCATCTCGCCGTTTGCGATGCGCTCAAAAGCCCCCAAAAGGATGGCTATTTTGGGTAAACTGGCGGCATACATCATTTCATTGGGGTTCACGTAGGCCATCCGGGGCGATGATGGGTCGGTGATGTCCACCAATACGATACTCAAGGATTTGTCCTGGGCGGCACTCTTTAGGTTCAATGAGACCAAACATTGTTCCAGCCCTTTTTGAAGGACCGGATCACAGGTTTCAGTCAGATCCGCCGGCAGCCTGTATGCGTAACCTGTGCCGCCTATGATCAGGGTCAGTATAATAGATAGTCGTATGATTCCTTTTATTCTTTTCATAAGTACTACATTGTTACCGATATGGATCATAAAATCAAGTAAAAGAAAGTTACCTCATGTGACCGTAATGCCCCGCTGCTTGCGGCTGGGCATTACGGTATGGCCTCTAAGAATAATCTATTAAATATTTTCACCAGCTTCAAATGATCGAATATTGTCAATTCATTGATACTATGACGATGCTTGACATCATCTGAAAGCTGGCTTAATCTTTGCTTCAATCAAATTCCATTTATTTAAATCCATAAGTTTTTGTAAGGATTTCAGATTAATGAATGTTATCCGTACGGTAACTATCATCCTATTATTGCTGGTTTCAACACCTTTCCCTCTTTTCGCCGCAGATTTACCACCCCGAGAAACATTACGCCAATGGATTGCGGAAATGAAGATTTCTTCCAGGGGGCCGTTTAGCCGGATCCGCTGGTTTTGCAACGACGGGAGTATTCTGCCCCCAAAGGCCTACGCCTGCAGAGATCATGACGGTGGGGTCCAGCACGGGGAATGGACCGATCGTGTTAAGCGCTTGCGCGCCGGCGGCTACTATGTCGCCAATATTCTGGCCGCCCTTGATCTGAGCCTGATAACAGATACCCCTGGCTATTCCGATCTTTATAATCAGATTTTAATTGAAAAGTTTTTGATTGCCGCCGACGACGGCTGGATCTTCCGCAAGGCACGCTATTACCGCGGGGCGGTTCAGGCCGAAAATGAAACTGCCATGGCTCGTGAGCTGTTGCTGGGTCTTGCCGGCAAGGACATCTGGAATTTACGTGGATTTATCCCGCTGAGGATGGGTGCAAACCTTTTGGATCATGGCGTTGAAACCACCAGTGTGGCAAAGGTTCGTCAACAATCTCTTGCGCTTTCCGAAAAAGATAAAGGTTTTTTGCCGCTGCGAGTCAAGATACATAATCAGCCGGATCACGAAGATGCTCAACGTGTCCGGGGCTATGCTGCAGGCATTGGAAATCCTGAACTGGCGGCGGAATACGAACATCTGGCGGTCGAAATTGATAGGGTGTTTGCTCCTGAATCCGCTTTCAAGCGCTTGCAGGATGTTAAAAAGAAACTCAGCGGCAAGAAAGAACTTGCCCGGGAAATTACGGCGGCGGTCACGACATTGGAAACAACCAAAGACCCAGGCGTACGGTTTGCAACCGCCTGCAGGATAATGGCCAAGATTAGAGAACAGCTTACGCACATTCCGCTTGCTGAACTCCGTTTGGCCGCAGTGGACGCCAGTTTGGCCATGGAGATAGAGCAGTACGCTGCGGGCAGGGTTCTGATGGAGCACTTACCGAGCGCCTCCCGCCGTGAACGATTACAGTGGCTTAGGGACAGCAGTTTCGCCATTTATGGTGCCGGTCTCATGTCGGCAATTCAGCTACAAGATATAAAAGAAACTCTCGCCAAAATCGACGGTGAAGCAATATCACTCGAAACCTACAAGGCAACTCTCGATTACCTGGCCTTAGTGCCGGGATGGGGTGACCAGTGGCTCCGTTTCCATTTTCATGAAAGTAAACTAAAATTGGCCGAGATTGAACCTTTGGGCAACCGCGTCATTCAGGATTTTTTAAGGGGAAGCCCTCTATTCTTTTACACTAATGTATTGGATAGTTTGCTGCGCGATGCCAATCAGCTTGTTGGATTACGCCACGAACTTTTCGGTCAAGACGTCGGTGCCGGATTGCGCAGCCTCAATCCCGGCCTCGCACGCGGTAAAATTCGCTTAAAATCTGCGGATCAACATCAAGACTTTGACCCGCAAGGCATATATTTGTTGTTGGAAACGTTTGCAGAATTGCCGCCGGTGGCCGGCATTCTGACTGCCGGCGAAGGCAATCCATTATCTCATGTGCAGCTGCTCGCACGCAATCTTGGTATTCCCAATGTAATTGTCGATGAGAACTTGATTCCTGAGTTGAAAGCCTACGAAGGTCAAGAAGTCATACTGGCCGCAAGTCCGGCCGGATCCGTTCAGCTCATGCTGGATAAGGGGCAGTTGGATCATGTCTTTGCGCAAAAGATGGGGTCAGCAACTATGATTCGTCCCGAAGTGCAAAAATTGGACCTCAAGACACGTGACTTTATCCCTTTAAGCCGGCTACGTGTCACAGACTCTGGACGTATTGTCGGTCCCAAGGCTGCCAATCTGGGTGAATTATACCAACATTATCCTGCAGCGGTCGCCAATGGTCTGGCCATCCCCTTTGGTTTTTTTCGCAGCATGCTGGAGCAGCCGACCCGAAACGGTACACAGACCATTTTTGAGTGGATGGAAGCTGAATATGCTAAAATACAGGCCATGCCGCCCGGCTCCACTAAACGTGATGAAAAAATGGAAACCCTGTGTCAACAATTGGAAGATTACATATTGAATGTCCAATTCGACGATGATTTCCGGCGGCGCTTGGCTGCCGCGATGGATACGGTATTCGGCCCGGATGGAACCTATGGCGTATTCGTGCGCAGCGATACCAATGTTGAGGACCTGCCCGGCTTCACCGGAGCCGGATTAAACAAAACGATCCCGAACGTGGTGGGCATTGAGAATGTTTTGGCAGCCATCCCCAAAGTTTGGGCATCGCCATTCAGCAAGCGTGCCTTTGCCTGGCGTCAGTCACACATGGATCTGCCGCAACACGTCTATGCCTCTGTGCTTCTTCTGCGCAGTGTGCCATCGGAAAAATCAGGAGTGATGGTGACCCGTGATATTGAAACCGGGGAGAAAACATGGCTTTCAGTCGCGGTGAACGAAGGGGTTGGCGGCGCCGTAGACGGACAAGCGGCCGAATCGTTGCGCATTAATGTCAAGACAGGTGATGTCCGTATGCTGGCACAGGCCACAGCCCCCTGGCGCCGGGTGCTGAAATCCAGTGGTGGCGTCGATAAAGAGCTGGTGGAAGGTTCTGAAACAGTGCTCAAACTGAATGAGATCCAGCAGCTTATCAATCTGGCGCAGGACTTGCAGCAGCGATATCCTTCTATTTTGGATGCCGGCGGAAACCCGGCTCCGGCCGATATCGAGTTCGGTTTTGTTAACAGTAAATTGCAGCTTTTTCAGATTCGACCTTTTCTTGAAAGCGTTCAGGCCCGCAGTAACGAGTACCTAAACGACCTGGATAAAGATATGAAATCCCATCTCAATCAAACGGTGAACTTGTATGAACCACCCTAATCCGAATAATCCGGAAATAACAGATTACAATCACCAAATTACAATATCCAAGTCTCAAATAAGGTCAAACGCCGTTTGTTTGTGATTTTGAATTTCGGTTTTTGTGATTTAGTCTTTTTAAATTTATATCGCTGAAACCTGCATCCGCCTCGTCGGAAAACCCAAGATCCCTTGCAACATGTTGTCAGGGAAAAAATGGATTAAGGGCCTAGTAGGGGGCCAAATGAAATATTATCTGGCATTTCTCTATGTTTTGTTACTCGTGTCTATTCCCGAACTGAGCGTTGCATATCCCCTGGACGCTTATCCTGAAACGGGAATTCGACGGATTGACGCAGACCGATTGGCGGTTCTGGGTATAAGGCGCGGTCGCCGTCAACCCCCTGGTGCGCTGCTGCCCACTAGTTTGGTGGATTTGCGGCTGCTGGACCACCAGGATATCGTCCTGCCGGAGCCCGATCCGGAATTTACCGTTAGCGTCCTTGGGCTTTTAGGAGACAAAGCGGACCACTATGGCTTTGCCGTTCTGGATCTTTCAGATCCCGACCATCCCCGGTACGCCGAACACCGTGCCGATTTCAGACAAAACGTCGGCAGCGTCGGTAAACTCGCGATTGCCGTGGGGGTTTTTCAGGCGCTGGCCGACTTATATCCGGATGACTTCGATGCCCGTAAGCGCCTGCTTCGTCAAACCGTCATATCGGCCGATGAATTCATCCAAAAGGACCACCACGAAGTCCCCATCTGGAATCCCGACAACGAAACCCTTCACATAAGAGAATTGCAGCAGGGTGATCAGGGATCCCTCTGGGAGTACCTGGATTGGACCCTTTCCGCCAGTTCCAATGCCGCCGCTTCGATGGTGATGAAAAATGCCATGCTGCTAAGACACTTCGGCAGGGACTATCCCGTCTCCAACGATCAAGCCGATCGATTTTTTGAAGAAACCTCTCGCAAACAAATGCGTCAGCTCTACGAACAGACTTTTCTTGAACCCCTCAGCCGCACTGGGCTGGACCTGCAGTATTTTCGCCAGGGTAGCTTTTTTACCCGCTACGCCAAACAACGCATATCCACCGGCTATAATAGTTACGGCACCGCCCGGGAACTCATGCGCTTGCTTTTGTTGATGGAGCAGGGACGGTTGGTGGATATCTTTTCCAGTCGGGAAATCAAGCGCCTGCTATACATGACCGGACGCCGCATCCGCTATGCCTCCTCACCCGCCTTGGATGATTCGGCAGTTTATTTCAAATCCGGATCGCTTTACAGCTGCAAAGACGAGCCGGGATTCAAATGCAAAAAATACCACGGCAATGTCAAAAACAACATGAATTCGGTGGCCATCGTGGAAACCCCTGCCGGGGTAAAACATTTGCACTATCTGGTGACCTTGATTTCGAACGTGCTATACAAAAATTCCGCGGTGGATCATCAGACCCTGGCAACGTATATCCACCGAATTATCGAAGCGGACCATCCAGCGAAACCGACCCAGCCTGGTCAGCTTCCGCCGGAGTTGACCTTTGGCAGTAACCTGATCGGCTTCAGCAAGATGCAGGAAGAACGTGTACAAATCGCGACTGCACAGGCGACCCTTTTGGAACTGGGCTTCGATGTCGGCAAGATCGATGGGAAATTGGGACCCAAAACGACAAATGCCATCAAGGCATTCCAAATAAAACAACATATGAAGGCGGACGGGAAAATTACTGAGAAATTGTTGGAACAGCTTAAAACGGCCGTTGAAAGATTGCCGCCGGCGGATCCTTCGCAACCGGTGCGTGTACCGGAACAATAAGAGGATCCGAAACCCTGTGAAATCTTCCAAGCTGGATAGATTCCTTTGTCTTTTCACGGAGGTACAAGCAGGGGAGGGCGCCACCGCCATGCTGTTGTTCGCCAACGTCTTTCTCATTCTGTGCGCTTATTATTTTATCAAGCCCCTGCGGGAGGGATGGATCGCCGTTTCAGATATCGGCGGACTTACCAAGATGGAGGTCAAGGCTTATTCGAGCTTCGGGCAGAGTCTTCTGTTTATCCCTGTGGTATGGTTTTACGGCCGCCTTGCCGATCGATGGCGGCGGAGCGCCCTTATTACCCGCTCAACGATTTTCTGTATATCGAACCTGGCTGTTTTCTGGGCGATTCAGCCCGGTTTTTTTATCGAAAACCTTCCGTACTCGGGCATCGTCTTCTATCTCTGGGTCGGCATGTTCGGGGTATTCATGGTCGCCCAGTTCTGGGCCTTTGCCGCCGACCTCTTCACCAAAGAGCACGGACATCGCCTGTTTCCACTAATTGCCATCGGGGCCACAGCGGGAGCTGCAAGCGGATCGTGGATCACCAGCGTACTGGTGGACTCCGGACTTTTAGGTGCCGAGTGGCTCCTTATGGTGGCAATGATACCGCTGACGGCGTCCATTGCACTCAGCAAAATTTCAGATCGTCGCAAACCGGTTCATATTGTCCGGACGGAAGCAGCCCCTGAGCCCGACTTTGAAAATTTGGGACGTAGCGCCATCTCCATCGTTTTCTCCAGCCGCTTCTTGATCGCCGTCGCCGTGATCACACTGCTTTTGAGCTGGGTCAACACCAACGGCGAAAACCTGCTTTTCCGGGTGGTCCAGGAGTTTCTGACGAGGAATGCACTCCAGGAAGGCATCACGACTTCAGAGGCGCTTTTGATATTCACTCGGGACGGAACCACGGCCTTCTACGGTGACTTTTATTTCTGGGTAAACATTATCGCGTTGATTCTTCAGGCCTTCGTGGCCTCGCGACTTCTTAAATTCGGGGGCTTCGGTGTACTTTTACTAACAATGCCTGTGGTTGCTCTGATCTCCTACACCGCCATGGCCTTCGTGCCGGTCCTGGCCATCGTCAAAGTAATGAAGGTTGCGGAAAATTCGACCGACTACTCCATTAACAATACGGCACGAAACGTCCTGTGGCTGCCTGTTTCGGCGGAGATGAAGTACAAGGGTAAACCAACCATCGATTCGCTTTTCGTTCGCATCGGTGACGGAATTGCCGCCCTCACAGTCCTCATCGGCGTCCAGTTTCTCGCCCTATCGACCCAATCCTTCTTCGTCCTGAACGTAGCGCTGGTCCTCATCTGGATCGCCTTTGCGTTCGTGGTGATCCGTGAGCACCGACGCCTGCCGGAGATTCGTGACTAGGACGAAAAGGATACGATTGAAAATCCGATTTACGCGCACTCTCTTGCGTTTATCTATTTGGTGTGTTGCACAGAAAAAATCATTTGCGTACAGCATACTTACATGTATAATTACACACTATTTCGACTGTGCCTGAAATGTGCCCATAAGGATCAAATGGGACCTAATTTTTATAAGATTTCGACACACGGGAACAAAAGATAGCCAAATCGTTATCTTCTTATTTTCGCGTTATTTTTTAGGCATAGAAGAGAAAAAAATAAGGTGCCTGGGTGGCGGAACTGGTAGACGCAAGGGACTTAAAATCCCTCGGGGTTTATCCCTGTACGAGTTCGATTCTCGTCCCGGGCACCAGCAATAGAAAGGAATTCAGCTTTTTGGTTGGGTTCCTTTTTTATTGCAAAAATATTTCTTTATACCCCTATTTCTAGCCTTTCGAAAAATAAAACCCCCACCAAATCTGGAAGGGTTTTATTCAATATGTCTAGTTGATATAGTCACTTTAAGAATGATTCACGACGTGTCCATCTTCATAGCAGGCACCTGAATAATCGTTTCCCAAATTCTTTACAGGATTTCATCTCTGCAAATTCCCTGCATATGAAATGAAAAACCACCTTAAAACAGTGGGCATTGGATAGGTCTTTTCAATTTGACACTATCAGACATATCAGTAGACATTGTAATTCATAATAAAAAAGGCAGGGCCGTTTCTGACCCCGCCCCATGCATATTATTTCACAGTTTTTTTATGTGCGGTATCTTCGGCCTGGACTGTAAAGGTGTGTACCCAAAGACTCAAAGTTACAGATTTAACATAATGTTACTAAATCATATTTTCTGTACAGTGCCTCAGATAATAGTTACACCTAACTGATAAAGCGCTAACAGATCCATTGCAATAGCCACTCCCCAATGAGCCAGAACGCCAAACCAGAAATGGTTATGTCTCAAAGCTAGATACCCCAAAGTTAGCCCTGCGACAATGGCTCCCATTGATTCCAGGAAAGGCTTTGGATAGTGACTCATTACATAAGGGATTACCATAATAAATAATGAATAGTAACCAAAATGTTTACGTAAACCAAATAGCATATAACCACGCCAGAAGCTTTCCCCTGATAAGAAATATAATCCATAAAAAAGCTCGAAGATAATTAAATGATGAAAAGCAACCTGTTTTCTAAAAATTATACTTTTAAAAATTGGATAATAATTAATAAAGGAATCCTGAAGGGATGCCACATAGACCAAAGGCAGCACCAATAAAAATAAAAGAAAATATCCCCAGCTGCTCTTTACAGTCTTCGGCAAACCATAACCAAAATCTTTTAAGTTACTCCTTAAAACGACTTTTACTAAAACAATGGGAAGCACCATTCTAAATAAAACACTACATACGAAACAATAAAAAATGGGGTAAAGAGGAGTAAAGGAAGACCTCGGAAAAATTCCAGTTAGATTTCTGATAAAAAAAGGAGTTCGTCCAAAATACCAGAACAATGTAAAAATGATCAAACTGGATAAAATAACAAAAGTGGGCTGAAAGGAAATTTTATTATTAAAATGATTCATTGATAATAATTGAGTACCAACTCCATCAGTTGCTGGAGACTATTCGGCAGGGTATTGCATATTACAGAAGTCTCAATCCCAATAGAGCTTGTCACAATCAGGAGCGTCAGTGCCAATACATGAAATCATATATCTATCCCTATCCGTCTTATTCTAGGCGTCAACAACTGCATCTTTATCTGTCTCTATATCCTCAACGGTCACAGATTGTTGAGGATAAGCAGTTGATAAGTTATCGATTTTTAACCCGGGCTGAAAACCGGAACAGTTGCATTAAACCATCCCTAATCCAGACAAAAAAGTAACGTATAATGAATTCCGTGACAAACTGTCAACGGAAAATCAGACTAGTCAATGAGTTACTTCTCGTAGTCAAGATTTCTTGCCATAATGTGAATTCTTGAAAGGACAATTACCAGTTAAGATGTGCACTGGCAATAGTAACTTGATTGGAGGGACCGCTAGTCTAAGTTGATAGCAGCTATTTACAGTATATAACAAAAGGAAACAGGGTCATTTCTGACCCTGCCTGAATAAACATTAACTAAAAATTATTAATTGAAAATCTCTATCGTAAAATTTTTGTGTACTTTGAGCCTTCCAGAGTCAAGTTGTACATCAAACCTTTGTTGCCGAACACAAAGCCAATAATCGGGTCCTTGATATTGTTGGTATCAATCGTCCCGCCTACACCCAATTCGATCAGGGCCACTGAGCCGTCAATGCCTGCTTTCCAGCCTTGGCTCTCCCGGAACTTTTTCAGAGCGTCATCCTGCATAAAGACAATGATAATCCTTTTTGACTGAGCCCCAAGCTGGAAGCCTATGGAAGCTGCTGCTGTGCTGTAATAATCAACGGTCTTGCCGCCGATACGCAGGGCTCCTTCACCGTATTCACCACCAATTCCAAAACCGGCTTTTAATACACTTGGAAAAACAAGAACACCCATAGCATTTTTCAGAAACTCTTTGCCCCCCTTGACGTCCTTATCAAACTGTTCCAGAGCCACATCAACACTTATGTCAATTTCCTTGGCGGATTTTGCAAATGCCATGCTTGATCCGATAACCAATGATAGGCACAGAAACAAAACTCCTGACAGTGGCAATAGATTATTCTTATTTACTTCATGAGATTTCACTTGATGTCCCCCTGGTGAATTTGCATACCTTAGATTAAGCGTATACTACAGGTCATAAATTATTATTGCCACAAGCTTAACTTTTCATCCTTTAAAAACAAGTAAAGGTTGCCAGTGAACATGGCAACCTTTTAGGAACGATTAACGACTCAAAAGAGATAGCAGCAAGCTTAAATTTCAACAAAACAATAATTGATAACAACTTAAAAGAATTTGCACGAAAAATAAAAGGGACCCATAAAGGTTCCCTTTTATCCCGGCAAAAACACAAGATCAAGTTATCAAAATAATTTTACTACGGACATGCTGGGAGTGGTCCTCCTTGATAACCCATTTCATTCAGATAACTAACGCAGTCACCTATGTTAATAAAACAATCGCTAAAGGCAAAACCTTTATAATTATCAGCCAGTTGAGCATACTTGCATTCACACACCCCTGGTACATCTGCCTGATTGCAGGCATTTACTATTGATATGCATTGACCCAAATTCTTATATACTCCCTCCCAGCCTGGATCATTTAACCGGCATTTACATACTTCATTAGCACCTGCAAAATCCGGTTCCCATGGCACTGGACATGCAGCAGCAGCAATCATTGGAATAGTTAAAAATAACGTAACCAAACTTATCAAAAGAAGTAATCTTTTCATAATTACCCTCCAATAATTATTTATCAGTATACTTATTAAGCCCAAATTGCCTGCAAATACACTGAGACAGTTTTCTTTTTAAAAAAACAAAGGCCTCCCTAGGAAAAAAACTTTCCCATGACCTGCCCCCCGAGAACTGATCCAGTTTCTGTGTTAGATTAAAGAACAAATCTACACTAAGGAGAAAGTAATGGGCAGGAAGATATATTCCCCGGAAAA
>JGI2160J19893_10000670_pt1 | contig 11398 bp, 7 predicted proteins | sample DeeMarSeWOR28_12_FD_19893 | JGI IMG/M metagenome (IMG submission 19893)
GAGCCACCAGGCCGGTCCAGCCGGTTTGATGGTTGGCGCCCAGGCCAGCTCCATTGTCACCATGGAAGTATTCGTAGAATAAAATGTAGTCACTCCAATCGGGGTCGGTCTGGAATTTATTCAGCCCGCCATAAACTGGGCGATGCCCTTGCGGGTCACGCAGGAAAATACTGGCAAGTCGCCGGGAGAGCTCCTGACTGACTTGCCACAGGGTCATCTGCTGACCCGAGCCCGAAGGGCACTCGACGGTAAACTCATCTCCATAATAGGCGTATAAATTGACCAACCCTTGGATGAGGATGAAGTTCATAGGAAACCATACCGGTCCACGCCAGTTGGAGTTGCCGCCAAACATGCGATTGTTCGACTCTGCCGGCATGTAATCAACCCGATATTCGGACCCACTCACGTGAACCACGTAGGGCTGCTCCCGATGAAACCGTGAGATGGAACGGATGCCATAAGGACTGAGAAATTCATCCTCGTCCAACATCCGGGACAGGACCCGCCGCAGTTTGGATTCATCCAGCATTGCCAGCAGCCGCCGGTTGTTTGTACCAGGTTGGTTGAGCGAAGGAATGGTGTTCACCAGGTCTGGCCATTGCTGTTGGAGCCAGCTTACTCGTTCCATAAACTTCGGCAGCCGGGTAACCTCATCCGGCAGGAGTACGGTGCAGGCTGCCAGCGGTAGCAGCCCCACCAGGGAGCGTACTTTCAGGCGCGCAGCGCGACCATCGGGCAGGCTCAGCACATCGTAGAAAAAGCCATCATCTTCGTCCCATAGAGAACCCGATTGGTCACCGGGCTGATCCATCGCATCGTGGATCCATAAAAAAGATTCTAAGAGTCTGCTTGCCATGCTTTGGTAGGCTGGATCATTCAGGGCTAACTCCAGTGCAATTTGCAGCATCGAAAGGGCATAGAAAGCCATCCAGGCTGTGCCATCTGACTGTTCCAGGTGACCGCCAGTGGGCAGGGGTGCGCTGCGGTCGAATACACCAATATTATCCAATCCCAAGAAGCCGCCCCCAAAGATGTCGGTGTTGTTCGGATCTTTGCGGTTGACCCACCAGTTGAAGTTCAACATCAGTTTATTGAATGCCTCTTCCAAAAATCCGAGATCGCCTTCACCACGGATCTCCTTTTCAATGGCGTAGATGCGCATTACAGCCCAGGCATGAACAGGTGGGTTGACATCGCTAAAGTTCCACTCGTAAGCCGGGATCTGGCCATTTGGGTGAAGATACCGCTCATCCAGCATCAGCTCCAGTTGGGCTTTTGCAAATTCCAGGTCAACGATAGCGAGTGAAACGGTGTGGAAGGCCAGGTCCCAGGCGGCATACCAGGGATATTCCCACTTGTCGGGCATAGAGATGATGTCCTTATTGACCATGTGATACCAGTCTTTGTTGCGCAGCGATGAGCGCTGTAGTTCAGCCCTGCCTGATATGCCATGCTCTTTAAGCCAGCTCATAACATTGTAGTCGTAGAACTGCTTGCTCCAAAGCATCCCGGCTAAAGCCTGACGCATTACACTGGCTGCATCTTCCGAGAGATTGCGAGGGGTGATGCTGGCATAAAAAGCATCCGCCTCTTGGTGGCGTTTCCGGATAAGTTCATCAAAGTGCCTGCCAAACGGGTCCCCAGCCGGATAGGTCTTCGACAGCGCCTCGGGTGCGACATCGGTCAGCCGCAGCCGGAGCAGGCTTGTAGCGCCAGGCTTGATATTCAGCGAGTATTGCACAGCCACTTTCGTACCGGTCTGCGCAGGATTGACCGCCTCTGATTGACCGTTGACAACATACTTATGGATGCCATCCTTAACGTACGGTGTCGAGTTCGGCTGGCTGAACAGTCGCTCGCTATTCGTCTCGTTCTCGGTGAACAACAATGTCCCCTCGCCAGAAGCGTAAAGGTAGCGACGGCCTAACCCATCGGCTTCAGCCTGTACCACCTCTACCCCAGGAATTCCCTCCATCCTGTGCAACTGAGGGCGGGATTTTTCTTCCTGACTTGCCCAGATATTTCGAAACCAAAGCGTGGGCAGAACCTGCACTTTGGCCGGTTCAGGACCACGGTTGAACACACTGATAAGTACCAGGATGTCCTCAGGCGTTTCTTTGGCATACTCGACAAATACATCGAAATAACGATCGTCGTCAAAGATCTCTGTATCAAGCAGCTCATATTCGAAGTCTTCGGGGCTGCGCTCCTGGTTGGTCTGCACCAGATCATTATAGGGATAGGCAGCCTGTGGATACTTGTACAAGTATTTCATGTAGGAATGCGTGGGCGTGCTGTCCAGATAGAAGTAGTACTCTTTGACATCCTCCCCGTGGTTGCCTTCGCTGTTAGTGAGGCCAAACAACCGTTCTTTAAGAATGGGGTCGCGACCGTTCCAAAGCGCCAGGGCAAAGCAGAGCTGCTGCTGGTCGTCGGAAATTCCAGCAAGCCCATCCTCACCCCTACGGTAGGCTCGCGAGCGAGCCTGGTCATGGGAAAAGTAATCCCAGGCGTCACCCGACTGGCTGTAATCCTCACGTACGGAACCCCATTGCCGTTCACTCAAATACGGCCCCCATTTGTGCCAGGGGACCTGAGCTTCATTAAGTTCTTGTAAGCGTTCCTTTTCAGGATTCATGGAATGTTCCTCCTTGCAGATTATCCTCAAACCAACATTTTGTTATTCACGATCTCCTTTTTGATCTTCGTGTTGGCGTTGATTATGTAGTGTTAGCGCTATATCAGAGATTTCCAGGCTCCCGTCAGCTGGTCTGGTCTCAGACATTTGGCTTTCGATCAGATGTCAGTTTGGGCGACGACCTAGCCACTGTTTACGGCATCTACCAGCAACAGATAATCCTGCTCAGTCTGGTCGGCATAGGCCACGGCAAACTTGCCGATGGCTTGATCGAAGACATCACCTTTTCCAAGATAGCCAGTGATCGCTACAGGGTCACCCGTGCGGCCGTGGGCGCGTGCCAGGCATAGGCTGCAGACTGCCAGATAGGCACCCAAGCCGCGTTCATCTAAGGTCGATACGTCCACAGAGCCTTTCATGTCCTTCAACTGCCGCCAGTAGAAATGTCTGGTAGTTGTCGGGTTCTGGTGCCAGCCCAGGAAGATGTCGCTGCGGCCTTCATCATCCGCTATCCGGTGACCACTCGCTGCGCGTAGCTGCTGTAATCCCGTTTCGGCAGATAGGCTTCCAGCACCGAGGGACCGACTTCCTTCTGCTTCAAGATGATGGCGTCTTGAGGTGCACTGCCCTCCAGCAGCAGGATACTGCAGCGCGTACCAACGCTGCCTACACCGCCGACCCTCAAGGCACCATCCGCGATGCGGAATCTTGAAAGCAGCACACGCCGCTCGCGGGGCAGGCTGTTGAGATACTCGAACCAGGCTTTTTCGATATCCTGTTCCTTGACCTGCGATTTCTGTTCCTCTGTCAGCAGATCGGAGAGCCGGACGAGCAGTGGCGGGTTGTTGATAAATTGTCGCTTTCCATCTACCAATTGGGTGAGCTTTTCCAGGGTGCGTGCCTGGGTCTTTTTGCGCGCTTTCTTTAAGACTTTTCCGGTGCGCTTACCAGCTTCTTTGGAGTAATTTTCAATCTGTGCCAATATTTTATCGGTTTCAACATGGAAGTACCAGACATCCAGGATTGGCAACTTTGAAAAGCGGTTCATGGCTTTACGATAAACCCGGGTGACCAGCTGGGCCAGCTTGAGGTTGTCTTTTTCCTTAAAACCGTTCTGGCGTCCAGCGACCACTGCACTGGCTGCCAAGCGTTTGATATCCCACTCCCATGGGCCTATGAAAACTTCATCAAAATCATTGAGGTCAAAGACAAGGTTGCGTTCAGGGGTGGCGAATACGCCAAAATTCGATAAATGCGCGTCTCCACATGTGGCTGCATCCAGGCCTGTAACGGGTGTGTTCGCCAGGTCAGAGGCCATCACGACAGCAGAACCGCGCAAGAAGACGAACGGAGAGGCAACCAGGCGCCCATATTTAATCGGTAATAAATGGTCTAAACGTCCTTCATCCTGTGCCTGTAAAAGTTGCAGGGGATTGGGACGGTCGGACGCAGGTGTCCATTCCCCGTGACTGCTGCGTGGCACCTGTTTGCGCAGGCTTTTACCCTGGGCGCTGCGCTCCTCAACGGATAACCGCTGTTGATCGATCGGTTGCTCAGGCATTTTCACTACTTGAAGATTGCACTTTGTCACGTAATTCTTCTATATCCTGAAAATCTGCTTACGCGGAATAGTCGTTTATTACCGCAGGCATCAGACTGTTCGCGTCCTCCATGATATCAGCTGCTATAGCCGCTTCACTGGTAAGGCAGGCAAAGCTTTGACGGTCGTTGTGTCTATATTAAGATAGATGCTTTTCCCGTCACAATAGTCGACCGAAGATATCAGTATGGCCACATCCTTCTTGCCCCACAGGTGACCTTCGCGCATCAGCAGGTGGGTAATCTCGCCGCTGTCCTTGTCCAGCACCAATTCATCCAGCTTACCGACTTTACTGTCCTTAGCCTCGATCCACATGCCGGAGTACAAAGCCAGCTCGCCAAGGGGGATATTCCTTTCCTTTACACTGGCATAGGCGGTGTCATTGATCACGTATGGGAAGGTATAAGCAGCGCCTGATTGATAAGCCATGCCCGGGGCAGATTCCTGTATGAAATTGGAGACGATAAACACCGGCATTTTCGCCAGCTCCTCTTTTGTGCAGCTCAGGGTAACCTGATATTGGGCTGTACTGCTGAACTTACTTACTGGCACCAGGCGGGTGGGATTGTCAGATAGGCTCTTATCCTCAATCACAATATGCGTTACCTGGTGGTTAACCGGATTGACGATAACGTTGGTCGATTTTCCGCAATCACCGTCGGTGCACTCGATCTTTGCATGGATGGGTATGTTTGTCATGATTCTTTTCCTTTCCTAAAGTGAAAAAATACTCCATAAATCATATGATGATGGTTGGGCTTTTGCAGATTTAGCATGCAGTGCCTGATACACCTATGCTTAAAATATGAACAGCAAGGTTTGTGTTGTGTTCTTCTAACCAAGTTGCTCTCTGGCATTTGTATAACTACACTAACTTCAATATAGGTTTGGCTACAGATTTGATTGGCAACCAGGCGTACCGATTTTACTTCTTTTTCTTCTTTGGCTTGCCGCCTTTGCCTTTCTTGGCTTTCTGTGCCTTCTTTGAGCGCTTACTTCGCTTAGCATTGTTTTTCTTCTTCTTATCTTTCTTCTTCTTTACTTTCTTGGATTTTTGCTCCTTGCTGGCTTCCTCTACCGTCTGTTGGGCTTCGTCAGGCGTGCTTTCTGCTGTTATGGTCGCTGACTTTTCTATACCTTGAAGCGTGTCCGTCGGAAAGATAGCCATGCCCATCTTCTGGTATTTATTAAGCCAGTACCTGACCTGGGTGGTCCGCAGCCCTGAAAATTCACTTGCAACTGCTTCAGAAGCGCCATCATTAATTGCCAGCAATACTTGAGCTCGCTGGTTCCAGGGTGGGTCTTATACTTTGCTGATCCTGACTTTTCAGTGCTTGTCAGCTAATTCGCCGAAACATCTTGTTCTTGTTTTTTCTTCGGTTCATCCGCGCTCATCAGTTCGGATAATCCACGCGTTGAGTCATAAGCATCCAGGAAAACCTCCTTCACTATCATGGTCATCGGTACCGCCAGAAGAGCACCGATCGGTCCCAGAACCCAGCCCCAGAAGAACAGCGAAATCACCACCACAAAAGTGGACAAATTCAAACCTGTTCCCATCATCTTTGGCTGCAAAAAACCCACTCCACCATTAATGAGGATATAACCTATCAGGACGATCAACGCTTTGCCTATTCCAAATTGCAACAATGCCAACAAAAACGGAGGAACAAGGGCGATCCAGAAGCCAACATTGGGGATATAACCCGTCAGGAAGGCCAGTACACCCCACAGCACAGCAAAATCCACCCCCAGGATCCACAAAAAGATCACATTGACCAAGGCGACCAGGAAATTGATCCAGGTGGTGATGTTAACATATTGGCGCAGGTCTCGAGCAAGCCCGCGAAAGCGGGCTAAGGCGGGGTTGTTGGCGAAATATCCTACCCTGATCTTTTGGGTGAATCCAGGTGCACCGAGCAGCATGAAAATGAGTACCATCAACATGACTGCCAGACTGGAGAGAACTCCGAACATGCCTCCGAAAATGGAGGCGACGAAAGAGATGATCTTGCCGGGCTCGCCGAGCCCAAGGGACGGCAAGATCTGGTTGCTATCCATGCCGGCTCTTTCAAGGACGATCCCTAAGGAATTTATCTGTCCTTGAAGATTTTCCTGGTATTGGGGTAAGGTTTCGATCAGATTAGCTATTGAAATAACCATCAAGGCAATCATGGCGATAAGACCCAGAATAACCGCGGTGATCGTGATCAAGATTGCTAACCAATCTGGCAGACCTTTGCGCATCATCCATCTGGCCAGCGGTGCCACACTGATGCCGATAATCCCAGCCAGTAGCATGGGACCTAAAAATGAAGCACTCAGCTTCATGCCATAAATGATGATGAAGATAGCCGCCCCACCAAGCAAAAGTATTAAAGGTGAACTTTTCTGTGTCGTCGAATTCATCATGAGAACCTCCAAATAGAAATTAATTAATAGCTCGTGACTGTTAGATCTGATTAGTATTCAAATCAGATCTAACAGGATATCTGGGAAGGATAAGCTGATTTTATTGATCTTGATTTAATTTTTCAGAAATCTCACTCCTATCAGAATTGGTTTCCATCTCAACTTGTTCCTTCTGGTATGGGAATATCACCCCAGATTCCTTAAATGTCTGAACAATAGCCCGGTTTACAAGCTGGCGCAGTTTGTAATAATCTTCATTGTCTTTCATCCACCACCCTACCCTGAAGATCATTTCATCCCTGGTGAAAGACTCTAACCTGGAATCGATACCCTGCTCCTTTTCCACGCCATCTATTGAACCAGCCGCATTTTTCAGCAACTGTTCAACCTGCTCGACATCATTATCAAATGCCACGCCGATATCCGTTATATCATAATATGAAGGGTCAGGATAACTATAGTTGATAATCTGGTCCTGGCGTGCCTTCGAATTTGGGACAATCACCATACGATTATCTAAGGTCAGGACTTTCGTGGACAGCATCCCGATATCCACAACATCACCCCAAAAATCGATAGTGCCAAGACCAACCCGGTCTCCGACGCGGTAAGGCCTGTCGATCAATATCATTGCTCCAGCGATGATATCTGCCAGTACGTCTCGACCGGCAAAGGAAATAGCCAGGCCGATGATCCCAAGCATGACAGCAAAACCGGTGATATCGATTCCGAAGTGATTAAGCAAGAGAGAAATCGCAATGATGATCACAAACGAGCGAAATCCCCAAACCACCAGAGTAATCAGTGACTCGGCTTCTTTCTGCTGACCCATTTGTTTCGCCCGGTTTTGAGCCGTTTGAGCAATCAGATTACTGAAACGGAACATGACGAGGATTGCCAACAGCAAGATAACCAGGAAATAGATATCTCCCAGGAAGGTCTTGAGATCAGCATTGATGAAATCCAAGCGGTTGGTGGCAAATCTCAGGAACAGCACCACAACCAGCCAGCGCAGCTCATTGCCTGAGACCTGCAGCAGGCGCTCATCTAGGTCGGTTTTTGTCCGGCTGACCAGACGAGGCAAGAGCCAATGGATTGTCCAGCTGCCGATCAGATATGCTGTCAGAACGATAACCAGAGAGAGTCCCAGGTTGAACCAATCCTCAACACTTAACCCCAGCAGCGTTTTTCCTGCGAGACCTGTATTCTGGACGATCTCATCTACCGCCTGATCGAGAGCATCTGGCGTTACGGTTGGTTCGGGCGTACGCGTTGGAACAACCTGGGCTAATGTAGCTAACCCCAGCACATCCGATCCGCTTTCTGCAGGGGCAGTTGCAGTTGGCGGAGATAAAGAAGGTCTGATTGTCGTAGTGGGTGCTACCAACGAGACTGTTGCGGTTGGTAATGCTGAATCCGATCTGGCACATCCTGCACCGAGCGCCAGAAGCATAGCTAGCATAAGGAAGGTGATAGAACTACGCAAGTTGTGCATACCCATTGAGCGTTGAAATCCAAGTGATAGGCTTCTTAACCATTGCTATCTCATTTTCTCCTTAGTCAGCAAGCGTGAATGGTGATCGCTGCAAGTACCTACGCCAGTGTCGACTCGGGCAGTTCAGTGGGTTCTTCGCCATAAACTTTTTCGGCATCCTCATCCGCAGGTAATTTATCTTTATGCAGGTAATAAAAATACACCATCACAAACGTCACAATCGGCGTCAGATAAGCAAAGAAAGTAAATGGCGCCCACTGTAGAGTGGCTAATCCCAAAGTTCCTGCAAAGATTGCCCCGTGGACGTTCCAGGGGATGATATGTGAGAAAATGGTTCCCGAATCAGCAATTGAAGTTGACAAAAGAATTGGCTTGAGGCGTTCCTCTATATACTCTTTCCGGAACATACGCCCTGTCAGCACAATACTCGTATAGGGATCTGCTGTGGCGAAATTCATGCCGATTGAGGTCAGCATGGTAACCAGCACCAGTGAGACCGGTCCCTTCGTCCAGTTGATCACCGGTGAGATGATACGCTGCAGCATACCTGTGTATCCAGCTACTGCACCAAAACTGGATGCTACCAGAACTAACCAGACCGTAGTCAACATACCTGCTACACCACCACCCGCAAACAGTGTGTCCAGTTCCTCGACCCCACTGTTAAGGTGAAAACCATTGGTGAAAGTGTCAATCCCCACTTTGAGGACCGCCTCGAAATAAGGGAGACTGGCATCCCCAGCCAGGGAGACGATCAGATCCTGTTGTGTAAAAGCTGCCAGTACCACTGCAAATATGGCTGACAGCATCAGCGACAGGTAGGCGGAAAAATGGAATGCAGATAGTACAAAGATCAAAATCACCGGCACGAATGCTAGCAGGGAGATGTTAAAATATTGCGATATGGTTTCCTGGACTTGAGCAACATCCACAGCACCTGTATCTGAGCCACCGAAGAATCCGATCACCAGAAAGAGCAGCGCACTGAGCACCCAGGTGGGGATAGCCGTGCGCGTGACGACTTTAGAGTGCTCGTCGATGGTCAGCCCCCCAATGGTGGCAACGGTCAAATTAGCGGTATCTGAAATCTTGGTAATTTTATTGCCAAAAATCGCCCCGGATACAGCTGCTCCCGCGGCGATCACCGGATTGACCCCCATGATGGAAGCCAGACCAACAAAGGCTATACCGACCGCGCCTACGGTGGTCAGGGAACTGCCTAACAGCATGCTCAGCAGCGAAGCAATGATGAACACCGTCACGTAGAAAAACTTCGGGCTGATGATGGCCGCGCCGTAGTAGACGAAGGCAGCCACCGATCCGGAAAGGTAGAGCGCCCCAATTACCGTGCCGATGGCCAGGATGATGAATACAGTACCAATGGCTCCATTGACACCACCGGCGATTGCCTGGCTGATCAAAGAGCCACGAAAGTTGTAATAGAAGGCAACAACCAGTGCAAAAAGGGTTGCCAGGGTCATGCTCACCTGCAGTGGTCCGTCTGCCACTTCGCTTCCAAACAATACCACCGATATTAAAATCAAGCCGATCATCACCCCAAAAACCAGCAGGGAGGCCAACATGGAGGGCATGCGCCCGGTTTCAGCTGTATTCTTTTCGTCAGATGTAGTCATTTTTTAATTCTCCTAAAGTATTTATGGTTGGTCATAAAACGAATCATTGAGTCTTTACCTTGCTCCGTTTATTATTCCAATTGTTTTGTCATTTAGGATCTCCTTTTAGATCCGTATCGGATGCATCCGCAGCAGCTACTTTCTGCTGTTTCCCATACCGAGATGCTGCTTGATTTGTCGGCTGAAGTGGTTGAAACTGCCGCCAGATCATGCTGGCGATGAAGATGCCCAGGCTGAGTGCCAGAAGGTTAGTAACTAGACTGCTTAAATCAGTCACCCCACTTACCGATTGACCTGAAATCACGCCTTCCAACCCACTCAGGCCATGAGTGCCGGGCGTCAGGGTAAAAAAGGGTATCACCATAAAGACATATGCCGGTGAACGCTGGGGATTGATCGCAATGATCTTGGCTACCAGGGTCATGGCCATAGCACCCGCAAATGTTCCGGCAAGTTCGTTGGAAGCCAAGGAGGTAACGATCTGGGCTACGAGGGTCGTGATGATGATTGTCATAATCGCCAAAAGCAAATCAGCTCGCCGCATCTGGAGCACCAGCATCATCCCGATCGTTACGACCACGTAAGATGGGTAAATTACCCACCAGGGAAAAATACTGTCAGTCGCGGTTGGAACGAGTGCTGAAAAGGGAACCCCCAGGACCGTCGCAGAAATCAAAACGCCAAAGATCAACAAAATGAACACACCCACACTGTATGCCAGCCGGTCTACAGCTGCATCCCAATGACCTTCAGCCAGCTCGAGTGCCTGGACCGTGATCGTATCACCAGGAATAAAGAGAAAGATACCGGGAATCAGCAGCAAGCCCGGTGATCCCGTAAGCCAACCTAATTTCCAGGCACCTATCACACAAAAGGAAACGAGTAAAGATGCCACCAAAGGCATAATTTTGAGATAATCGCGGATGTTTTTCCCCCCAACAAAGCACAAGGCACCAAGGATGCCGGTCAGTGCTCCAACGATTACGCCTTCCCAGGTGCCTACAAAATCAAACGCCAGCGCTGCGGAGAACAGCATCACCCCCAATATAACCAGCGGCGTTGCATAAAGGGAAGGCGCAGTAAGGATCTGCTGCAAGCGGGTTCGCGCAGCCGCAACGCTCAACTTACCCGCTAAAATATCATTGTGCCAGTGCCTCAGGGCAGTCACTCTGGAAAGCTCGGGAAGGCCGGGCAGTTCTGCCCTCAACAGAGTCACCTGACGGCTCATCGAAAGCAAGACAGATTGTGGCGAAAAGAGCACAGTGATATCCTTATAGCCATAAGCTTCGCCTACCCCCACGATCGTCTCTTCCATCCCCGAAATGCCCTCCTCGCTCCATTTCAAAAGGGCACCAGACAGGTCAGTCAAAAGTGAAAAGACTTCTTGCGCATCAGGGGGGGTATTACTCTCGATATTTTTATCTGACATCTTTCAGCGTTTCTCCATGAAAAGGATATTTAATGAAATAGGTTTTTCAATTTCCTGGTGTGTTCCTCGCAATTGACCATCGGGGTCTACAGCCTGTTCATAAGCTGGATTTCGGCCGCACGATGGTGTTGCCAACGAGTAATCCCCCCACGATGAGCAGGGCGACGACAAACATTTGTAAGAACTC
>JGI2160J19893_10000679_pt1 | contig 11327 bp, 7 predicted proteins | sample DeeMarSeWOR28_12_FD_19893 | JGI IMG/M metagenome (IMG submission 19893)
CTTTTTTAGAAGAGCCGGCCATGGAAAAGGTCAATGGTTTGAGGTATAGGTTGCTATATGTTCAGGTTGACCATTCTCCTCTACTTGTCAAATCGGCTCATTGCTTCGTCAATGGCCGTGTCCATATCTTCAAGTGATCTGTCCAGGCCATTTTTGAGATCTTCATAAGCCTCACCGCTTGCAGCCTGGATCTCCCTGAATTTTTCAGCCACTTCTTCCTTTTTTCTGTTAAGGTTTTCCATCTCCTCAACCAGGTTGGCCTTGGCCTGTTCATTTAACACGACCATTTTGGCTTGAAGCTCCTTGAGATTCTGGCTGTACTGCTCCATCTTTTCCTGAATTTTTTTCTGGTAGAGCTCTTTCTGCTCCTCAGTATAGGCCATTGTGGTTTTGGCCAGGTCTTCGGCCTCTTTCCTTATGTCTTGAGGAGTCGTTGCCAGGCTTTCAATTTTTGCTTTTTCCGGCGGGGCTTTTTCCACTGTTTGTTGCTGGTCGCTGCATGATACCAGAAACAAGCAAATTACTCCTAGTGCAACCATGGTCGCAAATCCAAAATGTTTCATTCAGGTTCTCCTTGATGAAATTTTCTTATCCATTCAGGGCTTAATATTTTGATATTAATGTATTATTGCGTCCTCATCAATTCAACATTTTATTAAAAGGATGCAAGTTTAAAGGAAACTGGCAAGTGAGGTAGGAAAACGCAGATGTAGAGATACAGTACTTTGTGAAAAAAATACCGCTTCGGCATTCTCGGCCTAACAAATACCTGAATGGAAATTTTGTAACGCCGGTTGTTGAGCGAAATTTAACAGCAGTCCCGGCCGGTTCAACAACGTCTTAAATAATTCAAATCAGGCTGGAACTGTGTCCTAAATACAGTCGGACCGCCAGCAGCAGTTTAGCTGGTCACAGGAAGTGGCGCCGCTTTGAAAACAGGGAGTATTTCCCTCAGTTGTCTGGATCGACCTGATCAGGTCGGCTTTTTTCATTTTACCAGCCTGGATGCCCATTTTTTTTGCTATCGTCTTGATTTCTTTTACAGTCATGACACAATCCCCCTTTGCTGGCTCTAATAGAATTTTTTCGGCGAAAATGTGATTGTCTACCATTGATTCACTTTTAATTTCAGCAAAATTATATGTCAATATAATTAATCATGCCAGCTATTTTAAGTAATACCATTACTGGCGGAAAAGCATAAGAAATATGAAATTTCCGCTATTATCACTTCAGCTGATAGCGACATGTAATATGTAAATTAAAATAAAAAAAATATTAAAAAAATAATATGCTAAAATTTAATATTAATTAATTTTACATAATGAAAAAAATAAAAATATTTCAAGGTATTAGGTTGTTTTTCAGCTCTGGTCAAGTTCAAATTGCCTCAAAATGCAAGGAAACCGCGACAATTTGCCACATTGTTTAGTCTGTGGCCATATGATATCCATGTAATGCCACATTGTGGCAGAATGTTTATGTATGTCCTCAAAAATACAACCCCCCGTTATTTTTGAGGACATACAATAAGGTCCCTCTTGTTTTCATTGCATAACTGGAATTCAGGAGGCGAAGGAGGGTCTGCCCCGGGTAAGGTAGATTCAATAATGAGTCAAAGACAGCGAGGTAAATGACAACAATGAAAGATGAGAAAAAAGAAGTTTCAAGAAGAGAAGTACTGATTGGTGCAGGAGCAGTTGCTGCCGGTGCGGCCGTTATGTCAACCGGCATTGCCGGCTTTGTTTCTAATGCCAAGGCAAGCGGCATGACAAAGTTTCCCTATAAGAAGCTTGATGTTGCTGAAGTAGGGAAAATCGCACATGAAACATATTTTACCAAGTTCTGTGCCGAGACGGTACTGACTGGTCTCTTTAAGCCTCTGGCAGCAGGCGTTGGCGAACCATATGCTTCCTTCCCGCTGAATTCAGTTTTTTGGGCCCACGGCGGTATGATGGGTTGGGGAACCGCATGCGGTTCGCTGATCGGTGCCGGTACGGCCATTGGCCTCATTACCGCGGGCGACGGCACTAAGGTTACCACGGCTGGCGGTCGGGCACCTGTTCCGGTTGGCGAGGCGATCATCAATGATGTTATCGCGTTTTATGCCACTGAGAACCTGCCGCAATATAAGCCGGCAGCAGGACAGGCAAAGGCCGAGATTAAAAATCAGAGTATCAGTGATACTCCCATTTGTCATATTTCCGTCGGCAAATGGATGGACAAAGAAGACGTAAAATTTTTCGGTATTGAGCGGAAAGAACGTTGCGCACGGTTGTCTGCTGACGTTGCCATGTATACTGCGAAACTTCTAAACGAGTGGGCTGATGGTACCTATAAACCGCGCAATGAGCCTTTGGCCAATGCACTGGACAACCAGATCACGTCGCAGGGCAACTGTAATGACTGCCATGGTGACAATGTCCCTACAGCAAGAGGAGCCTAATTGCTGAAGCAGGATTTCTGAAAATAACTATTTTTAGTAGTGACTTTCAAAGGCGGTTGCAGATTGCAGCCGCCTTTTTAATTGTGAGTTTCAGGGAGACGTAAAATCAACTGGAGTTCGATTCTCTGATTCGCACATTATTTCTTTTTAAGCAGCCAAAGATGGTGTGAGTCTATATAGCCGAACGAGTCAAGTGCCAGGGCGATCTGCCGGAGGGATTTTCTGCCAATCCGGTTAATTCTGCTAATACTGTCTGGACCAAGATCCACAAGTATTTCAGGCTGTTCAACAATTTCTTCATTGCCCCAGAACTCTACTTAAGCTTTTCTGATGCTGGGAGAAATAGCCGTTTTGAAGCAACTGCCTGATAATATTTGTTCCTTTGCAGAGTTCATGGCAGCTGCTTGGTTTTGAAGACCTGCCTGCAGGATTGATAGAGCGGTTAATTATGATAAATTGTTTGCAATTCCGAACGGATTTAAAGGATCCCCCTCAGCTTCATATTGTTTCACAGGAAGCAGAGGGGGATCAAAACATGCATCGCAAAAATATAACCGGGGAGAAATATTTTTTGCTGATTGCTGATTATGAGATATCACAATGTGGAAGATTTGCAAATGCGGTAAATTGTCGCACCTCTTGACACTCCTGTTATGACTGCATCGGAAGAAAGTCATGAGGCAGGATTGCAAAAGAGATTCTCTTATGAGTACTATGAGAAGGGCGGGGTTTTTTATTTAAGTTCACATTTGCAGTGGGCATCTTTGTTGGTAATGATTCATCTCAGATTAAACATTGTGGCACGCAATATTGACTTCTTTCCTTCTCATGCAATTACCACATTGTGGTACTTATTTCTCTTGACAAATTAGAAAGTCAAATACAAAATATATTTATATACACAATTGATCATGTGATGTACTGATCATACATAATACTCTTTTTGAGGTGAACTCCAATGCGAGGAGTTTTTCTCAAGTTACCATTGTAAGCCTTCACAAGGGTTATCCCTTTGAGGGCTTTTTCTGTTTAAAATAAAACTGAAGGAGGGAAATATGTATTTTAAATATTTGAAATTTTCGTTGTTAGGGGTTGTCTTGATGTTGATTTTGACAATATTATATCAAGTCAATGCTGCTGAAAACCAGGCAACTCCTTCACCCAGGGATATACCAGGAATTACCGCAGATGATATGTTCCCTTCAGGTTGTGTAAGCTGCCACCTAAACTTTATTGACAGGAACATGGACACGCGTATCAGTACTTCACTGACAAAATGGACAGAAAAGATCGAGCCCAAGTTAGTAGAGATAGCTCAGGCAGCATCATCTAGTGGTGTTGTTCTGGCTGGCAAACATCCCTCTGCCGCAGAATCTCTGGCAGATATACCAAAGGCTTGTATTGAATGTCATAGCAGTATGTCTGAAAACGCACCAGATTTTTCGCAAATGGTCCATCTTATTCATTTAACTGGCGGTCAAGAAAACCACTATATTGCAATATTTCAAGGTGAATGTACACACTGTCACAAATTTAATCCGAATACGGGAAAATGGTTTCTGCCGAGTGGTACAGAAAAATAGAAAATAATATTTCTATAAATCATGATAATTGAAGGCAGGGCCGAAAATGGCCCTGTTTTTTTATTTACAGCCTATCCTGAGACCCATTAAAGGAAATTGTGGGCCAGAATTAAGAGGGTTTGCAGTGACCTCCCAGATTTTCTGGGCGAGCAGAAAAACGATTACTTATAACCAAGTATTTTATCCCCTGATTTTAAATATCTAGAGACATGATAGTCGATCTGACTTTTAATCTTATTGCGGGTTTCTTTATTGAGGTCCTGGCCCTGAAGCGATGCAATTAAGGAAATCCACTCGTCACGGCTGCGTCCGCCTTTTTTTACTTGACCGAGCTTTTCTCTCTTTGGCTGGCCATCAGGGTGACAGGTTTTGCAATTATTTCTATAAAGATCCATTTGTTCAAGCTCTTTCCGGATGTGGTAGGAAACAAGGCTATCGAGATCCTTTCTCTGGAACCTTTCCCCTAACTCTTCACTGGCAAGGACGACCACCCCACCTAATTCGCCGCTTAAATTCATGGAAGTTGCCTTACCTCCACTGACGTAATGGCAAACATGGCACTGGCCGGAAAAAATCTTGGCCATGGTAAGTTCACGGCGATGGAAGTAAGCGGCCAGGAGATTTATTTTTTCATCGGAGATCAACTCCGACGCTTTCTGCTGCATGCGCTTGATCGTTTCAAGCCATTGATCAGCGGACAAAGTGCGGTTATTAATACGCTTATCACCATGGCAATGCGTGCAGGTTTCCTTGAAAGCGATTATTTCTCTCTGCTGTTCGCTGACATGAAAACCAACAAGTTCCTTTGTTTGTTGATCGGTGATTGCCCCTTTACTGTAAGACTGCATTTTCTTGATGGTCTGTTCCAATATTTTCGGATCCTTGTAAACGGTCAACGCCCTATCAAGCTCATGACACTCGGAGCATTTTTCAACGAACAGTGCCATTCCTTCCTGCAATTCAATTACTTTCATCAAACCCGTTTGATAACTTTGGGTTACTTCAAATAAGTTAAGATTTTCCTTGGGAATCGAAGCCAGAGCAATTTTCTGATCAACAAGTTGCTGGTAACCTAAGCTGGTGAGTAAAAAGAGAATGGCGAGCAGAACTTTTTTCATTTTTTCCTCCTTAGCTGTTTTTTCCAAAGATATGCTGTTTTGTTCTTTTACATAGGCAAGAAGGATGCCAATTTTGAATAACCTGGCTAACGTATTGTTTTGTTGATGAAAAAACGTAAAGGAGGAAAAATGTCTCCTGGCGTGGCTTCCATTTACGAATGATATTCCATACAGTTTGCAAAGGAAAAAGATTTGAATGCTAATTATTCATATATAAATTAAATAGTTACTGATATGCATGGAATTCAATGCATTCTTGAAATTTTCTTACCAGACACTCCGAAATGGCTCTGCCATTTTTGTTTCAAAACTTTCAATTATGTCTATCTCTTTACACTCGTGAATAGTTCTTAAAGTGCCCAGCTTTCCAGTGGATATATTGGCCGCTCCAATCGGGCGGGGTTTAATATTTAAGTGCACATTGCCAGTGGATATATTGAGTCAGATTTTGTAATACTGAACTGTAGATTGTGGCAAGTAATGTGAATTTAGTGATCATTCATAATAATATATTTGTGCCAACCTATTGACAGGTATTTCGGCATACTTACTATTCATCACAGATACATTTATATTTAAGCTTTTTAAAAATTTTTGCAGGAGGAGAACCCTGTGAAAAAGTTACTTAAGCAATAATTTTTATCCTGCCAGGAGATTAGTATTCCCTGTCAGGCTTTTTTTTTGAGGGGGAAGGCAATTTAGTTTTCACTTTTTAAAAAATATATTGAGGTTGAAATAAAATTATATGCAGAAAGAAACTAAATGGCTTTTAAATACATTTATAATCTGCTCGAAAATACTGTTGATTGTCGTTACGACTTCATTTTCCTACGCTTCACAATGGGAAAAAACCTATGGGGGGAGTACATACGATTTTGGCTATTCCGTTAAGCAGTCCAATGATGGTGGATATATAATTGCCGGTTATACCGAATCTTACGGAGCGGGAGAAAATGACGTTTATTTAATAAAAACAAATGGTTATGGAAAAGAAATCTGGAGTAAAACCTTTGGAGGAAGTTCAGGGGATTATGGAAGATCCGTTCAGCAGACCACAGATGGTGGATATATAATTGCCGGTCATACAGGATCCTTCGGTGCTGGCGGAAGTGATATTTATTTAATTAAAACAGATGCTGNTGGCAACAAACTCTGGAGTAAAACCTATGGAGGACCTACAGAAGATATTGGTTATTCAGTACAACAGACGAAAGATGGTGGATACATCATAGCAGGCTATCAGTGGCAGGATTCAGGCTGGAATACTTACCTAATAAAAACAAATGCCTTGGGAAACAAGCTCTGGAGTAAAACTTTTGCGAAGGTTGGCTCAGCTGATTATGGTTCCTCGGTTCAGCAGACCGCCGATGGTGGTTACATAATTGCTGGTAGTGTTCAGGCCATCAATTATTGGGATGATGTTTATCTGCTTAAGACAGATTCTTCGGGTAACGAACTCTGGAGTAAAACTTTTGGAGGAGATTACGGAGATCACGGATCTTCAGTTCAACAGACAACAGATGGTGGATATATAATTGTAGGTAATACAAATTCTTCAAATTATCCGTGGCATGATGTTTACGTAATCAAAACTGATAAACTGGGCAATAAGCTGTGGAGTAAAATCTTTGGCGGAATCTATGATGATTATGGCTATTCGGTACAGCAGACAGAAGATGGTGGATATATTTTTACAGGACAAACAGACTCCTACGATATAGGTGAAGGTGGGATCTACCTCGTTAAAACCGATTCTAATGGAACAGAGATATGGCACAAGACCTTTGGAGAGGTTAAAACAATTTTGGGCCACTCAGTTCAGCAGGTTGAGGACGGGGGATATGTTATAGCTGGATCCGATTACCGTGATACGAAAAGTTATGATGTTTGCCTAATCTATTTTAACCCAAAGATTGTGGATATTTTTGGTTTTGAAATTGGCAACAGTTGGAGGTACGAAGGCCTATATTTAGGTAACCCCTATTTATTGGAAAGAAAAATAACTTCCCTAAATACAAGCCTGTTTCCTGTACCCACATATGCCTTCGAAATAAAAGAAGATGGTATTTTAACAGGTACTGAGTGGTATGAAAATGCTGGGAATGAAATTAAACTTTGGGGTACTACTATATATGAAGAAGGTCTTTACTACACAGCGAACTTTTCACAAGGTTTATCAGTTGAGTGGTTTCCAATGGAAGTCGGTGATCAAAGATATTCTTCAGCAACAGTTAATGTCCTAGGTATTTCACTTAATGTTAGCATGACAGCTGATGTAGTTAATAAATCATATGTCACCTTATCTTTTTCAAAACTAGAAGCTTATGAGATTCAGTATCAGATGCGAATATGGGGAAAAGACCCATCTGGTAATGATCTAGAGTTTATTGATAGTTTTACTTGGTGGGTTGTTCCTTATTTGGGTGCAGTGAAAGATCAAGGAGCGGATTTTCTTGTGAAGTTAACTTCTTTCGCTATCGGAGGAGGTATGATTAGAGAGGAAAGCGATGCAGATAATGACTGGCTCAAAGATTACCTAGAAATTCTTACATATGGAACAGACTGGCAGAATTTTGATACAGAGTATGATGGTATGCCTGATGGCTGGGAGATTAATTATGGTCTCAATCCATTGGTAAATGATGCTAATTATGATAACGATAATGACGGATTTACGAACCTTGTCGAATACCAGAAAGGTTATGATCCTATTGATCCAAAATCTCACCCGGTTGTTTCAATGCCATGGATGTTATTATTAATTGAATAGAAATTTATTACTACAAATAATAAGTAGCAGATATTTTCACATCTTTTTAGGGTTTCAATATTTCACATTGCTCCTATCTCTTTACAATCGTAAATAATTCTTGAAGCAATCAAGATTGCAAGTGGAACAGAAAGGATAAGTTCTATGCCAAATATTATAAACACATGACAATGAATAACCCTATTACTGATTTCAAAATAATTAAATCAGATTCTCTAACAGAAAAGCAGAGAGATGATTTTGTTGAAAAATTATACTTTGTTCATAGTAAAATATTTTCTGGCATAGACTTACAAACATTTCGGGCTTACATCTTCAATCAGAAAGCCACCAGCCAGAAAATAATGTTGCTGTATGATAAAATAAAAATAATTGGTTACTGCGCTGTTCATTTTTTTAGAATTACAACAGATGACAAGTATTATGTAATACGCGCAGAAGCTGGAATATTGCCAGAGTATAGAGGGAATAGTCCTTTGGTAAAATTTATATTCTGCGAGATTTTCAGGCATGCCTTAAAGCATACATTTCGCGACGTCTATTACCTTGGAACCCTCGTACATCCATCTAGTTATCATAATTTCCATAAATTCTGTGATTTAGTATACCCCTCCTTCAAGCAGGAAACACCGCAAGTTATTTTTCATATAATGCAAGAACTGGTTCAGTATTTTGGCATCAAACTTAAAGGCCCTATTGAGAAGATGACCTGTGAGGTGGGCTGGATTACACGTGAGACAGCAGAGGAACAACTCAAATGGCAACAAAGAAAAGAAGATGATATCAGGTATTATTTGAGGTTAAACCCTGCTTATCGGGAAGGATTAGGCCTAATAACCCTGATCCCCTGTACACTCACAAACCTGCTGAGCATTTTAATTAATCTATTTAAAATAAGTGTAATGAAATGAGAAGTATTTATTCCGTTTTTCGAGAGGTTGTTGACAGGTATGGGGATAAAACTGTCTTGATGTACAAATACGGGCCACAATATGAAGCGATTACCTATAGGGATTTATATGACAGCATTAATTGCTTTTCAGAGAAATTACATCTTTGGGGCGTACAAAAAGATGATAAGGTGGGGATACTATCCTCTAACAGGCCGGAATGGGTGATTACAGATCTGGCAACTATGAAATTAGGAGCTGTATTAGTGCCTGTATATGAAACTTTATCAAGCTCTGAGATCAAATATATAGTTGATGATGCACAAGTAAAAGCGCTTATCGTAGAGGGAGAATACCTAGACAAGGTCCGAAAGGTTCAAATTGAATTACCGACATTGAAAAAAATAATAGTCATAAACAAAGAAAATCTAACGCCGAGTGAAGAGTTGTTTACCTTCTCTGCCAGAAAAGCGAAAACACTTTATACAGATTCAGGTATTACGAATGAATTAGCCACCATAGTTTATACATCTGGAACAACAGGCAAGCCTAAAGGTGTAATGTTGAGCCAGAAAAACATCATATCAAATGCTTTAGCATTGGTTGATAGGGGCCAGGTGACTTCGCAGGACATCTTTCTGTCTTTTCTTCCATTGAGTCACATGTATGAAAGAACAGTGGGGTATTATGCACCTCTATTTGCCGGAGCGGCTATTGCCTATGCGGAAAATATAAACACCATTGCCCTGAACATGCAAGAAATCAGGCCAACGATAGTGAATGTTGTTCCCCGGCTCCTGGAAAAAATGTACGAGAAGATTTGGGCAGCCAGCCATACCAGTTCGAATATGAAAAAAGCACTGTTCTTGGCAGCAGTTAAAAATAAAAATATCTACAGGGAGCTGCGAGCTAACAACAAAAGAATATCTTATGTTCTGAAGTTTAAGTGCAAATTACTCGATATATTGGTCTGCAGGAAAGTCAGGCTTAAAGTTGGTGGAAGATTGCGTTTTTTTACCTCGGGTGGAGCTTCATTAAAAAAAGATATTAGTATTTTCTTTGATAATTTTGGCATACCCATACTTGAGGGCTATGGCTTAACAGAAACTTCCCCAGTTCTGACCAGTAACTCCCAGAATGACAATAAAATTGGCTCAGCCGGCAAACCCCTCCCAAATGTAAAAATCAAGATCAATAAAGCAAACAGTGAGGTATTGGCAAAAGGCTTGGGGGTAATGTTGGGGTACTTCAGGAACAAACAGGCAACTGATGCAGCAATAGATGCTGAAGGTTGGTTTCATACAGGAGATATTGGGAGCCTGGACGAAGAAGGCTATCTTACGATTACAGGCAGATTGAAAGAACTTATAATTACCTCTTACGGACAAAAAATTTCTCCAGATTATGTTGAAGAACAAATTTTAAACAGCGGGTTTATAGATCAAGTAATGGTATATGGAGATGGAGAAAAGTATCTCAGTGCATTTATAGTGCCCAGTAAAGAGCAACTGAAAAAGCAATTTTTATTGCAAAATCCTATAAACTGGCCGAAAATATTCGAGAGCGACGACATTCGCCAGTTTATAAATACTGAGATAGAAAAAAATTCAGTAAATCTAGCTCGGTATGAAAAGATTAAAAACTTTATTTTACTGGAGGAAGCCTTTTCAGTAAAAAATGGTTTATTAACTCCAACATTAAAGACTAAAAGGAAAGAAGTTTTGAAAAGATTTATTGAAAAAACAATAGTTGATAAATAGCAATTATATAATTATACAAACCCTAATATATCTTAAAGGCTTCAACAAAAAGCCTAACTACTCAGCCAGTTTTATTAAAAATTTTTTTCATATTATATGCAGGTAGCAACATAGTTACTATTCCTGCTGATATGTCTGACATTGCCAAGCAGAAAAGACCTATCCAATGCCCCCTGTTTTTAAGGGGTTTTTCATTTTATATAGTAGGGTATCAGCAGAGGTGAGGTCCTTTAACGACGGTTGAACAACCTGATATTCGCGGGTTGGTTACCGCCTGACATAGGTACGTCGTGGAGCTGCCTCTGTCTATCGCATCTGGAGTTTGTGGCATTATTATCCAATAGCAGGTAACGAGGGTTCTCCTGACCGGGACTCCACCCCTGCCAATACCCAAAATTGTTATTTATGCTGTGGCTTCTACTTCTTTAGCTATAGCCCACATAAAAGCAGCAATTTCCCGGGCTATAGCTATCACAACTACTTGCATCAGTTTTTTTCTTGCCATCATCCTTCTGTAACGGGCACATAGGCGTAGTTGCGCCTGCCAGGAAATCTGGCAGATACTTCTGGGTAACCCCTCCTGTCGCTTTATCAAGGGGAGGGTAACCCGTGCGTGATGTTTATAGGTCCAGGCACTTTCCACCAGCACCCGACGGGCATGACTGTTGCCTGTTTTTGTAATGTGGCCCCGTTTGATATTTTCACCGCTGGAATGTTCCGAAGGAACCAGGCCAAAATATGCCATCAACTCCTTTGGGTG
>JGI2160J19893_10000682_pt1 | contig 11305 bp, 7 predicted proteins | sample DeeMarSeWOR28_12_FD_19893 | JGI IMG/M metagenome (IMG submission 19893)
TTTATCAAAGTAGGCTTCAATGACCCGTTGGCGTTTTTCATCAGCGGGTTCAAACAGACTCAGCTCAGCCTCCGCGTTAAACGCCTGCTCCGCCTGTTGCAAAGAACTTTCACCCAGGGTCAAGCCAAACACGCGAGTGGTGCCAGTGGACGTATGCTCAATATGCCATGGAAAAGTCTGCACTGGCGGCGGTTCGCCCCCTGGAATCATCAAACCGATCACCAACGCGATTATGGCAAACACGATGACTCCGGAAACGATTTTTGTATCCATTTTTTATATCTACTTTATTCTAGCCATAGACTAAGTATAGCGAAGGTTGTTTTGCCGTGATGGATAATCCACTCTCCTACACGACGGCATTTATCATCGGACTTCTAGGCGGCGCCCATTGCATTGGCATGTGTGGTGGCATCATGAATGCGCTGAGTTTTGCGATCCCCGAACAACAACGCAACTGGCGCCAGGTCACACCTATCTTATTACTTTATAACTTTGGCCGCATCTCCAGTTACGCCATTGCTGGCGCTATCGTGGGCCTGCTGGGTGGCTGGTTGCAGCAAACCGGCAGCGCTGCCGCCCCTGCCTTGCGCATTTTTGCCGGACTGATGCTGATCGCGATGGGATTATATTTAGCGGGATGGTGGCGTGGTCTCACCTACCTGGAAAAACTGGGCGGCTACCTGTGGAAATATCTCCAACCTGTTGGTAACCGTCTGATGCCGGTGACCCGACTATCACAAGCCGCAGTGCTCGGCATGATCTGGGGCTGGTTGCCCTGTGGCCTGGTTTACAGCACCTTGACCTGGTCGGCCACCTCATCCGGCTGGCAACAATCAGCATTGATCATGTTGAGCTTTGGGCTGGGCACCTTACCCACACTATTATTAACCGGCATGTTCGCGCACCAGGTCAAAGTCTGGATTCAGAAAGCCACGGTGAGAAATATTGCGGCGCTGTTAGTAATCGGGTTTGGTGTCTGGACTATCGCCTGGGTGGCATATCATCGTCTGTATGCCCATGGAGGTCATCAGCAGCACACCAGCCCACAACAGGAAATGTCCCAACCGGCAACAGACAAAAATCCCGGCTACCAACACATGCAACACTAACTCTTCGACTTAAGATTGCGGTAACGACGAATCAAGGTATTGGTCGAGCTATCGTGATTCAGAGTATCGGTATGTTCGGCATCAAGTTCCGGGATGATGCGTTGCGCCAGCACCTTGCCCAGTTCCACGCCCCACTGATCAAAAGGATTGATGTTCCAGATCGCGCCCTGGGTAAACACACTATGCTCATACAAGGCAACCAACTTACCCAATGCAACAGGAGTGAGTTTTTCTAGCATTAAAGTATTGGAAGGCCGGTTACCTTCAAAGGTACGATGTGGTACCAGTGAATCCGGCGAACCTTCAGCCCGCACTTCTTCCGCAGTTTTACCGAAGGCCAGCGCTTCGCCCTGGGCAAACACATTGGCCACCAGCATGTCGTGATGCGCACCCAGTGGATTAAGAGTCCGACCAAACACAATAAAGTCACAGGGAATTAATCGTGTGCCCTGGTGAATCAGTTGATAAAAGGAATGCTGGCCATTGGTGCCGGGCTCACCCCAGTAAATAGCGCTGGTATCATAGCTTACCCGCTCACCATCGAGCGTTACCTGCTTACCGTTGCTTTCCATAATTAGTTGTTGCAGGTACGCCGGGAAGCGTTTCAGGTATTGCTCGTATGGCAAGACTGCAGTGGTGTGGGCGCCAAGAAAATTGGTATTCCAGATCGCCAGCAATCCCATCAACACTGGCAGGTTCTCTNCAAATGGTGCGGTACGAAAATGCTCGTCCATTTCATGAAAACCGTCCAGCAACTCACGGAAATGTTCGGGACCAACAGCCAGCAGGGTAGACAAGCCTATCGCTGAATCCATGGAGTAGCGGCCGCCCACCCAGTCCCAGAAGCCAAACATGTTGGCGGTATCGATGCCAAACTTCGTTACTTCTTCCGCGTTCGTGGATACGGCAACAAAATGCTTGGCCACTGCCTCCTCATCACCACCTAGTCCGGCGAGCAACCAGGCGCGCGCGGATTGTGCGTTGGTCATGGTTTCCAGGGTAGTAAAAGTTTTAGACGCGACAATGAACAGGGTTTGTGCCGGATCGAGATCATGCACGGCTTCGATAAAGTCGGTGCTGTCAACGTTGGAGACAAAACGGAACTGCAGGTTGCGATCGCTATAGGATTTCAATGCTTCATACGCCATCACCGGACCCAGGTCAGAACCACCAATACCGATATTCACCACATTGCGGATACGCTGACCAGTGTGACCTTTCCACTCTCCGCTACGCACGCGATTGGCAAAATCGCCCATAGCGTCCAGCACTTTGTGCACTTCCGGCACGACGTTTTCACCATCGACTACGATCTTGCTATCACGCGGCGCGCGCAGTGCCACGTGCAATACCGCCCGGTTTTCCGTGCTATTAATTTTGTCGCCGCGGAACATGGCATCGATACGCCCTTTGAGATCCGCCTGCTCTGCGAGCTGCACTAACAACGCAATGGTTTCGTCGGAGATGCGGTTTTTAGAATAATCGAGGTATATTCCAGCAGCCTCGACCGCCAGGCGTTCCCCGCGCTGCGGATCATTGGCGAACAGCTGGCGCAAATGCAACGACTGGATTTTCTGATAGTGAGCCGCCAGGTCTTGCCAGGCCGGGCTCGTCGTAATTGTCTGCTTATTCATCAATATGGAAGTTTCCCGATACCTATTATTTCTTGGTGAGGCACTCGATAAAGTGCACTATATAGTATGTTCTCACGGTTCCAGCTTAAAGGAAAACCCGCCAAGTTTAAATGCCGCTGTCCGGTATTTTGAAGCTGCGGTCCGTTATTTATATATAAAGCGTTTTAAGCCAACACCCGAAAAAAACATCAGCAGCGAGACCAGCCACGCAATCAACAGGTACCAGTAGTTGGGATCAGCCTTATCAACCAGGCTCATGATCCAGAGACTGAAAGTTAATGCCGGTAATGCCAGCGCAACCAGTACCAGCCCCAGGTAGTAGAAAATTTCACTTAGTATCCACAACATAAATTATTAATTTGAAATCAGGTTAATGCGTGAGCAGGAAAACCAATCTCTTATTTTTGAAACTGGTTAACTGGCCAGTTGCATAATATTGCGGATTTTTTGATGATGGCTCAGACGGTAAAAACGCCTTAATGTGTTAACAATCGTAGTGCTGGGTATACGGTTATTAATACAACAGGCAATAAAAGCGGAAAATTTTGCGGCCAGCTCATTGGCCTGGAAATAACGCTGGAATTCGTGTTGTTGCAGGCGCTGGTCAAACTCGGTATTCCGATAAAGATGGTAGTGCAGGCTCTCCGGCATTGCGTCATTGCCCTGCTGACCCAGCAGGTAAGCGCTTAAAATATACTTATCCACTTCCGCCTGTAGTTCCAGCTCAAACAGTGACACCGACCGCTCGTATTCCGCGTTATAGGTGAAATAAACAAAGTGGCTGATTCCTTCCAGAGCGACCCAGAAGTCATGAATATTATCGTCGGTTAACTGCGTGATGGGATCCAGCTCTTCCAGTCGCTGTATTAACTGCTCGTCAAGATACAGTGCGACATCGATATTGTCGCCGTCCTGGTGAATCAACAATTTCTCCGGCAATTCGCGGGCATTATCACTGTTATCCAGTTGCGCGGCCAGCACCGCATCATGAATCACAAAATCGTGCACCCGGTGTTGCGACTGTATTTCGTAGATGTGTTCCAGGTGCGTCTGCAATTTATTGAGCAACATGTTTGCCGATCACCTTATTATTGCAATCAGTGTTTATAATCCGGCATTGATGCCTGAACTGGATCAATACCCAGTTTCTTTAAAATCATCTCACTACGCTTACTGCCGGTACGCATCCACACTTCATACAAGCGCATGATATCGTAATCGGAGGCAAACAATTTATTCTCGGTCACTTCACTCAACACATCCACAAAATCGACAAATTTGTTGGTAAGCTCGTCATATAATGGTTGCACTGCGGTATTACGATAATAACTACGCATGCTGTCCGAGAGATAGGAATACGCGTTACCACCCATGGCGATATAGTAATCCACGTCAACCAGCCGACTGTTAAGACTGTCGGAGAATACACCGGATATGAATAGCGCCGTATCGCCCAGCTTTTGCAGAATGCGAATTCGTTCCGCGAGCGCGGTTTCTGAAAGCGCATCGGTATACATTAACGCCAGCGGCTTTAATGACACACCATCTTCATTGTACTGGAACAGGCCTTCGCTACGGCTGAACGAGGTCAGTAAATTCACCAGGTAATAAATAGTTTCATCACTGGTCTCTATTTGCTGGTTCCTGACAGCGGCATTCACCGAATCAAAAAAATATTCCTGAAGGGATTTTTTGGTAATGATGTTGGTAGCATTTGATTCTTTAACACTCATGATAAAACACTTCTAAATCAATAATTGATACCTGATAAAAAAACGTTAAAACCACATACCGCTTAACTACATCCTTACTTGTTCTATTGCATAGTTAACGCCAACTTTATTTCAACACCCATTAAAACGAGTATATGCAGCAATTCTTAATATTTCCAGTGAACAAAGTCATGTATCTTATTGAATTTTATAAATAGTGGCATAGCACTCACACACCTTGAGTGCTAACNACGAAATGAAAAGACTGAATGAGTAAAACATCAGAACTCGTTAACAATAGATANACCCCTTTCTTGTCACACATTAGTGCAAGTTTTTTGCAGCTGTTAACAGTCGGCCTTATTTTAGGACAGCTAAATCCATAANAATTTTTATTGTTTAAATAATTTATAAAACTATCTTCAGGTATTTCCCACGTAAAAAGCAGCCGACGAAGACTCAATAATTTCTGCTAAATCCCTATTTCCATTTATGGCAGCGCTCGCGAGCAGGACCGCACCAAAATTGTACCTTTGGTATTTTCACCAGGAACCATAGCGGCATCCTGAAAATGGTATTTGAAAGATCTATCAGTGAAGGTTAAATTGACAAAAATATCTCCGTTAGCCAATCGAGCCTTCATGTTGCGACCAGGTCTTGTGACCAGGAAATGAAAGCAAATCGCGTGGATGGCTGCGAATGATCGGCAATAGGCTATGATCACTTGGTTGGAATCAGTATAACGGTCTCAATATCAGCATTGTCAACTTTCCGCGGATCATTGACGCAGCATTCAATAGCTTTATTTTTAACTAACTATCCTTGCGAAATAACCCAATCGTAGAGCGCTTTGTAAGGCGCACCACACTTTTGATTTGGCCCCGGGTGCATCGCGCGAGCAAAGCGCTGGTTCTCCTGCACCTGCGACACTCTCCGAGCAATACGCAGCCTAACCAACCAGGCATCGATAATAATTTTTCAAATATATTAAGAACTGGCGTCAAGACAGTTATGCCACCCGATGTATCGGTGACACGTATGTATTAAATCATATATGACTACCATTTAATCATTGGGGAGAACTATGGAAAAAGTAACGAAAAAAGTAGCTAATTTTAAGCAACGAACGCTTTTGTGTAGGTGGATGCGATCAATATTAGTAGCAACACTAACCAGTAGCGTACTTGTAACACAAGCACATGCAGTGCAGCCGGTAAACAATGGCGGCGGTATGGGTGTGCAGCTGGTGCCTACCGGAAAATATGCGGATAACCGGCTCATGGTGAAGTTTCGACCTTCGGTATCGGAGCAGATGCGTAACGCAGTGTTAAATAGCGTAAGCGCAACTAACGCGCAAAGTCTCGCAGCAACTCCGGGGTTTGCTACAACATCATTGGGTGACTGGAAAGTAGTAAACGTGCCACCGCGCATGCTGGCAAGCACCAAACAGCAACTGGAAAATAATCCAGGTGTTGCACTAGTGGAATATGATTTTCAGGTAACCGTGCAACTCACACCGAATGATCCGCTGCTCAACAACCTCTGGGGAATGAATAATATCGGGCAAACAGGTGGTACAACTGATGCGGATATCGACGCCCCTGAAGCATGGGATGTAAAAACAAACAGTGATGTAGTAGTCGCTGTCATTGACACAGGTATTGATTACTCGCATGAGGATCTCGCCGCCAATATGTGGACCAATCCCGGTGAGATTCCGGGCAATGGTACGGATGATGATGGTAACGGTTATGTGGACGACGTGTATGGTTATGACTTTTATAATAATGACGGCGATCCATTTGATGATCATGGTCACGGAACTCATGTCGCGGGAACGATTGGCGCCGCAGGCAACAACAGTATCGGTGTTGCGGGTGTCAACTGGCAATCGAAAATCATGGCGGTAAAATTTCTGGGTGCCGGCGGTTTTGGTTCGACCAGTGGCGCCATTCTTTCAGTGCAGTATGCCACGCAAATGGGTGCACGCGTCATGAACAACAGCTGGGGTGGCGGTGGCTTTAGCCAGGCCCTTGAAGATGCTATCTCAGCAGCGAACGACGCAGGTGCATTATTCGTGGCAGCAGCTGGAAACTATGGTAGAAACAATGATATTTATCCTTTTTATCCAGCTACCTATGATATACCCAATGTGGTTTCAGTTGCCGCCACGGATCATAATGATAACCGCTCTTCATTCTCCAACTACGGAGCAACAACCGTAGACCTGGCGGCACCCGGAACCGCAATTTTCTCGACTTCACCCACTGGCTCATGCTACCTGTGTTCTCCATCGGGCTACCTGTATTTGAACGGCACATCCATGGCAACACCGCATGTTTCCGGCGCCGCCGCATTAATCTGGGCAGTTAATCCAACACTCAGTGTCGCCGAAGTCAAGGATCAATTAATGAATAATGTTGATTCGATTCCCGCCCTTGATGGGCTCATGATATCTGGCGGAAGGTTGAACCTTGCGCGCGCGCTTCCTCCCCCGCCATCCGGCGTCGATTTCGACATCACTGCCATCGCTATGGATGCTGCGCAACTGAATACCGGCGAGCAGTTTACAGTTACGATTACCGTAAAAAATCATGGCACTGAACGTGAGCCTTATGCACGCACGGGAATCGGGGTTTATCTTTCACTCGATCCGGAAATTACCACAGACGACCTGAGAATTGGCGGTGGCTCTATGTACAACAACGTATTGCAGGGCGGCTATGAATTCACTAAAGCATTTTATGCACGCATACCCGGCTACCTGGAGGATATTCCCGCTGACGGTCAACCGCATACCTATTATATTGGCGCAATAGTCGATGATGTTGATGTCACTGACGAAATCAATGAAGACAATAACAGTGCGCTGGCTGGTGATGTTGGCATTATCAAGGATATAGATCTGACGATAACATCAGCAAGCGTAGACAAACAACAACTAACCGTGGGTGACTGGATGACAATGAGTTTTACCGCAGCCAACCTCGGTACTTCCTGGCTTTCGAGCAATTGGACCTGGGCCAACATCTCAGCCTATGTNTCCAGGGACAGCACACTATCGCCAGATGATCGTCAGATTATGTCGACACAGGTGCGGCACTTTTACCTGGAACCTGGCGAATCCTACTCATCATCATTCGGCTATCCAGTACAGTCCACCTTAAGCGGATCGTATTACCTGATCCTTAAAGTAGATTCGACAGATTGGGAGGAAGAGATGGATGAGACCAATAATACATACAATCTTGGCATCATCACCGTATCACCCTGATAACTTTTCTCCCAGGTAACTTACCAACCACGGCATATGCAGTGCATATGCCGTGGTTTTGTATTCACTAACAACATCGCACATCAGCAACTGGCATCCTGAACCAAAAGCGGCAAAATCAGGACGAATCCACGAGGTTCATTGTCGATACTTTACAGATGCTTATCCTGTCCTGTTACGCTATTATTCGAGGTGATACATAAAGATCAACACCGAGATGAAGAAAAACCAATCAGGAAGGAACCATGTTGAACCAGGCACGCGCTCGATATAATCGCTCAAGTCGTACACTGTTAATCTATTTATTACCCACGTTCGCCTACTGTTTCATTCTAGCCGTCACTTTTTCACTGACTGCATGCAACACGATAGATGAATTTCTCTTTGGCTCCGACATAGAAATCACCAACGAAACCGCTGAGCCCGGTGTGGTCAAATTTGTAGCGCTGGGCGATACCGGCCATGGCAATGATGAACAATCACAGGTCGCCAAAGCAATCAAAAAGAAGTGCGACCAATCCGGTTGTGATTTTGTTTTGCTGTTAGGCGATAATATTTATCCAGCTGGTGTCAGCAGTGCTGATGACGAACAATTTCAGACCAAGTTCGAGACACCTTACGCCGATATCGATATCCCGTTTTACCCTGTATTAGGCAACCATGACTACGGCGCCGATGGCGCCGGCCTGGAAGTCAACAAATCCTTTTACCAGATTGAGTACAGTAGAAAGTCGTCAAAGTGGGTCATGCCAAAACATGTCTATCGCTTTACCAAAGCTGATGTCACATTTATTGCACTCGATACCAATGCCCAGTTATTTGATGTCGCCGACGAACAGGAAGAAATGGTCCCGTTGTGGCTGGACAACGCGGATAGTACCTGGAAGATTGCCTACGGTCATCATCCCTATATCTCCAACGGACGACATGGCAATGCCGGTAGTTACGACAACCTTCCCTTTGATGTTATCGCGAATGGCAAATTTGTAAAACGTTTCGCAGATGACATCTGGTGTGGCAAGGTCGATTTATATCTGGCCGGGCACGATCACAGCCGTCAATGGTTGGAGTCAGAGTGTAAAGGTACCGCGCTGGTAGTGTCCGGTGCGGGTTCCGGTACAACGGTTCTGCCCGGCAATAATCCCACGCACTTTCAATCTGACAAGCTGGGATTTCTTTATGTGCGGATAGAAGGCAACACGCTCACGGGTGAATTTATTGATACCAATGGTGAAACCGAGTTTCGCCATGTTATCAATAAACAGGCTTCGCCGTAGACACGCGATAGCACGAGACAGGGCAAAGATCTTTGAACAACGTTTAACACCAACTAATGATTGTCGGTTAGAACTTGCCGACGGCGTTGATAAACAATCCATGGCTGTCGTAGTCAAGATCGGTCAGATCATCGGAGAAATCCGTAAAGTTATAACCCACACCTGCTTTTACATGCTTGTTGAAATGATGGTAGATAGCCACCAGCAAACCACTGCGGCTATCACCCGCATCCGGTACTTCCAATAAACGCCCTTCGATTAACGCATCCCAACGATGGANGAAATGCCAGTCGGCACGCACGACATACAGAGATGCCCCACTGTCAAAGAACTGCGGGTTCTCGCGGTCCAGGCTCAATTTACCGATGCGCTGCGCGTATTTACCGCCAATTGTCCAGCTTTGCGTAACATCGTACATGGCATCCACGGAAAGAATGTGGCTCTTCTGAATATATTGCGCGGCACCATCATTCGGCGTGATCTGATCCGTAGTGGGCATGTTATAGAAGTAGGTATACTTAAACAAAGCGTTCAGGGCATCGTTGCTCACCGGACGGAAGGCATAGCCAACAACGGCCTCGGTAAAGTTTCCATCGTAAAAATCACCCAGCGAGCTTTCACTCTGCGAATGGTTCAGTTTACCGATCAGGCGCCAGTCGGCACTTACCTGGTACTTGATACTGTTTTTCGTTAACCAGGTGGTCCGTTCAGCGAACGTGGTATCTTCCTGTTCGGATTCGTCGACACGATACTCCAACGCACCTGCATAAGTAAACTTACTGAACTTATAGCCCACTCGGATACCCGCAGCCTTACGTTTGATTTCCGCACCCGTCACATTATTGAACAGTGAACCGATATCAATGTCACCACCAAAGTTCAACCGATCATTAATGACCAGATCAAACCCCAGTGCATGGGTCAATCCAGTGGGTACATCACCATGGGTATAGCGTTCTTCCATGTACATGCTGGCGCTGTCAGAATAACGGGTCTTGAAGCCACTGGCCAGATTACCTCGACGGGCTTTCATTCCATTATCGGTACGCTCATCTTCCAGTGCATAGCTGGTGTAAAGATCCGTCGCATCGGTCATCTGGTAATTGGTGCCCAGTCGTAAAGCAGCACCCAGGTCACCCGAGGATAGCTCACCATCCAGTTTGAAGCGATCGGTAAAGCGGTAGTCGCCGCCCACGCCCACACGGCCGTTGTCTTCGCGGTTACCGGTCACGTCGATGGTGTCCTGTACATAACCGTAAGCCAACCAGTTCTCCCGGGAATTATAAGTCGCGCGCAATGCAGCGTCGGAACGCTCACCTTGTTGCTGTGTTAAGGGCACCGAGGGTGAATTATCAGTGCGTTTGTCTTCACGCCAGCCCAGTCCAAAACTCCAGAACTTATTCATCGCGTAGTCAACGTTCAGTTCATAGGCCTCGGTATTCAGCGCATTTTCCTGATCCATGGCATCTGCTTTCAGTTTGACATCCACGGATTCGAACACAGGGATTTGCAGCATCCCGCCGGTGTGACTGGTATCGGTATTGGCAATCAGTCCGGGGGCAGCGTAACCGGCATCCAGCTGCTGATTGTAAAAACTGAACGTACCTTTAAAGCTGCTGAAGAAGTCCTGCAGGCGCACACTGGCATCAACACGCTGCCCCCTGGCCTTCACGTTGGTGCCGGCTGGCAAGGCAATTTCATTAAACTCGAAACCACCATCATTGGATAACAAGGTCGACGAAACCGGACCCTGGCTGGTGGATTGTTCCAGTTTGAGCCAGGAACCAGCTGACTTCCTGACGGTCAGGTCAAAAGCATTGAGGCTGGTTTCTCCACCGCTATATTCCTGATCTTCAGCAGTCATACCCAGTTTGATCATGTTGTTGAACCAGTAGTGAATGCGGCCACCGGTGGTGATGTCATCCAGCTCAGCGAAGCCCGGCGTATATTCGTAACGCGCCACCAGATAGACATCGTTACCGCCGAAGTCACGGCTGTCCACCAGCATGCCGGAGACGGCTGATGCTGATAGTGGTTCACTCAACATGATGCGACCCTGGATATAGTCGATATCGTAATCCAGGCCATAGCTCAGGTTCTTCACACCAACCACCAGCCCGGATACCGCATCGCGCACTTCAATGCGCAAGCGTTCTGAACCGGTGAGGATATCCTGCCGCCGAAGGTAGTAGAGTGAACCACCGGTACCGAGGAATTCATCGCGTCCCGCCAGGGTGCCCGGTTCTGCNGCAAACAGGTTAACGACGAAACGCTTCTCACCAAACGCGGTGGCGGA
>JGI2160J19893_10000683_pt1 | contig 11302 bp, 10 predicted proteins | sample DeeMarSeWOR28_12_FD_19893 | JGI IMG/M metagenome (IMG submission 19893)
AGCCCCCAGCCGTTCTCGTACATATTGCCAATTCCAAACTGCCCATCGGGATCACCGTTTGCCACTTTTTCCAGATACCAGCTCAATGCAATTGAAGTGGACAAATTCGCAGAACGATTTGCCACATAGATCGGCAGCATCTCTTTGGCTACCGGATGGTTTTGTTCAGCCGCCTTGGTCAGCCAGCTTTCCCCACTAGCAACGTTTTTCGTTACCCCAATTCCATATAAATACGCGATTGCCAGGCGGTATTGAGATTCGGCATGGCCTTGATTGGCCGCACTGGTAAACCAGGTAACAGCTTTTTGCCGATCCCGCTCCAACTTATCGCCGGTATCGTACATTCTGCCAAGCTGATATTGCGCCTCTGTATTTCCAGCATTAGCTTCTCGTTGCAGAAGCGCCAGGTTGCTGTCCTGGCTCACAACGGTCTGAGTTTTCTTTTCTACAAATTCCGGCACATTATTAGCGACTTCAATTTCGTCGCCAAGTGTATTTTTAGCCTTGCCTGTGAAGCGCTCGGCAAGCTCAGGCTCTTTTTTCTTTGCTTGCTGTTTTTCTTTTTCCAGGATAGCCAGTAATTTTTCGGTAGACTTTTTCTCCCCAAGGTCGATGAACGGCCGAACCTTTTTAATGATTTCTTCCGCTGTCATATCGCGCACAACATCGGGCGATAGTACTTTGTCGTACAAAACCCTTGCGAACTGATTGCCGTTTTCGGCGGATGATTGAATCCAACTGGTTCCCTTGATGATACTTTGCCGGGCGCCGTCTCCCAGTATGTACATGATGCCCAACTTAAGTTGCGCCAGTTGATGATCCTGATCCGCTGCCTCTTTGTACCAGCGCACCGCTTCATCCGAATCCGCCTTGACGCCGAATCCTGTTTCATAAACTGAACCCAGATTGTATTGCGCATCCGCATCACCGCTCTTTGCCATTTCCATGTACCAGACAACCGCTGTTGGCAGATTTTCGGTTTCTGACGGGTTCACGGATTCTTCCGCCCATGACAGATTAACCGTTGCGTAGACAATGAGTCCGAGTACGGTGGTGATGTAGCGTGATGTTGAAAAGCTTGGTACCAGTTTCAAAAACATTTGCCCGTTTTTTCTTGTTAGTCGAATCCCAATAAATATCGGTGAAAGATAACTTTAACACGAAATCTAATAATTAGGAGGATGTTCTAAGTATATTGTAGGGAATTTCTTAAGCAGTATAATTTTCCAAAGCTCGTAGTACAACTATGCGTTATGATTAACGATATCGTCTTTAGGCACTTTAGATTAAATTTTATTCTTTGCGCAGTAAATATCATGTCAAATTTTTTTAAAAACAATCAGTTAATTGCCAATCGCCCACATCCAGCCAAATCTGCCACCCTGGCATTATTGCTAGCATGGGTCATGATGATGAGCCTGGATATCGCACAGGCGGCAACATCACTTAGAGACCGGCTGGCGGGATCTCGCACCGTTCAACTCGATAATAACGTTAAACTTTATGACGGTTGGACAGATCTGATGTACGCTGCCTGGCGAGGAAACCTGACCGCTGTCACCGAAATCCTGGAAAAAGGCAAAACTCCAGTAAATGCCAAGGATGAAGATAAGCGCACCGCTTTGAGCTATGCCGCCTGGCAAGGAAATTCCGCCGTGATTCGCTTACTTTATAACAAGGGGGCGGATATCAATCATAAAGATGTTGAGGACATCACCCCCTTAATGTGGGCCGCGCGCAACGGCCAGCGCAGTGGTGTTGAAGCCCTGCTTTCTTTGGGCGCCAGTATGAACGTCAGAGACAAGTCCGGGAAAACCGCCTTGATCTGGGCGGCAACCATGGGGCATGGACACGTCGCAAGCCTGCTTATCGAAAAAGGTGCTAATCTGGATATCCAGGATAATGACAGCTTCACCGCGCTGACCACTGCGGCCAAATACGGATACACCGATATTGCGGAAAAGCTAATTCGTTCTAAGGCGACGCCTAATTCGACAGACAAATTGGGGCGCTCCTCCTTGTGGTATGCCGCAGATGTTGGCGCACGTGCCATGGTTTTACTGCTGCTGGACAAGGGTGCCAACGTCAACATCAAAGACAAGGAAAAACAAACGCCGTTAATGCGCGCCGCAAAAAACGGTCATGATGACATCGTAAAACTACTCCTCAAGAAAGGCGCCGAGGTTGACATCGTGTCACTCAAAGGCAATACCGCATTGCTGTTTGCAGCGGCTAATGGACATGAGCTAATTGCCAAGGAATTGCTGGAAGCCGGTTCGGATATCAATCACACCAATACCTATGATAATTCAGCGTTACTCATCGCAGCAGAACTGGGCCATATCAAGGTTATTGATTTATTACTATCGCGCGGCGCCAACACGACGCAGGTAAACAAACTGGGTAATACAGCTATGTCGCTCGCACAAAACGAGGGGCACAAAAAGGCGGTTGCCCTGTTGAGCAACTTCAACACGGGTGAACAAGGGTTGCTGAAACGATTACTGAATAAAGAATAATTAATATTTACTATCAAACCAAAAAGGGCGTGCTAAGCACGCCCTTTTTTACCAAATAATATCTAAAATCTAAAACTTCCGGCTATAACCAAACTCTAGCTCGTATTGTTTCATCTCAAGCTCAATTTGCTGTCCCGGATCGAAAGCACTAGTTCCTTTAACCGAATTTTCTAAAGCATACATGAATGCAAAATTAAATTCGCTTTGTTGATTCAGATCCTTTGTGAAACCAAAGGTCAGATGTTGCTCTATTACACCTGGCGCTAGAATATTAAAAATAGTTTCGGTATCTGGAATTGGCTGATCACCTTGACTATAGCCGACACGCCAAGTCCAATCATTGCCCGTCATCCATTGGTAACCGATTTTATAAATTGTCATGTCTTCCCAGCCGAATCCAGCACCATCACTGGCGCCTAAACACCCCGCACCTGCTGCTGGCTGGACTTGTGGATTACAAGCTGTTCCCAATCTGGAGATAGGATTAGCGATAGCCTTAATGTCGCTATACATAATTTGCTGGATATCAAAAACAATTTTCGATTTGTTCGCAAATGCGTAGGTCAAACCTATCGTCCATGTCGAAGGAATGTTGAACCCCCCTTGCTCAGCGAACAAACCCTTGTACTTATCAAATTCACTCATTTCCATTTCAGATTGATAGGATGCTGCCAAAGTTAGCCCAGGAGTTACCTCGCCTTGAATACCCAATTTAAGTCCAAATCCAGTCGAACTATCTACACCTTGATTGCTCAGATTCGTTGGGTAGCTAGAAAAAGGAGCAAATGATGCAACACCCTGCGCTTCAAAGCGCTGATAGGCAAAAATCAAACCAAGCCCCCAGGATGCTTTATCGCCCGCAAATTTGCGTGCGTAATTAGCATTGATAAACAACTGCTCCAAATTAACTCCTGCAGTCCCTGCTCCGTAGGTTCCTGGAGTTGTAACAAAGGTAGCACCATCGAAGTATGTTGCATTACCACCTTGCCACTCTGTGTTCATACCACCGTTGCCGTAAACGGTAATACCTGCAGAACTTTGTGGACTCAACATCCAGTTGTAAGCAAAACTTGGGATATAGAAATAATCATTCTCACTCTCTAAACTTTGTGGACCTATAGAGAAGGTACAACCTGAGGGACCACATTGATTGCTTGGCGCCCCAGTAACACTATAAGACCGTGGACTCGGACTAAAAATCGCAAGACCTACATCCAGTCTTTCACCTACCCATACCATACCAGCAGGGTTAGTCGCTGCAATCATCGCATCCTGCGGTAAGGCAACGCCAGCTCCTGCCAGCGCTTTGTTCTTGGTTCCGTAACCATGGGCAAAGTACCCGTTGGTCGCGAATACCGGTGACATTACTCCAAAACAGACAATACAAGCTGATACCTGCTTGATAAATTTTTTCATTGCCCACTCTCCTCGACGACAATTAATCGTTATTTTGGTAATAAAATGTACAGACTTCAATTTACTAAGTGCTTTTCATTCGGCTCCAAGCCGNAAATTCCTAATCCTTANGTGAACGGTACAAAACAAATTAGTAGTTAGTAATGTTAAAACATTATTTTAGTCTATAAATTAAATAAGGGATCTATCCTGATTGTAAAAATTTTGTATAGAGTCATTGGATATAATGATTGGTTTCTGACTCATAAAGCACATTATGGCCGGTTGATGTATCATGTAGTACGATCGATAAAACGCTTTTGATATAAGTCAACTAACTAATAAGTGCAAAGGGAGGCGCAGTGTATAAGAAAAAGATTTTGCAGTGCGTTATCGTTGCTATCATCGTTTTAATACCCACTATTACTCAAGCGTCGGGGTTTCGTATCCCTGAATCTTCCGTTGCCGGTATGTCTTTATCCAATGCCGTCGTCGCCAATCCCGATATCAAGGGTTCCATGATTTACAATCCCGCAATCATGTCGATACAGGATGAACGCCGTACAGTGACGTTTGGTCTGCAAAATGTAGCTCTGGACGCTAATGTAAAACCCGAGAACGGTGTTGAAACCGGTAGCCAGGGCGATGACTCCATATGGATTCCGGCTTTTTACTACATGAGCAAGGTTTCGAAAAAATGGGCCTGGGGTCTTGGAATGCACGCGCCGTTTGGACTGGAAACCAAGTGGCCTCAAGGCACGTTTGGGCTATTCAGTGACTTAGCTCTGGCGACCAGCAATCCTGAAATCGCTGGTTTGGAACCTGAGCAAAGTAAAATTGAAGTAGCCAACCTGACACCGAATGTTTCTTATCTTATTAATCAGAACAATAGTATTTCATTTGGCATCAACTACTACGATGTACGCAAACTGATTTTTAATACGCAAGCAATCCAGATTAATGGCAGCGGTGATGGTTTCGGTTACACGCTAGCATACTTATATGAAAGAGGTGACTGGAGCTTGGGCGCGACGTACCGAAGTGAAGTAAAAGTTACAGCGGATGGATCTATAGATATTGTTGCTGGGCCATCTGCTGGTGCTTCTGCTAACGCATCGGCTGAAATTGAATTTCCAGCAATGATACAAATTGGATTAAGAAACCAGATCAATCAAAACTTTGCCCTGGAATTTGATATTGAACGTACCTATTGGAGTAGTTTTGATAAGTTGGAAATTAAACATGGACTTTCCACTACCCCAATAACTAGCACCAACAACTGGAAAGATGGAAACGCCTATCGTTTGGCGGGCTCTTATCAGCTTAACAACGCTTGGCAACTACGTTTTGGCTATACCCTGGATGAAACACCGCAACCTGACGATTACTTTACCGCCCGTATTCCTGACGCAGATCGGCAACTATTCAGTTTCGGTGTCAGCTATAAACCCAATAGCTGGGAATTTGAAGCAGGAATTATGTATATAAAATTTGATGACCGTACAATCAATCAGCCCCCTAACTCATACGCTTTAAGACTTCAAAGTGGTGATACGGACCCCAATGGTACCGACGCCTACAATGGCACTTATGAATCCAGCGCATTGATTGTCGGCATTGGATTCACCAAAACCTTTGCCGAATAAATTCAGTCGTTAACTTTCCAGTTTTTTCGACGTAAAAAAAGGCNGTCTAANANGACNGCCTTTATACTTATACTATGGTGAANTACCNGTNAGACAAACAAACAAATATCAGAATCGCCTGCAAAGCCCAGAAATGTCGCTGCACCACCAAACTCGATACCGTCAATAAACTCACTATTGTTAAACTCGAACAGATCGACAGTCATCTGGCAGGCAATCATTTTAACGTCAGCTTCCAGGCATAGTGAGCGTAACTCTTCAACGCTGGCGACGCCTTTGGATTTCATTTTGTTTTTCATCATTACGGACATCATGGACTGCATTCCAGGAAGCGCTTGCAGCAATACCGGCATCGGCATGGGCATCGGCATACCCGGATTTCCTAACGAGGTCAGTTTTAAATCCAGCTTCTTGCGCAACAATTGCAAGCCATAAAAAGTGAAAAACACCTGCACTTCGTATCCTAAAGCGGCCGCCGTGGACGCCAGAATGAACGGAGGATAAGCCCAGTCCAATGAACCTTTTGTGGCAATAATCGCTAACTTTTTCTCGGACATGACTTTATTCCTCTCTGTTCATCTGATTAATAGTAATGACGCTTTAAATTGACAGCAGTTACGATTTTTTCATCATGAAATGGAATTTGCCGGCTTCCTCGCGAGACTCCATTAATTCGTTACCGGTTTGTTTTGCGAATGCCTCAAAATCCTTTACAGCGCCAGGATCGGTTGCAATGATATGTAACACCTGCCCTGATTCCATAGCTGCTAAACTTTTCTTTGCCCGTAAAATTGGTAATGGGCAATTCAATCCGCTTGCGTCCAGTTCTTGGTCAAAATTCGCCATAACTTGCTCCTCTTCAAAAATAGAAACTTATTTGGTTTATTAGTATTCCATATATCTCTTATATTGTAACAAAAATCTAGTAAAACATTACCTCAAAGCTTATTAGATTTTCTTATGGAGTATATTGAACTTCGGTGATAAATCCTTAACTAAAGTCAACAAGATTTCAAATAGTATTGAATTTATGATTTTGAAGCGATATATAAAGGAGAAATTTCTNTCCGATCATGTCCGTCGAATTCTGAGAATGGAAAATCCAGAGTTAATCATTTATTGACTAAAATTGTGCGCGCCTCTCGCATTTGTGTTTTTTTTAATCAGTTATTGATTGAACAGTGAATGGAAAACCTCTCCTTCCGCTCACACGGAATTATTTAGTAGTAGAGCCCGTCTAATTCAATTGAACTCAAAACCTGATATTTCCTACTCATCACCACTACATGTCAAACTTAGGCAGCAAGCCCAGATAAAATTGCCCCACGTCCAAGTCAACGCATAAAATGACGGTAAAAAAATAGTCTTTAATTTAAAAATGTATCCTAGATTCTTAAAACCCATTGCTGGGTCGCTTCTCCTTATCATGATCTGTTTGGCGTTGGCGCCCCCGCCTCTTTTCGCCAGCGATCTGCCGGACATAGGAAATAGTTCGGAACTGCTTATGTCTCCGGAAGACGAACGGCGCCTGGGCATGGAATTCATGCGCCAGGTGCGCGCGTCACTGAAACTCGTTGATGACATATCCAGCAAGGAATATATCCAGGCTTTAGGTGAAAAGCTGGCCTCTCAGGTGGATACCCGAGGCCAGACTTTTACTTTCTTTATCGTAGATGATTCAACAATCAACGCATTCGCGGGTCCAGCAGGGTATATTGGCGTCCACACCGGCTTAATCATGGCCGCTAGAAACGAAGGTGAACTCTCATCGGTAATGGCCCACGAAATTGCGCACGTAATTCAGCGCCATTTGTTTCGATCCATTGAGTCGACACAGAGCATGTCTATGGCAACAATCGGGGCGATTATCGCCGCAATTTTATTAGGCAGCCAGGCAGGTGGCCAGGTTGGCGAAGCCGTGCTCGCCAGTACGTTGGCTGGCGCACAACAACAGCAACTCAGTTATTCGCGCGCTCATGAACAGGAGGCCGATCGGGTAGGTATAGAGATGCTCGCTAGTGCGGGATACAACCCCAACGATATGGCGGATTTCTTTGAAACGTTGCTGCAGGCTAGTAAATTTAATCAGCATAGCATCCCGGAGTTTTTGTTGACTCACCCCGTAACTATTTCACGAATTGCCGATACACGAGGACGAGCCGCAAGCTACAAATCTGTTCCTGACAAAAAACCTGCAAAAGGAGAGCCCTCTGCGTTCGATCTAGTGAAAACCAGACTTGAAGTTCTTTCAGTTAAAAACGCGCAGCAGAGACCAATTGTCATCGAGTTCGAAAAGACTCAAAACGAAAATGTAAATCATTTGAAACTATATGAAATGGCCCTGCGTTACCAGGAACTGGGAAGTTTTGCCAGGGCACAACAATTACTGAACAGGTTACTTGAAGCAGAGCCACAACGACTGGCGTATATTCTGGCAGCCGCCGAAAATGAAATTGATGCCAACAATTATGAAGCCGCAATTAAACTGTTAAATCGTTCAATACTTATATATCCGGATAATCTGGCTCTGAACATGCTTCATGCCAGGGCATCGTTATTAGATAATAATCCGTCTACTGCTATTCGTGTTTTGGAAAATCAAATTCGCACAGGTAGATATGAAGCCGAGACTTTCAAATTACTCGCCAGCGCCCGGCAAAAAGCGGGCCATAAAAGTGAAGCCTATGAAGCACTCGGTAATTACTACCAATCCCTGGGTGAATTTAATACGGCCATAAATCATTTTGAAGAAGCATTAAAAGAAACCGGTGATAATCAATTCCGTGAACTAAGGCTGAAAGCCATAATCAAACAACTGAAAGGNGATTTGATTAGTAACCATACAGCGCCGTAGGGCTATTGAAACTATTTTGACAAGCTTCATAAATAGATTCAAAATAGCGAGGTTTTATAACGATCTAATCTTTGTACTGTTAAACATTTCTGTTATAACTTTTTTCAAACCAAATTTTTACACAGATTATTTATCTGCTAAGAATAACTTGTCAGGGTTCGATTTGACGAAATTGACTAACAAATCATCATCTTAACCCCTGCGATAAATAATAAAATGGGAACTGATAAGGAGGAAGCAATGCGGCAGTCCGCTAAAACTATACTATCCACTGCAAGTGTGGTGGCCATTGTTCTAGGTAGCTTGGCTTTTACACCGAAGACCGTAAGTGCGGAAGAAAAATCTGCAATCGAAGAAGGCAAAGAACTTGCTTTCCATCGCCAAAAAGGCAATTGCCTGGCATGCCACAAAATCGAAGGTGGTTCGCTTCCCGGTAATATCGGTCCGGAGCTGGTAAATATGAAAGCAAGATATCCGGATAAATCTAAACTACGTGCGCAAATCTGGGATGCAACTACAATGAATCCCAACACTATCATGCCTCCATTTGGCAAACACAAAATGCTGAGTGAAGAGGAGATAGATAAAGTTGTAGAGTTTATCTATTCTTTGTAACAAAGGCTTTTACGGTTTAATTTATTGGAACACAGGAGCATATACATGAAACGCAGAAAGTTTTTACAAGGTACAATCGCGGGCAGCATGGTAGGCGCTGCCGTGAGTGCCGGATTGTTAACACCTCGTATGGTGCTTGCCGCCTGGCCTGAAGCAGCGTTTACAGCCAAATCTGTCGACGATGGCATGAACGCTTTGTACGGTAGCGTAAATCACAGCCCAAGTGGTGACATCAAAATCAAAGCACCGGACATTGCAGAAAACGGCGCTGTTGTACCGATTACCGTTTCTACTTCGTTACCAAAACCGGAAGCCATTTCCGTGCTGGTAGAGAAAAACCCTTCCCCACTTGCAGCCGATTTTAAATTGGCAGACAACGCTGAAGGATTTGTTTCAACTCGCGTAAAAATGGGTAAAACATCTGACTTGATCGCAGTGGTTAAATCGGGTGGCAACCTTTTCAGCGCGAAAAAGACTGTAAAAGTTACCATCGGTGGCTGTGGCGGTTAATTCGTCCAGAACTTTATTTATCAAAGATTAAGTAACGAAAGTAGAGGATACTATAATGGCTAAAAAGAGCATTAGAATCCGCGCCCAATTAAAAGGCGATGTGACTGAAGTAAAAGCCCTGATGAGTCACTCAATGGAGACAGGCTTACGTAAAGACAAGAAAACCGGCGAGAAAATTCCAGCTCACTTTATTAAAGAAGTGATTTGCGAACACAACGGCAAGCAAGTGTTAGTCGCGAACTGGAGTGTGGCAGTTTCTAAAAATCCTTATTTGTCATTCAAGTTTAAAGGCGCCGGCAAGGGCGACAACGTGAAGATCAGCTGGAACGACAATAAAGGTGAGTCAGATTCTGCTGAAGCGTCGATTAAATAACAAAGGTATCGGGTTCCCCAGGCAAAACAAGCCAACTCGGACGGAGGAGGATATATAATAATGAAGAGACTTCTACTGATTGCGGCAACAGTTGCTACAACAGCGTTGCCGCTCATCTCAAACGCAAGTCCTGAAGATGATCTTAAGGCATTTCGTGGGTATTTCCTGGAAAGGTTCCCCAATGTTCCATTAGAAGAGTTTGCCAATGGCGTGTACGCCATTGACCCTGCTTCACGTGAACAGTGGGAAGCCATTGAGGAGTTCCCTCCCTACGAGATCGCTATTGAAGAAGGCGAGGAGCTTTTCAATACACCATTCAAAAACGGCAAAACTTTCGCAAGCTGCTTTAGAAATGGTGGAATTGGAATCAAGAGCGACTACCCTTACTTCGATACCAAATCAGGCAAGGTAAAAACGGTGGAACTGGAAATCAATGAGTGCCTGGAAAAAAATGGCGAGAAACCTTTAGGTTATAACAAGGGTAAAATCGCGTCTATTTCCGCATACATGGCCTATACAACACGCGGCCAGACCATTGACGTGAAAATTCCTCATGACCAGCGTGCTCTTGACGCTTATGAAAACGGTAAGCAGTTCTACTATGCACGCCGTGGCCAGCTCAACATGTCCTGCGCACATTGTCATGTAGATAATGCAGGCAATAAAATCCGCGCTGACATCTTGAGTCCAGCTCTGGGGCACTTGTCTCACTTCCCAGTGTACCGCTCCAAATGGGGTGGTCTCGGCACTGCCCACCGCCGTTTCGGTGGCTGCAACAAGCAAGTGCGCGCGAAAGCGTTCAAACCCCAAAGTGATGAGTACCGTAACCTGGAATATTTCCTCACTTACATGAGCAATGGTGTTCCCTGGAACGGACCTGGCGCTCGTAAATAGACTTTCTGTCTGTTAACTCGAGATCAGGAAAGCCGGCTAATTAATCTTAGCCGGCTTTTTTATATCTTAGCTGCTCAGATGGACAGTACGGGTTATTGCTATTGGGAATGGTATGTAGGCATCAGATAGATAATTACTCGATTAAAACGAACAATATCTACCCAGTAATTGCCCCATAAAACAACATGCAGTTACCATTATTAGCAAAATTTAGTATCATTTGCCGCGGTAGCAAAAACAGTCCAACAATCAACAGATATGACGCTAAGAATGACAAGAAGGTAACACTCCTGAATGGTGGCATCATTGTCCAGGTGATTTGTTACGGTCGTCATGTCATGAAAATTCTCAGCATCGTCTGTAATACGTTCTCTGTTCAATCGTTGTGCCCCTTACTGGACAAATTTGGCTGAACGTAACAGCAGCACAATTATCCAGAAATCAGAAGTTTTGTAATAGAGAACCATAATTATCAATTACCTGTAAGTATTGGAGG
>JGI2160J19893_10000688_pt1 | contig 11257 bp, 9 predicted proteins | sample DeeMarSeWOR28_12_FD_19893 | JGI IMG/M metagenome (IMG submission 19893)
TAATAGCCCTGCACCTGATCTCATTATTCAAGCCGTATCGTTCGAGTATATATTCCAGGCGCTCGTCCAGGCTTACTACCTGGTCATGGTTCACCCTTTTATCGGCATAATAGACGATTTCTTTCTCAGAAAAACTCTTTTCCACTGAATAATTATTCAGGATTACATGTTCGGCAATAATATCGGCTATTGAGTTCAGGTTATGGGCCAGGCATATTTCAAAGCCTTTGGCAGCATGGTCATCATCATTACCAAGACAGGCTGTCTTGCCTATATCATGCAGCAAAGCACCTGCAATGACCTTTTCCATGGATAGCTTATGTCCGGCTCCAATCAGTCCACTTGTAATGATCTCAGCCACCTGCGCCACAACAATGGAATGATCCTTTATGTTGGACAACATGTGATACTGCTTCATGAGACCAAAGCATTCTTCTACATCGGGTATGTCAGAACATTTTGCATCCATTATGTTCAGCTGGACTTGTGGCTCAGTTCATGCACAGCATCAATAAAAAGCTTGGCTTGCTCAGGGGGAGTGAACTGGTGGATGCCATGCCCAAGATTACAGATGTGACCGCGGGCCTTACTGCCTCCGGCAAGTATTTTGGCTACCCTGGCACGCAGTTCTTTTTCAGGCAGCAAGAGGGCAATTGGATCCAGATTCCCCTGTACCGAAATATTCTGGCCAATCTGTTCAATAGCCTTGGCGATATCAACACGCCAGTCAAGGCCAAGGACATCGGCGCCCGATGTTTTTGAAAGATCAAGCAAGGTGGCACCGTTATTGGCAAAATAGATAATGGGCACGTCAGTACTTTCTTTGAGGTCGGCAACAATCCGCTTTACATAGGGGAGTGCAAAACGTTCAAAATCCTCTGGTGCCAAAACTCCGGCCCAGGAGTCAAAAATCTGCAGGGCCTGGGCTCCGGCTGCTGCCTGGGCTTTGAGGTAGGAGCTGGTGCATGCCGTTATTTTTTCAAGCAGGGCAGAATAGAGGTCAGGTGCGGCAAACATCATCTTCTTGGTCTCAAAAAAGAACTTGGACGATCCTCCTTCGATGAGGTAAGTGGCAAGAGTAAAAGGTGCACCGGCAAAGCCGATGAGCGGCACCTTGTGTTCAAGCTCCCTTCGCAGGATACGGATTGTTTCCAGAACAAAATTTAAATGCTCTACAGGATCCGGTATGATCAATTGGTCAACCGCCTTCTGGTCGCGGACAGGATCAGGGAAGACAGGTCCGATATTTTCATGGAATTCCAGGGTTAAACCCATAGCTTCGAGAGGGATGAGAATGTCGGAAAACAATATGGCTGCATCGACTCCCAGAATGTCTATGGGCTGAATCGTTACTTCAGCAGCAAGCTCTGGGGTTTTGCACAGTTCCAGGAATGTAAGTTTGCTCCGTACAGCTTGGTATTCCGGCAAATATCGGCCGGCTTGGCGCATCATCCATACGGGGGTATAATCTACCTTTTCGCCTCTGCAGGCCTTCAGAAAAGTGTCGTTCATTGTTCACCCTTTAATTGTGTTATTTGCTGCTATTTTAATATGTCACGAGCTCTTATTTAGCTCAAGGTTCCGGTTTGCATAAGATCACTTATGCATTAGATTAATTTTTACTGGTCATTTTTACAAATCCCGAAGAAAAATAAACCTGCATTGGGGTCAACTGAGACTCTACGGAGAGTTAAGTAAGTATATTGATCTTCACCCACACCGTCAGAAGTGTCATATGCAGATAAATCTTGAATATTTTTCCTAAACTTTAGCCTTGACCTTTTTTTTCTCCGGCGGGCAATAGTTACAGAAAGGTTCTTCGGCCAGATAGTCGCCGGTCATTGAATAGGACCGTGCCCGGCAGCCGCCGCAGACATTGAGATACTCGCAACGGCCGCAACTCCCCTTGTAGATTTTAAAATTTCTCAGTTCTTTGAACAGATCAGAGTTTTCCCAGATATCCTTGAAGGACAGTTTACGGATGTTGCCGGCTGATTTCGGGAAGTAACTGCAGGGCAGCACCTCACCATCGACATCGATGAGGCAGATTAACTGACCGGCAAGACACCCTTTGCTGCCACCGGTAGAAAACTTCAGCGAACGCCGTTTGAATTTTTCACCCTCCTCCTTTGATTTCTGCAGGATGATTCTGTAATAGTGTGGAGCACAGGTTGGTCGCACCAAGAGTTCATCTTCCTCTTTTTCCATCTGGTAGTGCCAGTCAAGAATATCTTCGTAGTTTTCCGCTGTGATCAATTCTTCCATTATATCCTGGCCCCGGCCCGTAGGTACAATCATAAACATGTACCAGGCAGTGGCTCCGATCTTTTTGGCAAGTTCATAGACCTTTGGTATTTCTTCCTGGTTGCGTTTGGTGAAGGAGGAGTTGACCAGAAAGGGAATTTCATTCTTTTTGAAAAGGGCGGCAGCCTGGATGGTGCCGTCAAAGGCGCCTCGCTGATTGCGAAAATCGTCGTGCACTTCAGCATTGGAGCCGTCAAGGCTCAGAGAAACCATCCTGATGCCTGCCTTTTTGATCTTTTGACAAATTTCGTCTGTTACCAGAGTGCCGTTGGTAGCAAGGCACATGCGCAAACCCTTTTCAGTGCCATAGGCTGCTATGTCAAATACATCATTGCGCAGTAAAGGTTCGCCCCCTGAAAGAACTACGACAGGTTGGGCATAAGAACTGATATCGTCCAGGACTCTTTTAGCTTCGGCAAGAGAGAAATCAGGATGCTCTTTCGCTTCCAGTTCGGAAGAAGAGCGGCAGTGCACACAATTCAAGTTACAACGCCTGGTTATCTCCCAGGCAATCCATTTTACGTCAAATTCCACCAGCATCACCCATAAAAAAAATTAAAAAAATAAAAGCAGTTAAATTTTCAGCATACAATCCAATTAATATATTGCCGATGCACTGGCAGGTCAATGTTTAAAAGTTAAAATTATAAGTGATTTATCCATAGAGAAAGTTTACAGAAAATAAAACAGCTGAACCTGGGAGCTCCAGTATTTCAGGCAAAAGAAGGCAGAATAAAGTCAGGGCGCTTGAGTACATACTGAAGTTTGCTAAATGGATCATTAGCTTTAATTATCTTTTAATAAATATGATTGGATAAATATTGTTGCATTCAGTTAAGCTATATGGGAAATTGGAGCTAAGGTTTTTTAATATTTACGGTTGGATTGCTCGGGTTTAAACAAGAATTTTCTTCTTAAGAAAAGACGGTTTTTTAAAAAATGGAGGCGTATAATGGAAATAAAAAAAGTTCTCGTGCCGGTGGACTTCTCGGAAAACTCCCAGAAGATTCTTGAAGCGGCAGGATATTTTTCAGGTATGTGCAAAGCCGAGCTTCATGTCGTATTCATTGTCCAGAGCTTTGACGACTATTCAGGTTTTTTTGTACCTCATATGCCGGTTGCCAAATTTGAAGAAGAAATGGTGCAGGCTGCTGAGCAGAAAATGGAAAAATTTCTTGCAGGACACAAAAGTGTTAAGGCAAAGGTTCTTGTCGGTGATGTGGCTGAAGAAATTATCCGGCATGCGGAAGAAAGCAGCATGGACCTGATCATTATGGGCACCCATGGTTACAAAGGACTTGAAAAAGTGATGTTCGGCAGCGTGGCTGAAAAGGTTGTCCGGTCATCGCCCTGCCCGGTTTTGACAATCAACCCATATAAGAACCTGTAGTCTATTCCGCGACAGAAATATTGTTTTAATCAGACCTGTTCCTATCTTGAAGGGGAGTTGGACAATCAGGGCTTGAGAATTGCCAGTATTCCTGTTGGTTGCTTCATCTTCTTTTCAGGAACCGGTAGTTTAAGGTGGAACATTTGTTGAAAAAGTTCGGCAAATGAGATGCCGGGAAAACAGTAAAAATCAAGCTTTCTGACACTTTTTTCTGAAGCGGGAAGATAATGTTTTACGTTATTCTCCCATGACGAAAGGTTTTTCGCTAACGTGGATAGTTTTTCCCGGCTATTTGTTTTCGATTCGGCTGAATCTGTTGTTTTCTGGAGGTACCGTGCAAGGTACTCCATGTTTTCATGAACAGCATCACGGAAAGCTTGCCTGTCTGCCTGGTACGTGGCCTCTGCCTCTTTATTACATGCAAAATGAAGAGCTGGGATGACGAGGGAAAACAATTTTACCGGAGCCAGACGCCGGATATTTTCGTAACCCTCCAAAAGGGTTAAGCCGCATTCCGAGTTGCCAGTTACAAGGATCATGGGCTGCTGTTCCGATGAGTCTGCCATGAAGAGTTCAGCCCATGCCTTTAGTCGCATGGAGATATGCAGACCGGATGTTCCCAGGGATGGTTCAGCGTGCAGAATATCGTCTTCTATTGGATGTTTAAGTTTATCGGGATTTACAACCGAATCATCGGATTCGGGTTTATTGCGTCCCTCAAGGGCAGCAAAAACCTTTTGTTCAACAGAAGAGATCTGAGCCAGGCCCTGTCTTACTTCCACCTCTCTTCTGTCGAGCATCTCAGCCAGCTTCAATATCAGTCGGGCCTGCCATAACCGCTCTTTATAACGGATGCTGGCTATAGTCTCAGCATTCTTTTGGAGAGCTGAATACACCCTGGATGCCGAGATTTCATCCAGATCTCTGAGCTGTCCTGTGGCAAGCGGGGCAGTGACAGTAGAGAAAAGGCGGGAGAGTTCATCTGGTCTGCTTGTTTCCATCTCACGCAGAAGCCGGTTGAAACGGAAAAGCTCCTCCTCAGTCAGCGGCGCCGGAATATATGGAGAGCAAAGGTTAGTGAAAAAACTTTTATTTTTGCTGTTTGCCAGGTCTGATTCTGTCGGCAGGTAATAGGATAACGAATCAAAGAAAAGCAGAAGCTTCGCAATAGTCTGGATCGAAGGTTCTGTCTCAGGGAAAATAAGTGCTGATACTTTTTTCATATGGATGCAATTAAAAAAAATATTTCATTGGCTCTGGTAATTTGCGGCTATCTGCTTTTCAACCTCAGATATTCATCGGAAAGTCTGGCTGCTACAATCAAGTCGACCCTTACTCAGCTCCTGACAACAGCCCCCTTTGTAGTAGGCTTGACCATCCTGGTTGTGTCCTTCATACAGCGGTCTACCGGTGAGCGACTTCCTTGGGATCGAATTGCCAGGATTTACTGTACCCTTGGGATTATTATCGGCTTTTTTTATGCCTTAAACGAATATTGGCTGACAGCGAAANAGCACTNAGCTGNCAGCACTCAGCTTTCAGCGATCATTAGGAACTTTTGATTTCTCATTTCAATTCTACATTTTGCATTCTGCATTTTTCATTCAANNGCCCNCTCGATCCCTTAATATTCATCTGATAAANGAACTGTCAGGATGGTACCCCGATGGTACTGTGGTGTTGGGTGTGACCATGGATTTTTTCCCCAGCAGTGTTCCTGGATTTGTCACTGTATTACACCCTGTCTGGACATAGTCGCCAAGTATGGCTCCCAGTTTACGAAGGCCTGTTTTGACCACGGAACCTGGAATGGCAACGGGGACATCGCCTTTGATAAATCGCAGGTTTGCCAGCTTGGTCCCTGCTCCCAGGTTCACCTGGTTGCCAAGAATGGAATCTCCCAGATAGGCAAAATGTCCGGCCTTGGCGCCATCCAGAAAAATTGTGTGTTTTACTTCNGTCACATGACCTACCACACAATTTCTGCCGATGAGGCAGTGTTCTCTCATATAGGCACCATGTCGCACTTCGGTCTGATCGCCGATGATCGTAGGGGAATTGATGTAGGCACCGGGTTCGATCAGCACTCCCTTGCCGATCCTGATCCGGTTACCTTTGAAAATGGCGCCAGCCATAATGACACTGGCCCCGGCCAGTTGCTTTTCATCCTGAAAGACCTTGAGGCCGCCCTTGGTGATATTTCCGTATTCAATGGTAAACTTTCGGGCTTCCAGCAAGTTGCCGTTATAATAGACCAGTGTTTTTGTAATGGGTTCACCATCCGGGACAAGCGCATGGGATAAATCGTTATATTGTTGAGATTCCAAGTATGGTTTTAAATTTTTTAGGGCAAGCCAGACATGGTCCTCAGGTTGGATGAGTTCAGGATGTTCACAGGAGTGCAGGTCAAAAAAAGAATGTGCAGAAAGCATAATGAGAAGTCCAAGTTATTTTTTTTATTTTCTGTTGACCGATTACATAAAAAAGAATATCGAATTTAAGCAACAAAAAAACGTGCAGGTGTGACAAGTCAAGCAAAGCTTGACTTCAACCGTCCCAGTGTTTAGATTCACAAAGTCATAACTATAATTTAAAAAATTGAGAGCATTCCGGAACGCTTGGCAACCGGAAGAACTTGGGAAAATGTTATATTTCCGGGCGGAAATATTTTAACAATAGAGGAGGATAAACCGGTGGGTTTTGATGATTCCATTCATGCCAATCTCGATGATTTCGCAGAGAGGCAGGACATTGAGATACCAGATGAATTACCTTTGATGGCAGTTCGTGATGTCGTTGTATTCAATTCCATGATTATACCGCTCTTTGTAGGCAGGACTTCTTCAGTCGCTTCTGTCAATGAAGCGCTTTCCAAAGACAAACTTCTGGTGCTTCTGACCCAGAAGGATGCCACCCAGGAAGAGCCTGATGTCAAGGATCTTTTTGAGGTAGGCATGGTAAGTATGATCATGCGCACTTTGAAGCTGCCTGACGGCCGTCTTAAGGTTCTGGTCCAGGCCCTGACCAAGGTTAAAATACAGGAATTTCTGCAGAAGGAGCCATTTTTCAAGGTAAAGGTCGAGGTGGTTGAAGAGCAGGAACTCACCGAAATTACTGTTGAAGTAGAAGCTCTCATGCGCACGGTGCGGGAACAGACGGAAAAGATTATGTCGCTGCGGGGCGTTCTTTCCTCTGACCTTATCATGATCATGAATAATATCGATGATCCGGGGCGTTTGGCGGACCTGGTTGCCTCCAATCTTCGTTTGAAGATCCCGGAGGCCCAGTCCATCCTTGAGTGTCTTGACCCTGTGGAAAAACTTAAACTGGTGGCTGAATACCTGAACAAGGAGCTTGAGGTTTCCACCATGCAGGCCAAGATTCAGACTGAAGCCAAGGAAGAGATGACCCGTTCCCAGCGGGAATATTATCTGCGTGAACAACTGCAGGCCCTTAAAAAAGAACTGGGCGACGTTGACGACAGAACCCAGGAAATGGAGGAGTTGCAGGAAAAAATACGCAAGGCAAGGATGCCGCTCCATGCGAGAAAGGAAGCCACCAAGCAGCTTAAGCGACTTGAGATGATGCACCCTGATTCTTCTGAAGCCGGCATTATCCGGACCTATCTGGATTGGTTGATCGAGGTACCATGGAGCAAGAGCAGCCGCGACAGGCTGGATTTAAAAATTGCCAGGGAGGTGCTTGATGCCGACCACTATGGCCTTGAGAAAATAAAGGAAAGGATACTGGAGTATTTGGCAGTCCGTAAACTGAACAAATCAACCAAGGGGCCGATCCTCTGTTTTGTAGGTCCTCCCGGTGTAGGAAAGACCTCGCTCGGCCAGTCTATTGCCAGGGCCCTGGGCCGCAAGTTCCATCGCATTTCCCTCGGTGGCATGCGTGATGAAGCTGAAATAAGAGGTCACCGGCGTACCTATATCGGCGCCATGCCGGGCCGTATCATCCAGGGGTTGAAAACGGTAGGCGCCAACAATCCGGTCTTCATGATGGACGAGATAGACAAGGTGGGTTCCGACTACCGTGGTGATCCTTCCTCAGCACTTTTAGAAGTGCTTGACCCGGAGCAAAACTTTTCCTTTTCCGATCATTACCTGAATATCCCTTATGATCTGTCTAAGGTAATGTTTATCACGACAGCCAACCTGACCGACACCATTCCATCGCCGCTGCTTGACAGAATGGAGATCATCAGGCTGGCAGGCTATACCCTGGAGGAGAAACTGGAGATTGCCAAGCGTTATCTCCTGCCCAGGCAGCTTGCAGAAAACGGTATTTCCGACAAAAACATCAAGATCGATGATGAGACCATCAAGCGCATTATTTCCCATTACACCAGGGAGTCAGGCCTGCGTAACCTGGAGCGCGAAATCGGTTCAATCTGCCGCAAGGTGGCAAGAAAGATTGCCGAGGGGGCCAAAGGACCATATGTCATCTCCAGGAAAACCCTGCACAAATATTTAGGGCCGCCCAAGTTTCAGCCGGAATGTGATGTGGAGACCATTGATCAGCCCGGACTGGTGACAGGCCTTGCCTGGACTGAAACAGGCGGTGAAATTCTCTATGTTGAAACGATCATTATGAAGGGTAAAGGAAACCTTATCCTGACCGGTCAACTGGGAGATGTTATGCAGGAATCAGCCAAGGCGGCCTTGAGCTACTGCAGGTCAAAGATGGATAAAATGAAGTTGGGTGAATCCTACTTTGAAGAGGTAGATATTCATATTCATGTTCCGGCCGGTGCAATTCCCAAGGATGGTCCTTCTGCAGGGGTCACCATGGCCACATCTCTTTATTCCGCACTTTCCAAGAAAAAAGTGGCCTGGGATGTGGCTATGACCGGTGAAATTACCCTTCGAGGCCGTGTCCTACCCATCGGCGGCCTAAAGGAAAAAGCCCTGGCTGCCCTCCGTTCAGGTATCAAAAGGGTTATTATTCCTGAGCAGAATAAGAAAGACCTGGTGGAAATCCCCAAGGACATCCGGGACCAGATGGAATTCGTCCCGGTGAAGAACATGGATCAGATCTTAAAAGTTGCCTTCCGGGAGACAGAAAATAAGGAGCCGGCGTGTAAAGTTTAAGATCAGGGTTTGACGTCAAGGGGCGAGGTATAAAAACTTGCAAGCAGAAGGCAGAATAACGGGATTGCTTATTTAAATTTGGTTAGAATAATAATTTAATCCCCTGAACCATTGATCCAGGTAACGCCCTTTTAAATTTTTCAAGGATAAATAGTAAGAAATATTGACCACTCCGCAAAAATGACTTTCCTTGGCACCCGCCTTTCAGTCGTACTTTTATTTCTCCTGGGTTTTCCTGTTTTATGGCTCCTCTGGATAGGATCTTATGCCTTAAACCCCGGCCCATCTTCCTCCCGGATCGAGGTTATAGTCCCTGCCCGTAGCAGCCTGGCTGAAATAGAAAAGATTCTTGCTGAACATAAAGTGATTCGGGATGACGCCCGTTTTTCAATGCTGGCCCTACTGACCGGTTCAGGCAAAAAGCTTAAAGCCGGAGAATATGTCTTTGAACCGGGCAAAAGGCCTCTTGACGTCATTGATCGCCTGAAAAAAGGCGATGTGTTATACCGATCGGTGACCATCCCGGAAGGCTTGGAAATGGCAAAGATTGCAGAAATCCTGGCAGCAGAAGGCTGGACAGATTACCAGCATTTTCTTGATCTGGCGCATGATCCGGAGTTACTTGCAAGATTAGGGATTACTGCAGACAGCCTGGAGGGTTACCTTTTCCCTGACACATATTATCTGTCAAAGGGGCAGCAGAGTGCAGCGGAAATCATCAGGATGATGGTGGACAAACATTTTCAGGTATTTAATGAGTTAGGAAAGAACAGCACTATACTCCCAATGTCGCTGACTCATCATGAAATTATTACCCTGGCTTCCATTGTGGAAAAGGAAACCGGACTTGCTGAAGAACGCGGGCTGGTTGCCAGTGTTTTTTTGAATCGTTTGGCAAAAGGCATGCGACTGCAGGCTGATCCGACAGTCCGTTACGGCCTTAAAAAAAATACAGGTCCGTTATCCCGCGCTGATCTGAAACATTCCACCATCTACAATACTTATAGGATATTCGGACTGCCGCCCGGACCGATCAGTAACCCTGGGGGTGCTGCAATAAAGGCGGTTCTGTTCCCGGTTGAGTCTGACTATCTTTACTTTGTTGCAAAAGACGATAAAAGTCATCATTTCTCGAGAACTCTGCAGGAACACAATAAAGCGGTCTCTAAATACAAGAACAGTAAATAGAAACCTTATAATCAAATTATGAATGTTGTAAAATTCTAAACCTTCACTTCCAGCAGGTCCTTCAGGACCGCACTTTTCATTTTCTGCTCAGCCTTGGCCTTGATATCCTGCCAGATGGAGCTTGTAATCCGGCCATGGTTTATGAGGGCCTCTGCCATGGGACCGAAGAGTTTTTGGCTCTCGTGCAGAGATTTTTTGAGGATGAGTCTGAAGTTATTGAGTTCGTTATCGTTGACCACGAGATTGGCACTGTAGGATAAAGCCTGGAGGTCATAGAGGGTTTTGAACTCGGGTCCGATAAGGGTGTAATGGATATTACGCCGCCTGATCATAGCCATTTCCCGCATGAAAATATGGAATGTATTGCTGCTCAAGGAATCAGCCTCAAAGCGGCTGTGCATTACTACAGCTGAAAATGGGGTGAACTGCATGCGGTCAATTGCATCATTTATGTTTTCTGAATATACAGGCAAAAATCCTTCATCCTCAAATGCCTCCGGCACAGCATCCATTCCTGGGCCTTTCCTGGTCAAGATAAGAGCCATGGGTGTATCCTCGATGACTTCTTTTTCCTGCATTCGGCCGCTGGATAACCAGCTGATATCAGGTGGCGGCGGCGGCGTAATATTCACTTTTTTGGCACCTTTCGGCCCGCCGGCAGGAATCGATTTTTTGAGTGTTTGGTCCGGCAGTGTGCCATCAGGTCTCAACTCAAAGGGCTTCTGACAATTAGGGCAGCCGAGCTTGAGCAGATTTCCTGGCGGCAGTTTGTCAAGAGCAAGCTGAATTTTGCGTTTTTGGGTATCTGAAAGGTTGAGAGCTTCCTGGCAATGCGGGCAGGTATCTATCATGTCAATCTCCTGGATCGTTTATTTCTGATTACTGGCAAAATTTCTACCCCTGATAAAAAATATTAGTGAATATCTTTTTTCTTCATAGCCAGTCCTGTAATACCGGTGGTGGATTCACCTCTTGCAGCCTTGATCTTGTCAAGACCGCGGCCGATGGCACTCTTCCGCGAAGCATAAATCTTGGCAGTTTCCTCGCTGACGAGACCATTTTCGTAAAGTTCAAGTATATGCTGATCAAAGGTCATCATGCCCTGGGCTGAACCGTCTTCGATAACATCGTAGAAGGTCTTGTCTTCGGTCTCGCCGTTCATGATCAGGTCACGGACCCGCAGATTGTTGGCCATTATCTCAAAGGCGGCAACCCGATCGCCACCTTCCTTGGGCAGCAAACGCTGGCAGATAACGTAACGGATGGTATCGATTAA
>JGI2160J19893_10000693_pt1 | contig 11234 bp, 9 predicted proteins | sample DeeMarSeWOR28_12_FD_19893 | JGI IMG/M metagenome (IMG submission 19893)
CCATCTTGGGAAACACGGCAAAATGGATGTTGCCGTAACGGCCGAGGCTGGCGCCGCCCTTAAGCAGGAGCGGTGCGATAACGGGGACCTCCTCTCCGGCAAGCTCAAGGAGGAAATCGTGCTCATCCTGCAGTCCTTGTTGCGACCAGCGACCGGGCCGGTAGAACTTGGCAACCAGGCCGCTGCCGTCCTCGGCCTGCAGTTCGTAGACCCGGTTTATATAGCTGATCAGGGGACGGCAGAGATTGGTGCAGCGCTTTCCCAGTCCTTTCTCCACCAGGGTGATAACCGTGTCGGGGGTGAGACTGTGAAAAACGGTCTCCTGTTGCGGTTTATCTGATTTATTCATTTTTTATTTTTGCTTCCTAAGTCCCTAATTTAATTTCGTATTTGATCATTTTTTGTCGGCATATAAAACTGCCGACGATTATCAGCATATAAAGACTGTTGATGATTGACAGACAGCTTGTACAAAGAAACGAACCAAAGAAATACAGCCAATCACTTGGCACACATTCGTGGGCTTCCTTGTGCTGCTNAGTTGCGTGAGATGGCACTTTAAAAGCTATAAGCAGTCAGTCACCAGTTCATTGAATTCTCCATTCTTCATTTTCAATTTTCAATTTAGGGAATCATCACTTTGATTACCGAAATGATCATCCATTCGAAAAAGCGGATTACCGGTTCCAGGACGCCGAGATACAGTAACGCGATTATAATAATCAATCCATACCGTTCAATACGGAAAAGGAAATCCCGGACATTTGGGGGTGCAAAACCCATAAGAATTTTAGACCCGTCGAGGGGCGGCAGCGGGATCAGGTTGAAAGCAGCCAGGATGATGTTGATCCGGGCAAAATAATAGAGAAGCTGTGCAGATATACTTGACGACGAAAGGGACAGCAGACGGTACAGAAAAAGAGCACAAAACGCCAAGAGGATGTTCGTGATGATCCCTGCGGCTGATACCAGTATCATGCCCAGGCGTTTGTCGCGCAACTGGTTGAAATTCACCGGCACCGGCTTGGCCCAGCCAAAGCCGAAGAGAAAGAGCATGAGTGTGCCCATGGGGTCCAGATGCTTGAGCGGATTAAGGCTCAACCGGCCCAGCGACTTGGCGGTCGGGTCACCCATGCGGTAGGCCACCCAGCCGTGCGCCAGCTCATGAAAAATAACGGCATACAGAAGCGGGATGGCTATGATGATGAACCCGAGCGGGTTTTTCAGCAGCAGATTGAGCAGTCCCATGGCTTATTCCTTCGGTAGAGTTCTGTAAAAAACAAACAAAAAAAAACTGATAAATTTTCCATTTTTCATTTTCAATTCTCACTTTCCCCTAGCCCTTCCTTTTTTGCTACAATCAATAATCCCTTGACCTGATTTCCTGACTCTTTCCTGATGTCTGACTTAGTTTCCTCTATTAATTGCAATCCATGACGCTTGAGGCAATCCTGAATATATGTCCGTGAGTGCGCATAGCGGCCGCTGGGAAAGAGCTGATACTCTTTGCTGCTGTCCTCGAGTCTTTCCACTGAAAATGCAATGATCCCTCCGCTCACAAGGTATGAAGATGCGGACCTGATGATCGTATCAAGGTTCCCGAAATAGACAAAAACGTCAGAGCTGTATATCAGGTCAAATTTTTGGGGAAAGGTCCAGTCCTGGAGTATGTCGAAAACTTCGAGCCGGTTGTAGATTTTCTTTTCTGCGGCCTTTTTAAGCATCTTTGGTGATACATCGACCCCTGCCAGTCTTTTCGCAAACGGCCGATAGAGTTGAGCGCCCAGGCCGGTGCCGCAGCCAAGGTCAAGGATATTCATTTCTTGGGTCAAATGTGGACGCACAAGATCAAACAGGAGTTCAGGGGTCTTGTATTCCAGGTCTTTAACCAGGATTTTTTCAAAAGTCCCGGCACACCGGTCAAAGATTCTACGTACGTGTTCCACCGGGGCGGCATCAGGTGTTGCCGATGTACCCATGCTCTGGATCATGAATTGTGCTGCTTCATCATCCGGCCTGGCCTCAAGGACCTTGTTGTAATGTTCCCGGGCTTCCTTGAATCGCCTGAGCTTTTGCAGGGAAATCGCGAGGTTAAAGTGGGCGGATGTATAATCAGGCCGCAATGCAATTGCCTTTTTGTATGACACTGGAGCGTATTCAATCATATTAAATTCGTCCTGTGCCACGCCAAGGTTGTTCCATGCCTCTGCCATGTCAGGAGCGAACTCCACTGCCTTTTGAAAACAGGATAAGGCTTCATCCTGGTCCCCGGTTTCCCTGTATGCGACACCCAGATTATTCCATGCTTCACCAAGATCAGGCTTGGTTTCCAGCATGGCCCGGTAAATACTTATGGCACCCTTGTGATCGTTCTCCCGCTGCTTCAGCCTGGCCAGGTTGTAGCATGCCGGAATATTGGGAGGTCTGAGGCTGGCTGCTTTGTTAAAAACNTTTTTGGCCTTATCCGGCTGGGACTGGTCCNAAAATACCGTTCCAAGTGCNTTCAGCACCTGTCCCCAGTCTGGCTTTCTTCTCAATACTTCCCGGTAGCCTTTTTCCGCTTCAGCAAGCCTGCCTTCCCTGTGGGCTAAAGAAGCTTTCATGAGAACGGATTCGAAATCGTCTTTCGAGCGCTTCGTCGGGAGAGAAGATTTTTTTGAATGGCGTTTAGTCATATTTTTATTGTTTTGTCCCTTTTTGTGCCGACTGTTAAATTTCCCGCCAACCAAAAGTAATTGCCTCCTCCTTGCAGCCATCAACACAGGTGCCGCAGAGAATGCATTCCGTATTTTCCATGCTGTTCTGCTGAACCATTTTCTCCACCGGCAGACTCATCGGACAGTTTTCAGAGCAGGTATGACAATGCTTGCAGGTGTCAGGATCAACCAGCAACAGCAGGGAGGGCCATTGAAAGTTATTGCGTATCTTGCGACCCAAAATCATAAAAGGAGCCATCCAGCACAAATGATGACAGAATGATCTTTTGCCAACTGTAAATGCCGGCAAGACAATGAGTAGAAAAAGAATTATAAAGTAGGCTATCAGACCATAGATGTCGCCGATTGAAAGACCGTGGGTCGTCATATAGAAAAAATCTATCTTGTGATATCCCCCAGCCCTGAATACCAAAAGGAAAATTGAACTTATCCAGGGTACCCAGACAAGCCATTTAACGTAATCACCCCTTGTCACCTTTTTATCCTGCGCAGCAAAAATTGCCTCCTGGCAGCCTGCAGCGGGACACACCCAGCCGCAATAGCCTCTGCCCAGAAAAAGGGAGCTCATAAACAGAAGGATAAAAATTACAAAACTACCGTTGATAATACCCTCTGAACTTGCCTGGAGGATGAGCACCGGGGAAAGATAATAAAAAATTGCCGGGAACAAAAAGAAAGAGAACAAAATGAGACCTTTACGTATTTTCTGCCTTTTCTTCATTTTTCTTTTTTAATGCATTTAAAAGCATAACGCTTGAATTAACCTCCAGCGCTGTCGTTTAACAAAATAAAAAGACGATTGACAGAGCATGAAAAGTTTCAGCCTCTTTTTTATTCAGATTCATTTAGTAGAAAATAAATCTGTCCCAGTCTAGTTGATTTACTATCATTTCCCTCACATTTTTCCAGGGTTGGTGTTCCGTGTTTCAAGTTCTAAAGTGGGACTTGAAACACAATGTATAGATTAAAATGGAAAATGGAAAAGTGAAAATGGAGAAGAAGAAAGACCTGAAGGAGCGCACAAAAAAATTTGCTCTGCGAATCATAAAAATGTATTCAGCTTTGCCGAATTCAACGGAAGCAAAGGTTCTGGGCAAACAAGTCCTTCCGGTCCGGGACCTCAGTTGAGGGAGGTCTGCTTCCTAAAATAAACTGTCCGGCTTATTGCAGGAATCGAATGAGCTGCCAGCCATCATTGTCGCAATAATCAAAAAAACAAAAACCAATTTAAAGAAAAAATAGCATTCTCACTTCTCCATTTTCCCTTGTTTAAAGGGAGGATAACCCCAAAGAAGGTCTGCTTTTTAATGATTTTTTAATTTTCAATTTTCCATTCTTAATTCTCAATTTTAAAAAAGTATGGTGTCCCTGAATATCTTCAAGGGAGACAGTCATAATTATTTACCGAGCTCTTTGCGCATTGTTTCGCGCATCTTGAACTTCTGGACTTTGCCTGTAACGGTCATGGGAAACGCATCGACAAAACGGATGTAGCGGGGGATCTTGAAGTGGGCGATCTTGTCCCTGCAGAAGCTTATGATCTCCTCTGCAGTGGCAGCCTCGCCCTTGTGCAGCTCGATCCAGCAGGCTAACTCTTCACCGTAGTACTCGTCTGGTACACCGAACACGGCCACCCCGGCAATCTTGGGGTGGGTGAACAGAAAATCCTCGATCTCGCGCGGGTATATATTCTCGCCGCCGCGGATGATCATCTCTTTCAAGCGTCCGGTTATCTTCACATACCCTTCGGCATCCATGGTGCCTAGATCGCCGGACCGCAGCCACCCGGAGGTGTTTATGACCTCGGCCGTCTTTTCCGGTTGCCCGTAGTAGCCGCGCATGACATGATAGCCGCGGAAACAGATCTCGCCTACCTGGCCCAGGGCAGTGGTTAGGCCGGTTTCAGTCGAGATTATTTTCACCTCCTGGTGCGGCAGGTTGCGGCCGACGGTATCGATGCGCCGATCAAAACTGTCATCACGGGTGGTGAGATGGGTCAGGGGCGAGGCCTCGGTTTCACCATAGCCGATGAGGATCTCTCTGCAGTGCATGTCATTGATGACCCGCTTCATCAGCTCCGGCGGACAGGGGGCGCCGGCCATGATCCCGGTACGCAGGCTGGACAGGTCATACTGTTTGAAATCCGGGTGCTCCAGTTCGGCGATGAACATGGTAGGTACGCCATGGATGGCGGTGCATTTCTCTCCTGCCACCCCCTTCAGGATTTCCGCTGCATCAAAGTGTTCACAGGGGATGACAACACAGGCGCCGACGGAAAAACACAAAAGATTGGCCAGCACCATGCCGAAGCAATGGTAAAAGGGGACCGGGACCACGAGGCGGTCCTGCTCCGAGAAGTGCATGGCCTGGGCGCTAAACCAGGCATTATTGAGAATATTATGGTGGGTCAGCATGACCGCCTTGGGAAAACCGGTCGTGCCCGAGGTATATTGAATGTTGATGACATCATCGCAGTCCAGCTGTGCCGTTGCTCTGTCAAGCTCTTGCTGCCTGATGGCCACCGCTGACTGGATGACAGCCTGCCAGGGGGTAAAGCCTGGTGCCGGGATCTCGGTACGCATGGGCTCCTGCGGGTCGTAGAGCACGACGCGCTCCAGGTGCGGCAAGCTCTTGTTTGCAAGTACCGGGCCGCCTTGCTTTAATTGCGGCAGCAGTTCAAGGAGCATGGCAACGTAATGGCTGCTGTGAAACCGGGGAATGGTAAAGAGGCATTTGACATCGGAAAAATGCAGGGCGTATTCCAGTTCCTTGACCCGGTAAGCGGGATTGATATTGACCAAAACGACACCGAGACGGGCAGTCGCCATCTGCAAAAGCAGCCACTCGATATTATTGGTGGACCAGATACCGAAGCGGTCGTCCCGTTTAAAACCCAGTCCCAGCAGGCCGCGGGCCAGTTCGTCTATGGCCGTAGAGAATTGGTGATAGGTCAGGCGCCTGTGCTGCTCCAGAGAGACGACTGCCTCCTGTTCCGGATATTTCTCTACAATGGCTGAAAAATGTTCCGGGATGGTGGCGCCAAGCAGGGGCACTTCGCCGCCGCGGTGGCAGTAGCTTTTATTCGTCTGCGTCAATTACCTTTTCCCAGTATTGATCGATGCGGGCCTGAATTCCAGCTATTTCCCTTTCATTCTGCGCCGGTTCAAAGAGGTGCTTGAAACGGCCCTGCAGTTTCAAGTATTCCGCCACCGGCTTGCGGTGTTTCGGTATCTTGGTGTGCACTATCCTGCCGTCTTTATATTCCTTTAACGGCCAGATACCGGTCTGCACCGCCAGGCGGCCGATCTCCACCGTCAGTTTGGGATCATAACCCCAGCCCGTGGGACACGGAGCCAGGCTGATGAGCAGGCGCGGCCCCTGCAGATCCTGCAGGGTTTTAATTTTCTGCGCCAGGTCCAGCGGTTCGGCACCGATGATGGTGGCGGCATAAGCGGGCCGGTGTGCGGCCCAGATCGAGAACAGGTCCTTTTTATAACCGGGGTAGCCGTGCGAGGTCCTGCTGGTGGCGGTAATGGCTGCATGGGGTGTAGCAGAGGAATACTGCTGCCCTGTGTTGCCATACCCCTCGTTGTCATAGCAGAGGTAAATAAAATCCAGATTGCGGTCTATGGCCCCGGAGGTTGCTGACAGTCCCATGCCATATGCGGAGCCGTCACCGGTCAAGGTGACAACCTGTAAATCATCTTCGGGCGGGATGCGTTTTTTGGCCAAGAGGATATCCAGTCCGTCGCGGATGCCCTGCGCCCCGGCAGGGGCTGAAGCCATGGCGGTGTAAAGCCAGGAGCCGCGAAAAGGAGTAAAGGGATAGACAGACAGCAGCGTCATGCAGCCGGCGGCATTGGTGAATACTGTTTTTGTCCCTAGGATGTCATAGATCTCATGCAGAACCTCAAGGCCGCCGCAGCCCGCGCACATTGGTGTCCCGGTGCCCAGCAGATGGGTGGAGGGCAGCTCTTTCATGCGTTTGATCTGTTTTTCAGCCATGGTAATGTGTGCCTACTTGTCGGGTTTCAGCTGCCGGTGTTCCACCTGGGCAATGGCCTGCAGCTTGCGCATGGCGCGCAGTTCCGCTTCGGTATAAAGCAGTCGCGGCGGCGGAGTTTTGTTCTTTTGTACTGCATCCTGCAGTATTGCGGCGATCTCGTAAAACTCCTCTATGGTAATGTCGCGGCCACCCAGTCCGGCAACAAAACTTGCAACGATTCCGGGCGCGTCATCTCTGCCATAGAGGACAGATGCAATTTCAGTAAACAGGATTCCGCCCTTACCCATGGAAAGGTTCTGGTCGATTACGGCAACTGCTTTTTTGCCGGCCAGGCCTTTTTGAATATGCTGCTCCGGAAACGGGCGCAGGAGGCGCGGCCGCAGAAGGCCTACCTTAACATTGCTCTGGCGCAGGTGATCTACGGCATCCTTGGCCTTGGTAGCAAAGCTGCCCATCATTACAAAGACATATTCGGCGTCATCTGTTCGATAGGTTTCGGCGATCGGATGGTAGCGGCCGAAACGCTGGTTAAAATCCCTGGCGATGGTGTCATATACCGACAATGCCTGGAGAGCTGCAAGGTGAATTTCGTAGCGGAAATAGGAATACGCGCCTCCACCTAAAACAGCGACTCCCTGGCTGGACGGAGACGAGGCCCGGAAGGCCATATCCTCTGGATCGTAGCTGCCGACAAAGTCAGCAGCTTTCGCGGCATCAGGGATTTCCACAGGTTCACGGGTAAAGGAAAGATAGAAGCCATCCTGGTTGACAATGACCGGCAGCCGCACCTGTTCGTGTTCCGTAAGGCGATAGGCTATGAGGATAGAGTCCAGAACCTCCTGGCAGGTGGAGCAGTGAATTTGCAAAAAACCGCTGTCGCGTGTGGCAAGAACGTCATTATGGTCCGGCTCCAGGGTGATGGGCGCGGAAAGGCCCCGTGAAACGTTCACCAGGACAAAGGGTGTGCGCCAGCCGGCGACGGTGTATATCATTTCAACAGCGTAGAGCAGNCCCTGGCTGGACGTGGCACTGAAGACGCGGACCCCGGTAGCGGAGGCTGCACCGGCCGCTGTGATCATCGAGTGTTCGGACTCCAGGGTAACCATACGGCCCGTCATTTCATTATTATCAATCCATGCGCCGATGGTTTCAATGATTTCCGTTTGCGGCGTTATGGGAAAGGCTGGGATATAGTCAACCTGGGCCAGGCGTGCACCCCAGGCCGCAGAACCATTGCCGGTCAGCAGTTGGCGGCTCATGATGATTCTCCCTGGGCTTCTTTTTCCTGTTCCAGCGCTTGTGTTTCTGGAACAGCTGCTATGGCATGGGGCGGGCACTGTGCGACACACACCAGGCAGCCTTTACAGTGGTCATAATCGATCTCGGGCCGGTTGCCGGTGACATTGATGGCGCCATCGGGGCAAAAAGTACTGCATACCCACCAGCAGCCGCGGCACAGCCTGTAATCAATAATGGGCCGCATGGTGCGCCATAAACCGGTATGAACTTCAACGCTGGTGAGACCGGCATGAATAATGGGTGCGGATATGCGGGCATCCTCAAAGGGAATATCGAGCCACTGCGGCCTGATATAGTCGCGGGCAGAAACGGTGTGACCTTCCTTGACCTTGATAACCGCATGTTTTGCCATATAGTCAAATGCAGCAAGGCCATTTGATGTATTTCGGGTAACGACGGTATTGCCGAGGTGGCCCAGCTCTGCGAGTATGGCCTGCTGCAGCCTTTCTTTGGCAATAACACCCAGCAGACCGGCGGCCCCACCGGCGCAGGTTGCCCCGATGTAGCGCAGCTGGGCGCGGTCTTCGTTCTCTTCGGTTTCGGGCAGAATTACGATGGCGCCCTTGGAGTTGAGACGGTGCTGCCAGACGTCGCCGCTCTCGTGGCTGTTTATCAGGATAACAGTCTCTTCGCTGATACCCTGCAGCACACCTGCGGCTGGCAGCGGCACCAGGCTGTCATCGGCAACCACCACCAGGTCGGGATGGTCTATAATGCCGCGTTCGTTGATGGTTTTTTTATCTGCGCGGACGTAGGCAAAGATAGGTGCGCCGCGACGTTCCGCCCCATAGCGCGGGGCATCCTGCACTTCAAAGCCTGCCAGGAAAAAAGCTGTACCCAGGATACGACTGGCGGTTTTCATGCCCTGACCACCACGCCCGTGAAAACGGATACGAAACATAAGCGCACCTTTTGAAAAAGTTGTGCTGCGACTCCTTATACAAACCCCGGTGCCGTTGAAAATAACGAAAAACGGCGAAAACTCATGGCCTTTTGTACCCGTTCAGTTGCCAGTTCAACTGCAGCCAGGCGCGGCAGTATTCCTTCATTTTTCATCCTGTCCAGCACCATCTGGGTGTTGCGGCGCAGTTTCTCCTCAATGGCCTGAAAGACGGCGGTTTTACCGGAGCCCTTGTATTCCATGGCAGCGCAAATTACGCCGCCGGCATTGGCGATAAAATCAGGTATGCAGAGGATGCCACGTTCATGCAGGGTTTTTTCCGCACCATGGGTAATGGGAATATTGGCACCTTCCACGACCAGCCTGGCATTGAGCCGGCCGACATTGTCAGCGTGGATTACATCGGGACGCGCTGCCGGCACCCAGATGTCACAGGCGATATCTATTATGGCATCACTATCCAGGGCTTGGCCGCCGGTGTAGTCAGTTACAGACCTGCCCTGATCTTTCAGTTCAACGAGGGCATCAATATCCAGACCGTCAGCATTGTATACGCCGCCCCGGCTGTCGGCAGCTGCCACCAGCACAGCACCTTTGTCGCGCAGAAACAGCGCGGTGTTTTTGCCGACTGCTCCGAAGCCCTGGATCACGACCCTGGCGCCTTGTATATCAAAGTCGCAGAATTTCAAAGCCACATCGGTAGCATGGCTGAGACCCCAGCCGGTGGCGCCAATTTCATCAAGGGGNATGCCGCCGACCTCACGCGGCAGGCCGACAACCCGGCCGACCTCATCCCTGATCCAGGCCATGCATTCTTCATCGGTGCCCATGTCCGGTGCAAAAATGTAATCTTCCTCGTTGCGCAGTGAAGAAGCCAGGGCACGCAGGATCTTCTGTTTTTGGTCCTTATCCATTTTGGGGTCGCCATAGACGACGATCTTGCCTCCGCCATGGGGCAGGCCAGCTGCGGCATTCTTAAATGTCATGGCGCGGGCCAGGCGGAAGCATTCCCCGGTGCTGACATCTTCGGCCATGCGGATGCCGCCGATTGAAGGCCCCCTGGCAACATTGTCAACGACCAGAACCGCTTTCAGGTTTACGGAAGGCTCATAAACATGAATGATTTTGGCAGGCCCCAGTTCATCTGCATAGCTGAATATGTCTTCCATGGGTTCCCCCTTTAAACTGTTTCAGCACGCTAACGATACGGATAATTATGTCTATCTGTTTGTATAACGCAATGTACCGCAAACCACCAAGAAAATCAATAATAAAATCAGTAATTTCAATAGTGCCGGCGGGAGATGGCCAGTTGAGCAATTATGGTGTCTGCAGGGTTCCGGCATTGTTCTCCAGCCATTAAAAATCAATTGGGTCAGGTCATGCAATATACATGCTGTCTTCTGTTCCGGACACGGTGATGAGGTACATGTGATTAGGCATCATACAGCAAGACCAGATCATAACCTTGCAGCGGGTACACCATACTTAATTATTCTTTTTGGGCCCCGGCTTTTGTTTTATCAGTATTTTCTTCGTTATCTTTTCAAGTCTGAATTCTCAATTCTCAATTTTCAATTTTAAAAACTATTGTGTCTCTGGAATTTGTGTTCAATAAATAAATCTGTCCCCTTTTGTTTTTTTTCTGTGTACCCTTTTCCACCATGAAACTTATTATTCTTTTTCTGGTAGTAGGGCTCAGCGTTGGGGGCTGGTTTTTCATCCAAACCTTTCGCCGGGATCAAAAGAGGCGGAGGCAGCTCAGCACCCCCTTTCCCCCGGAATGGGATGCCATTCTCAAAAAGAATCTGCCGCCCTATACCAGGCTTTCTCCGGGCTTGCTCCAACAGCTGCAGGATGCAACCCGAATATTTATGGCGGAAAAATCATTTGAAGGCTGCGGCGGACTGACCCTGACCGATGAAATTAAGGTGACCATCGCTGCCCAGGCCTGCATGCTGCTCTTCAACCGCAGGGTAAAATATTATCCCGGGCTCTATTCCATCCTGGTCTATCCCAGCACATATGTTGCAGGCACGGGACATACCATTAGAGGGCAGGCACAGGATGCCTCGGTCCGCCTTGGAGAATCATGGCATACAGGCGCGGTTGTCCTGTCCTGGGACAGCGTTAAAAAAGGTGCGGCCAATTTCAGGGACGGCCACAATGTAACCATGCATGAATTTGCCCACCAGTTGGACCAGCAGGACGGTGCGTCCGACGGTGTTCCGGAGCTGGCGGAGCGTTCTGCCTATTCAGCCTGGGGCCGGGTTTTTTTAAAAGAGTATGAGAACCTTAGGCGGAAAACGGC
>JGI2160J19893_10000697_pt1 | contig 11200 bp, 10 predicted proteins | sample DeeMarSeWOR28_12_FD_19893 | JGI IMG/M metagenome (IMG submission 19893)
AAAGGGCATTCCTACCAGATTGAGAATGACCGTTTGAAATTGTTGGATATGAATGGTTTGCTAATGGTGGAATTTCAGGTTGTTAAGTCAAAAACGTTGACAGAGACTGTCTGGCATCTGGATGCATTCCTTACCGGGCTAGAGACTGTCATCTCGACTGTGGCGGGGAGTGAAATCACTGCCATATTTGGAGAGGATGAAACAATTACTGGTTCTGCTGGATGCAATAGCTACTCAGGGACATATAAGGTAGACGGTAACGAGATCGAGATTGAACTGGGACCGTTGACAATGATGTTCTGCGAAGATCCAGAAGGCGTCATGGATCAAGAATCTGATTACTTAGAGGCTCTCCAATCCGTTACTCAGTACAAGATTCTGGGAGAGCAGTTGGTGATGATGGATGACAACGGTCAAGAAGTTCTCCAGTATCGAGCATCAGATTTGGTAGGTATCCTGTGGATGTGGCAAGAATTTCTTGAGAACAATGATACCCGTACCGCTCCAGTTAATCCCGCAGACTACACGCTTGAATTTCAGCCTGACGGCATTGTGAACATCAAAGCGGACTGCAATGTTGTCGGAGGGACGTACACTGTTGATGGTAGCCAGATCAATATTGAAACGATGATGACAACTTTGGCTGCTTGTCCTCGCGATTCCTTGGAGGATGAATATCTGCGGCTACTCAATGATGCTGTGATTTATTTCAGGGAAGGAGATTTTCTATTTCTTGATATCATGATGGATGTGGGCACGATGAGGTTTTCCCAGTAATATATCCTTCGGCCAAATGATAACGAGAGGGTGACCATCTGCTTTGGTCACCCTCTTCATTGTGTATCCGAAGAAAACAGGAAAATTTAGCACTCATGATTGGGGAAATCAGTCTCTTACAGGATATGTGTCATATAGACAGGTGACACCTCTCCATTGTTATTTTTGTAACAAACAACTATAATAAATAGTAACAGAAATCACAATCATCGATAATAGTTTCTTATGGAAAGTGCCTCAATATTGTTAGGACAAAATATTTGGGATATTAGAAAAAAGCGTGGGAGAGTTTATGCCAAGAGATTTGCTGAATTTGAACGACCTAGTCATCTTCTTGGTTGCGTGTGAAACGCGGAATTTCAGCCAGGCGGGAAGACAATTGCATCTCTCTCAGCCAGCGATCAGCCAGACGATCTTTAATTTGGAAAAACATTTCGGGGCAAAGTTGTTCCTGCGTCATGGTCGCTCAATCCATTTGACTGAGATCGGTCAAGCCCTGCGTCCGATGGCCTTAGAACTGGTCTCAGCAGCTCGTCGCTTAGAGGAATCGGTCTCTTCGCTGCGAGGTGAGGTCGTGGGAGAGTTCGATATTGGTTGTTCCACAGCCTCTGGAAAATACTTGCTTCCCAGTCTGATCGCCAGGTTTCGGCACAAGTATCCACTTGTCCGGGCGAATGTCTTAGTAGACAACCGTAATTCGATAATTCAGAAACTAGTTTCGGGTGAGATCGCCTTCGGCGTTTCGAGTCGATTAGTAAAACACCGCGATCTTGAATATAGAGGCTTTTTTGTGGATGAGGTGATCTTGATCGCCCCCGTCGGACATCCGTGGAAAAATATCGGCCAAGTTTATCCTGACGATCTGTTAGTTGAACCAATGATCCTGCGTGAAGAAAGCGCCGGAACGAGAGATGTTTTACAAAAAGGATTGCTTGAACAAGATATATCTTTCGATATGCTCAATGTTGCCATGGTGCTTGGAAATGCCGAGGCGATCGAGATGGCAGTTGAAGAAGGGATCGGCGTGGCATTTATTTCCAGGTTGGCAGCGGCGCGTGGTCTCGAATCAGGACGCGCTGTTGAGGTGAAAGTCGAAGGGATGAAACTACATCAAAAGATATTTATAGCGCGCAATCAACGATTCCCCGCCACACGCGCGTTGATGGAGTTTTGGAATTTTGTTCACCGATCTGAGGTTGATTTAGGGCAACAGATGTTCGATCCCGTACCAGGAGATTGATTGTTGGTAATAATCCCATGCAGTCAATATACTACTCACTGATTTACTTTATCTATGGTCTGGCTTTCTTCAGCATGGGGCTGGCGATCATGCTGGAATTGGCCCATGGCTCAGATCAACGTTTGCGCCACGCATTTCGCCCATTGGCTGTGTTCGGATTTCTACATGGATTCCATGAATGGTTAGAGATGTGGGAGATCCAAGGATTTCTCCCTGGGCAATATGCATACCCGATTATTTGGGGTGGAATAGATTTAGCATTATTAACATTTTCATTTCTTTCTTTGGCTGCGTTTGGAGTATTCTTGATTTCAAAAAGTGAACAGGCGCAAAGGTACAGCTTGTTGATTCCTTTAGGGTTGATCCTAATATGGGGGGTAGGGATGCTGCTGGTTCGCAACCAATATCCATTCGATCTGGATCTTCTGCACGTCGCTCACGCCTGGACCAGGTATGCTTTAGCCGTCCCAGCTGCATTATTGGCTTGTGCAGGATTGATCTACCAACAACGGGAATTTAGAAAAGCTGGATTAGCGAGCTTCGGGCGCGACAGCTTGTGGGCTGCGATAGCATTCTTGTGGTACGGTGTTGTCGGACAAACTTTCCCCCATGAGAGTCCATTACCCCCTTCAAATCTCATCAACGAAGATTTGTTCCTGGATATATTTGGATTTCCGGTGCAGTTGATGAGAGCTATCGCAGCTACACTGGCGGCATACTTCATCATTCGTGTTTTGCGCTCCTTTGAAGTGGAAACCCGACGCCGAATTGCTGATCTACAGGCAGCTCGTCTGGAAGAGGCGCAAAGACGGGAAGCTATGCGTGGAGAAATGTTGAAGAGGATCGTTGCAGCTCAAGAGTCAGAGCGGCAGCGCATTGCCCGGGAATTACATGATGAAACAGGTCAAGCCCTAACTGCCATCGGATTGGGTTTGCGGGGTATCGCCACCACAATCCAGGATAACGGCGATCGATCGATAGGCAATCTACGTCAATTAGAAGAGCTGGTAGCAAATTCACTGGTTGAATTGCAGCGATTGATCGCAGATTTACGCCCCTCTCATTTGGATGATTTAGGACTGGGCGCTACTTTGCGCTGGTATTCTGGAGAGATTGAAAAAAGGCTACCGCTGAAAGTTAAAGTTTCCGTAGCCAATGAAAGGTTCGACTTGTCAACTGAACTGAAAACAACCTTGTTCCGCATAACTCAGGAAGCTCTGACGAATGTCATCAAACACGCAGATGCAAACAATGTGAAAGTTGATTTGATCTATGAATACAAGGGGGTTCAGTTAGAAGTTGTTGATGATGGTGTTGGATTTGAGCCAGGGGCAATACAAACTACTCACAGGCCGTCATGGGGGTTGATCGGTATGCAGGAACGAGCAACGTTGATGGGGGGAAATTTTGAGATCAGATCCTATCCTGGCGCAGGAACTCGAATTGAAGTTTATATTCCTTATAACGGACAGATCGAGGGTGAAGAGGGTGAAGAGGATGAAGATACGATTATTGCTGGTTGACGATCATGCTGTTGTCCGTACAGGATTGCGAATGTTGTTGGAGGGTGAAACCGATATTAATATTGTGGGTGAAGCGGAAACTGCAAGTGAAGCACTGAACCAAATCTCGCAGCTTACACCAGATGTAGTTTTAATGGATATTGGATTACCAGATATGTCCGGAATCGATGCTACACGCAGCATTAAGCAATTAGCACCAGATACAGCAGTTGTAGCATTGACGATCCACGAGGATGAGGAGTATTTCTTTAAGATGCTTGATGCTGGAGCGTCGGGATATGTGCCAAAGAGAGCTGCTCCAGAAGAGTTGTTGAGTGCAATAAGAGTCACTGCGGATGGAGAAGTTTACCTTTACCCATCATTAGCCAAATTGCTGGTGAAGGATTACCTGACACAATCTCAACTCCCAAAAAACCAAGCGAAATTAGATGGATTGACACCACGTGAGAATGAAGTTTTGACGTTGTTGGCAGATGGTGCCAGCAATTATGAGATAGCAGACCAGCTTAGCATCAGTCCTAAAACAGTAGCTCGCCATCGCGAGAATATTATGGGGAAATTAAATTTGCATTCCCGAACAGAATTGGTGAAATACGCAGTTCGCAAGGGGATCATTCAACCTTAGGTCCATAATTCCTAATAAAACATTTTCGATTTACCTAAAGATCATAAAAAACTCAACGTGATCTGACGTGCATAGGTTTAATTAACTAATCGATCGCTCTTATTATTGGGGGAAATACCCAATCACTATGGGTGAAATATTTCACAATTAGGTGTGAGAATTCATAGACTGAGTAACCTAATTTGTCTAGGGTTTACCGCATCCAAAAATCAACTTTGATGGGGAGAATGCGGTAGAAAAAAATTGGTCGTATAACCGATTTACATTATCTATCCAAATTTCTATACTGGAGACACATTAGTCCCAGATCTATTCATTGATTCGGACTAAAGATTAATCGGAGTTGAATTCATATTGGAGGATGCTATGAACCCCGTAATTGTGCTCACCACATTAATCTTGATCAGACTCTTAATACCCTTAGTGTTGTTGCTTCTCATAGGGACAGCGGTCGAACGCCGGCGGGTGCATCTCTTATAAAGGAGGGATCATTCTCATGGATTGGCTGATAACAGTCTTCACCATGATCATAGGAATCCTGTTAAGAGTGGTGATTCCCATTGCTGCCACAATCCTTGTTATCACGATCTTGAAGTGGCTGGATGATCGTTGGAAGAAGGAGGCAGATCTCGTAGGCGCTGCTGAAGTGAAGGTAGGTAATGTTGGCTGCTGGGACATCATGAATTGCTCCGCAGAGAAACGTCAGCAATGCCTTGCGTACGCAAGTCCAGATAAACCCTGTTGGCAGGTATTTCGCAAAACGGATGGCCAATTACAAGAACGTTGCATCGGTTGCGATATCTTCAGACATGCTCCAGTTCCTGTCGCAACTTGATTTACATTGAACATCGAGGAGAAATCTTATGAAAAGCGTATTATCACGCATAGCATATGGGATATTATTCGCTATTCCCCTAATGCTTTTGACTTACGCCTTTGCCCAAGCGAGTCCACCCTTGGATAATGATCTTCAAGGTGAAGTCTCCCAAGGCCAGGATTGCAAGAGCTGTCACCCAGCATTTTATGAAACCTGGGAAGATGGGCTGCATGGACAAGCATACAGCGATCCGGCATTTCAAAAGGCGTGGCATGATCAGGGAGAGCCGGTTGAATGCCTGGGTTGTCATGTTACCGGTTATGACCCCGCAACCGGGACCTGGGAATCAGAAGGCATAACCTGTGAGCGCTGCCACAACCCAGCGCCTGCAAATCATCCCCAGGAACCGATGCCGGTCGCGCGCAGCGCAGACTTGTGCGGCGATTGCCATACGGAAACCTATTTCCAATGGCAGGCAAGCGTTCATCGACAAATGGATCTGGGATGCGAAACTTGCCACGATCCTCATGGCAGCCAGCTCCTGGCTGAAAACGATGCAGGATTGTGTGCTTCTTGCCATAAGGCTCGATCTTCCAACTTTTCGCATACTCAACATAGTCAGGAGGGCTTGGACTGCGCAGATTGTCACATGGCTGACTTAGGCGAACAGGTTAATCAGGCTCATGGCAATAAGGATCATAGTTTCTTCGTCAGCCTGGATACCTGCAACGGTTGTCATGTTTACCAGATGCATGATCCCGTCTCGGTACACGAGGAAAATCCTCCTGCGGAGAATCTTGACTCAATGGCTTCAATCGAAACCAGCTCAGTATTGGCGGCACCGAAACCGGCGAATCCAATCGGTTTTGCCCTGTTGGCAGGCTTGGTCGGTTTAGCAGGCGGCGTGATTCTAGCCCCTTGGATCGAACGTTTCCAAAACAAGCTCGATCTGCGGAACAAGGAGGATGAATAATGGAAAAGAAGCCTGTGCAACGACGGGATTTCCTCAAGGCTTTAGCGTTTGGTTCTGCGGTTTTTGGTGGAATTCGGCTGGTCCGTTCAACTTCTGCCTCTGAGAGGGGAGAAGCGAGCCCATATCGATGGGGGATGGTTATCGACCAATCAAAATGCACTGGTTGTGGGAACTGCACCCTGGCATGCAGAGCACATAACGATGTTTCACCGGAGATATCCTGGAACCGGGTACTAGAGGCGGCTGAAGTTGGTGATAAACCTGTGTTTCTGCCACGCCCTTGCATGCATTGTGAAAATGCTCCTTGTGTTGACGCCTGCATGGTAGGTGCCAGCTATCACAGATCAGATGGCATTGTGATGATGGATTACGACAAGTGCATCGGCTGCCGGTATTGCGAGGTGGCTTGCCCTTATGGGGGACGAGCGTTTAATTGGGTGGAGTTCACTGGTCCTAACCCTGCGGTCCCAGAATGGGGTCAGCCCGAGGTACCGCGCAGGCCGCGTGGTGTAGTTGAGAAATGTTCTTTCTGCTACCACCGTATCGATAGAGGTTTGAAGTTGGGTTTGAAGCCAGGTGTTGATGCGGATGCCACACCGGCTTGCGTAGTGGCTTGTCCAATGGGCGCACGCATGTTTGGCGATCTGAATGACCCGGCTTCTGAGGTAAGCAAAGTCTTGAAACAACACCCCTATTTTCAGCTCCGCGAAGATCTTGGTACATCACCGCGCGTGTTTTACCTGCCGCCAGATGAGGAGGTGACCGCATGATTTCAATAAGGCGCTTCAAGATCCAACCAGTTCACCTCTGGATTGGTTTCCTGCTGGTTGTTTTAGCCATCGGTGCGGTGGCTTACGGGATTGTGCTCATCAAAGGTTTGAGCGTTACAAATCTGACTGACCTTGTTCCCTGGGGATTGTGGATCACAATCGACCTATCTGCGATTGCCCTCAGCGCGGGGGCGTTCCTGCTGTGTGCAGTAGTCTATCTGCTAGGGCTAAAACGTTATGAGCCGGTCGCACGTACAGCAACGTTCATTGGTTTAATCGGTTACAGCATGGCGATCTTGACCTTGCTGCTTGATATCGGGCGACCGGATCGCTTCTGGCATGCGCTGGTATATTGGAACACTCACTCTCTTTTATGGGAAGTCAGCATGTGCCTTACGTTATATTTGTGTGTTTTGGCCTTGGAAACGGGACCGATCATCGGACGAACACAGTGGATGCGGGATCGCTTTCCCTGGATCTCTGAGAAGTTAATGAGCATTCACCATTTCGCGCCCATCTTGGCGCTAATTGGTTTGGGTCTTTCAATGCTTCATCAATCTTCTTTGGGAGCAACCTATGGTGTGCTCAAGGCGCGACCGATCTGGTATAAGCCTGGTTTATCTGTTTTATTCATGTTCTCGGCGATGGTTGGTGGTCCAGCCCTGACGGTGCTGGTAACCAAGGTGTCCGGACGCCTATCATCTCGAGCGAATATTGATGAGTCTTTGCTTGAGCCAATAACACGTTTCATTGGCTGGGGTTTGGTTGGCTATATTTATTTCCGCTTCTGGGATGCATTATCGATGAGCTATACCTATGAACCAGGAAGATCTGAAGCTTTGAATCTCCTGACAAGAGGTCCACTTGCTTTTAATTTCCTGGTTGGAGAGATGCTGCTGGGTGCTATTATTCCAGCCATTCTTCTTTTAGTGCCCAGATTTCGTAAGAGCTGGATCGCCCAGGTAATAGCCTTGGCTTTAATCGTTGGAGGTGTGGTGGCTTTCCGGTGGGATGTGAACATGGCGGGTTTATTGGTCATCCTGACCTATTTACCCCAAGAGATCAATACAATTTACACCACATATTTCCCCTCGATGATCGAAATTTTGAGCGGAATTGGTGTCGTGGCATATGGCGTATTAGCCATCACGCTGGGCATTCGGTATTTGAACCTGATCGATCATCGGCAAGAAGAGGAAGCCCATAAGCAAGAAGTTATTGTCGCTGCAACAGATTAAATAAGAACGGCTGGAAGTGAATTTTTCCAGCCGTTAATCGAATTGAAGATGAGCGGTTGAAGGTTCGACCGCTCCTTCATTTAATTCTCAGGTGCTCCAGAGGAAATCCATTCGCGCACTTGGTCCAGTTGCTCAGATGTGAACCGTCCGGGGTGATCTCCAGTTGATTGAATGATCACGATGGTGCTGTTCTCTGCATCTCCAGGGACGATCACAGGGCCTGAATTGCCTCCCAATATGGCTGCTTGATAATCGCTTAAATCTAATCCACCAAGCTTGCTGTTGGGATTATGACAAGCGACACACTTCGATTCCATCAGTGCGCCAATGCCTCCATCCCAGGTTAACGCTGTAACAGGGGGAGGTGTAGGAGAAGGCGGAGCAGTCGGTATTGGTGTGGGTGTAAGTGGGACAAATACTTCGACCTCTTCTATGGGAGGAATGGTTGCGATGGCAGTCTCTTCATAAGCGACGAAGAAATACACGCCAACCAGCATTATCGCAGCGATGATGGTATAAACCGGAAAATAAATCCGCCTTCTCTTGCTTACTCCCTCTGGCGTCACCTGGGGTTGAGCAATGCCTGCTTTTATGTCCGCCAATTCAAGGGGATGTTCGTGGAGCATCTCCTCTTCCGTCATTTTACCAATGTACATGGTTTTATTGAAATGGCGGATGATTACATGGTACATGTGCCAGATCAGTATTGAGAGGACTGCTAAAACAGCTTCCAAACCATGCACGACCTTAGCAGCTGGAATGAATTGACCGGGAAGGATTTGTGTAGTTGCAATCGGATTCCAAAGCATGAATCCGGTTACAGCCATGACCACCGTTCCCCAAACTACCGCCCAATATTCTACCTTTTCTTCAAATGAGTATCGCCCTTGTTGGGGTGGATCTTTCCTCCTGCCAATGTAAAATAAAAGTGCATGCCAGGCGTTTGTAACATCTTGTACCACTGGGAGTATTGTTAGCCTGGCACGTCTGACATATATCCGGTAACCAACCGCCCCGACGTGGTAAATGGTTATCAGCATCATTACTACTGCAGCACTGTGGTGGATCAAGCGTAGATTTTCGATCCCCCCTACCCCTGAAACGATCCCTTCTGATATCGGAGACTCAGAATACTTCTGGGTTAATCCTGTTATTCCTAAAATGATAAAGCTGGTGATGAAAACCCAATGCTCTACCCGCTGGGAGACATTAAAACGTAAATACCAGTTTTTCGATACTGAACCTGATGCTTCTTGTTCCATCGGTTCAACTATTTCACTCATGTTTATTCTCCCTCCGGCGATTGATCAGTCGGCGAGCTGCATCACCGAAGACGAACAGTACCATAAATCCAAGCACCGCCGGGATGAATATTGAATAGAAGAGGTCAACCAGATAAACGGCCGGGAATTTATCCAGGCTCGGTTCGTAGTGACCAAGCCATGCGTCAGCGAAATTGTTTTCCGCAGTGGGGTGGCATCTCCGGCAGGTGGTGATTAAGTTTTCTCGAATTACCTTGCTCTCAGCCTCGTCAACTTTCTGCATGCTGTGCACNCCATGGCAATCGATACAAACTGGCTTGTTCGTTTCCTGACCCGGATGTTGCTGTGTGAAGATCACCGTTGTGCCATGGAAATCAGCGACGTAACTGTTAAAAACATTTGTGCTGATGCCATATTTTCCCATCAGTTCTTCATCGGCATGACATTTTGCACATACCTGGGGAGAGAATAAGGTGAATTCAGAATCGGTTGGCCCAGCGACATTGTGAACCCCATGACAGTCCACGCAGGTCGGGACATCGGGATTGCCTTCGCCAATTAATGCTGAACCGTGTACGCTATCAGCATATTCGGCGTAGATCAACGAATGGCAGCGCTCGCAAGTTTGTGGAATGCGCGTGCGCGGTTCATGCGGATTAGAAACGTCATGGTAGCCATGGCAATCCACACACAATGCTGCTTCAGGATTACCTTCTTCAAGTGCTTTTTGGTGGACACTATCTAAAGTATTATCGTAATTATCTTGATGGCACCTTGCGCAATTTTGATAATAGAGTAAGGAGACATCCCGCCGTGTCTCAGCGTCAAGTGGGCGGTGAGGAAATTCACTGATATCTGTGTGGCATTGAACACATGCATAGCCTTGCAAACCATGTGTTGAATTGTTATAGACTTCTGGATCAACCGTTAAGGGAAGGATTTCTCCAGATGGCAGAGTGGTCTGCATCCCCGGAGTAGCATGGCATGAAAGGCAGGTCTCGTTAGCGACCCCTTGCGAATTTGGGGCAATAGAGTCAGAGCGAAGTTCGGATGCAGTCGCAACTCCAGTTGTGAGCAGGAGCAAGAGGGTCATGATAAGAAATCCGATCCCCATCAGACCAGTGCGGTGCATATGTTTCAAGATGATACCTCCATGCAGATTCGCGTCGGAATTTCTTATGGAACTTATCATGTAAATTATAGGTTCGCGCAGATGATCCAGATCTTTTAGCAAATTGGACAGTGATTTAACATAAAGTTTGGGTAATATACCCCATAAATTTTACCCCAATTCTCCGTCTGTGATATCTGTAACAAATCACATTCTGTCATCACGTACAGGTGACAAATATCATGATTTTCTTTAAAAATTATGGTTTTTCTGAGGAAATTCGGATCTTTATTGTTCTAATACTACGGAGATATGCTTGATGACGTGGCACATGGCTCAAATCCCTCAAAGGATAAGTGAAACCTAGCCACCCATTCTCCAATTGGTATTTCGACGGTCGGTTTACCCCACGGTAGATTTGCAGGTATGCGAAAAGTCGTTGTTATGTCCTTTTCTAAGTCATACAGACCAATATCCAAATTTGGTTGTGAGTACATTCGATTGGTTAGCCATTTCAGGCTGGCCAGCTGGCTGCCATCTGGGCTCCATGAAAGACTAATGACATCATCGATACCTTCTATTGGTTTAATCTCGTCTGTGATAGTATCAATGATATAAAGTCCACTCCTGTCTTCATTCGGAGAGATGCCCGCAACAGAGATTAATCCAGTATGGGGAGAAAAGGCCATACGGACAATGTAAGTTTCTGGAATACTATATTCTTTCTGATCAAGTTTATCTAAATCAAACTCGTGGATGCTGCTGGACGTAACTTCTGAAGAACCTGGCCACTGAGCAAGAGCGATTTTTTGTCCATCTGCCGAGCGGGTGCATGTCGTTCTGAATGGATCGCTTAATTCAATG
>JGI2160J19893_10000706_pt1 | contig 11080 bp, 8 predicted proteins | sample DeeMarSeWOR28_12_FD_19893 | JGI IMG/M metagenome (IMG submission 19893)
CAATTCTGCCGGCTGCGGTATGGCTTGCCGGTGATTCGGCCATCATGACCGCCGCCGCCGCTATTGTTGCCGTTTTCATCTTCATCCGCCATCGGAGCAACTTGAAGCGGCTTTTGACTGGCAAAGAGCCTGAATTCAGGCTGCGAAAAGGTCCCTCCAATAAATAATGTTTTAGGCTGATAGTCGCAGTAGCGGCCACCCTCAAGGTTTATTAAGTGTTCGGGTGTCAGGTTTTCAGAGGACAGATGCCAGAGGACAGATGTCAGTTGGACAGCCTGCGACGAGCAACTTTCGGCCTGAGCTCATGTCGAAGACAGATGCTAAAACCGAAAGATCAATCAGTCTTTCTGACCTCTGTTTTCTGACTTCTGTCATCTGTTTGCTGACACGTGGTCTAAGTGAGCCACACCCATGCATAGGATATTATGCCCGCCAAGAGAAACTGGCTTTCAAGCAAAAATTCCAGCCGAATGCCCGGAAACATCAGAGCCCGTTCATGCGTAAAAATAATAATCGATATTAGCAGGGGGCAGAGGACCAGGAAAAACCCCAGGCTTGAGGTCAGCTGCAACGCACTGGAAAAAACCAGGGTGGCGGTCAATCCAATCAAGATAATTTTAAGAACGCGCATGGAGCGCTTCTCTCCCAGAAGCAGCGGGATGGTCTCTTTGCCGACCAGCCGATCGCCTTGCATGTCGAGGATGTCAAAAAAAGCGGTTCTGACAAATACGATCCCGACCGCCCACAAGGCCACCAGCACATTGATCCAATTGATGGTGCCGAATTTGGATAATGGCGGCAGGACAGCGGTTACCATCCCCCAGGCAATGGCAATTAAAAGCGTCTTGGAGCCGGGGATATTTCTTATTTTGCGATATTTAATGCCTGCCAGCCATTCCGGTAACAGTTTCAGGTTGTATGAGAGCCCCAGAAGACTCATAATCAGCAAAGCCAAAAATGGGAAACGGCCGATATCATAGGCGATGATCAGCCCGGTGCCGCCCGAAAGCACTGCTAATACGGCCAGCAGGATTTTGTGGCGGTCATAAAATTGGGCCCGGTCCGGATCATTGAATCGGTCGGCACGGGTGTCGGTCAGATGGTTGAGAATATGCATGGACTGAACATAAAGCATCGAAATTAAAATATAGGGAAAGGTCTGATAGATTCCTTGAAGTTTGCTACAGGCATAGCAGAGTGCCCCGGCCCCGACAGCCACATAAATGTTGGTCAGCAGCAGCGCCCGCTGGATTTCATATAGAACCCGCCGCCAGCCTTGCTTGCGTCTGAAAAGCAGGGCTTCCAGAGCGCGGTAGACTTTTTTGATGACCCAGTTGGGTGTGGATGCGCCGGCGGTTATGCCGATCTGACGGGCGGCGGTTAGCTCTTGCAGATTCAAGTCATTCAGATCCGTTTCGCTTTCGATATGATANGCGGGCTTGCCGGTCTGGCGCGCAATATCAACCAGTCTTTTGGTATTGCCGCTGCTGCGACCGCCAACGACAATGACGGCGTCTACTGATTCTGCCAGGCGTTGAACTTCTGCCTGACGACGTTCCGTGGAATCGCAGATGGTCTCAAAAATTTTATAGTGCGGGTGATTTTCAGCCGTCCATTCTTTGACATCATGCCAGAGATGGGTATTTAGGGTGGTTTGAGCAACGATGATCGCATTTTCAAAGCGGGGTAGTGTTTTCAGTTCGTCCACATTTTTGACGACAAAGCTTTTATCCCCGCCATAACCGCGCAAACCGATCACTTCCGGATGATTCTTGTCGCCCACAATGATGGATGCAAATCCTTTTTTCAGGTGTTTTTTTATGATCGTCTGCACCTTTATTACCCGCGGGCAGGTTGCATCGATAACCTTGAAACCCACTTCCTCGAGTTGAATCCGGGTCTCGGGCGGTACGCCATGGGCCCGGATCAGCACTGTGCCCGAGCCCTGCGGTGGCGTTTCGTTGAAAGCGGATATACCCTTTTCTTCTAAAATTTCGAGAACTTGAGGATTATGAATCAGCGGGCCATAGGTTGAAATTGGATTCTGATGCTCCTCGGGGGCATCCAGCACCATTTCAACCGCCCGGCGAACACCCATGCAAAATCCGGAAGTTTTGGCAATAACGATTTTCATTTCAGAGCTTTTTGATTTTCATGCGGCTGCGCCGCTGTCTTTTGGGCAATTTGCGGGACGGGCCTTTCTTTTTGGTGGTGGGGTTCCAGCCCGATGAATCTTCGGCTTGGCTGATGGGGATATCGGGGTTTGCAACCATTGTGATTCTGGCTTCGAACTGCCGGGCGCTGATTGTTGCTGCGCCACAGGAGGCGGCAGAATCGGCGACTTCGCGATCGGAACTGACGACCAGCGCTTTCTCGCGTTCGCTGCTGGCCATGCGTTTGATCACGTCATCGGCCGATTCTCCCCTGCGAGAAAAGCGCATGCAAATTCCTTTTTTTTGGTTGCGTTGCACTGAAAAAAGCGGCCCGTGGCGGCCATCAAAGACCACCGTTATCCGGTGGGGCCTAATTTTGCGATAAGCCGCCAGTTTCTCTACCAGCGCTTCTCGACCCAGCATGATATCCTGCTGATCCAATGCACTCAGCGCTGTTGATTGACGGATAAGGTTATATCCATCTATGATGATATGAATGGGCATTTGAGATGTAAATATTTAAAGATCAATTAATCACCAAAGCACGAAAGGGTAAAAACACGAAAAAGAAATAATCTAAATTTCGTGCTTTATTGATTTCGTGTTTTCGTGGTGAAAGTTTTTTAAATAATAGGAATATCAATTAAAACTCAAAGGTTATGAAACCACTTCTATGTTTTGGTTTGACGCAGGCGCGCGATAAGGCGGTCTAAATCGTCATCGCTGTAAAATTCGATTTCAACTCTTCCCACCTGGCCCCGCCTTTTAATGACCACTTTTGTTCCGAAATGCCTCGAGAGATCATCCGCCAGGCTCTGCAGGTGAACGGCCTCAGTGCTTTTTCGGCTTACCTTCGGCTTTTTTTTCTCCTCTTTCAAAGACCGAATCAGGCTTTCGGTCTCTCGAACCGACAAATTCTTTTTCACCACCGCCCGCCATGCAGCCATTTGCTGGGTGGAATTTTCGATACCCAACAGCGCCCTGGCGTGACCCATGGTCAACCGGCCTTCCTGGATACTGGTTTTGATAGGTTCGGGCAGCTGCCGCAATCTCAAAAAATTGGCTACCGCTGATCGACTTTTGCCCACCCGTGTTGCGACCTCATCCTGTGTCAGTTTGAATTCGGTGATCAGGCGATGGTAGGCTTCCGATTCCTCGATGGGATTAATGTTGGCGCGCTGGATATTTTCGACAATCGACAGCTCCAGCAGTTTGGAATCAGCAATGCGCTTAATAACAACCGGCACCTGGGTAAGCCCGGCTTTTTTGGCTGCCCGCAAACGTCTTTCGCCGGCAATCAGTTCGAAACCATCGTCTTCTTCACGAACCAGAAGGGGTTGCAGGATGCCCTGCTCTTTAATGGATTGACAGAGCTCTGCCAGTTCATCTTCAGCGAATTGCATGCGCGGCTGAAACCGGTTGGGCCGGATCATTTCAATTTCACAGTAAAAAAAATCTTTGGTTTGTTCCTGTGATTTCTCAATTTCCGGAATAAGTGCACCCAAACCCCTACCCAGAGCCTGTTTTTTGCGTTTGGTCGGGCTGCCGGCAGGTGCTTCTAAGGTCTTTTTATTCTGCATTGCTTTCCCCGATGATTGATGATCGATAAAGCCGGAATTTAATCCTGTGCAACGATTAACGAGAAGCCTTCTCAAAAATGTCTTTTGGCCCCATATCTTTGTTGGTGCCTCGTTTCAAATCCTCGACAACCAGCAGGTTGCCTGCGGTTTAAAACTCGGCCCCGCCGCGATCTTGAACCAGAATCCTATTTTTGAGATAGCTTCTAAATAACAGATAACCATTAACCCCGATTGAGTTTCAACTCAATCGCGGCATTAGGTTCGTATAATTTCTCTGGCCAGTTCAAAATAACTCTGGGCGCCGGTGGATGTGGCATCATACAATAATATCGGTTTACCAAAGCTGGGCGCCTCGCTCAAACGAATATTTCTGGGCACCATGGTTTTGAAAACCAGTTCTTTGAAATATTTTTCGGCCTCTTCCGCCACCTGGTAAGCGAGATTGGTGCGTTTATCAAACATGGTTATCAATATTCCGGCGATTCTCAAATCCGGGTTCAGCCTGTGCTTGATGCGCCGGACGGTGTTGAGCAGCTGCCCCAGACCCTCCAGGGCGAAATACTCCGCCTGCAGCGGGATCAGTACCGAATGAGCAGCGGTCAGGGCATTGACCGTCAAAAGGCTCAGTGAAGGCGGGCAATCCAAAAAAATATAGTCAAATGAATGGTTTAGAACGGAAATCAGACGCTTTAATGCCATTTCACGATCGGGGTTTGACATCATTTCGACTTCAAACCCGATCAATTCAACATCGGATGGGATCACCTTGAGGGTGGGAATTTCACTATCCACGATCAGGCTTGATGCGCCGGCCCGACCGAGCAGACCGTGATAAAGGGTCTTTTCCAGCCGGGAGCGGTCGATGCCGAGCCCCGACGTCGCATTTGCCTGGGGATCGCAGTCGACCAGCAGCGTTTTTTTTTCGGAAGCTGCCAGGGCGGCCGATAGGTTAATCGCGGTGGTCGTCTTGCCGACGCCGCCTTTCTGGTTGGCTATGCAGATGATGTGGGCCATAACCCGGATGCTCTAACATAAAATTTAGAGTTTGGAAAGAACTTTGAAATATGGCATTTTTATTTGATTAATCGATTAAAAATGATATATCATTGTCATCCGCTAATGGATTAAGTCAGAGAGCCATGGAGAGCAATTTAAAATAATTTCATGTTGTTGGGGTTTTTCGTTTTCTAGCCCGTTTGATTGCAAATGATTCGAAAATTCAAATATATATGGATAGCAGCGTTATTGCTGTTGAGTCAAATCAACCCTCCGGCTGCCCTTGGTCTGACCGTCGCTGAGGAGGAGAAACTGTCCCGGGAGATGTTGAACCACATTTACCGGCAGTATGAAGTTATCGATGATCCGGTCATTGTGGAATACGTTAACAAGGTCGGAAACCGTATCGTTGCGGTTCTAAAAGAACCGCTGTTTGACTATCGATTTTTTGTTATCAATGTCGATGCGTATAACGCCTTTGCCATTCCGGCCGGCTATATTTTTATTAATAGCGGGCTGCTGGCAGCCATGGACAATGAAGAGGAACTGGCCGGCATCCTGGCCCATGAAATTGCGCATGTGAATGCGCGCCACATCTCACAGAAAATCGAAAAATCCAAAAAAATCGGCTGGGCGTCCATGGCGGGCATGGCCGCCGGCATCTTAATCGGAGCAGCTGGTGGGGGAGAAGCGGCCTCGGCCCTCACAATGGGCAGTCAGGCAGCCGGTCAGGCCGCCCAATTGTCCTACAGCCGCGATAACGAAATGCAGGCCGACCAGCTGGGCCTGATTTATCTGGCCGATGCCGGTTATGGCGGCGAGGGGTTGCTGGAGATCTTAACAAAGATGCGCAGCCAACAGTGGTACGATACCAAACAGGTCCCGACCTATTTGCGGACCCATCCGGCGGTTGATGAGCGCATCACCTATCTTGACGCCCAGCTTAGCGGTGGGCAAATAACCGCCAAAGCCAAACCCCAGCAACCTTCCGATGATTTTATGCGAGCGCAGACCTATCTGCTTACCCAGTACGGTGATGAAAACCTGGTGCTCAGGTCCCTTGAGGGCGAGGTTGCCAAACATCCCCAGGACCCGATCGCCCATTACCGTTACGGACTCATACTCGCACGGGTAGGCCGGAGAGGCGAAGCCATTGAACATCTGAGAACCGCACTGGAACAGCGGGCATTTGATCCGTATATCCTCAGAGATGTCGGTCGGGTTTATTATCTGGATGGGCAGTATGAGCAATCTATAAAAATGCTGAAAACAGCCCGCAATATGATTCCGGATGATGCCGATTGCGCCCTGTACCTGGGGCAGGCCTATCTGGAGATGGGACTGGTTGATGAGGCTTCACCTGTTTTGCAGGAGGTTGTTGACAAACATCCCCGTTACACCAAGGCTTATTACAGCCTGAGCCAAAGTCTGGGCAAACAGGGGAATCTGGCAGATGCGCACTATTATCTCGGCATCTATCACACCCATAAGAGGGACTATAAGACGGCCGTCGCTCAATTCCAGCGCGCGTTGACCTATGTGAAGGATGAGAACCGCAGGAACCAGATCGAAGAGCGCCTGAAAAAGCTCCAAGATGCACTGTCCAAAAAGGATTAATTGCGGTCAAAATGGGAAAACTGCATCGAAAAGGTTCCCCGGCCCTGGGTAGCCGAACGAAGGGATGTTGAATAGCCGAACATCTGTGACAGCGGTACAGTTGCATGGATCACCTGGGCCCCGCCTTTATGTTCAATGGATCCAATTTTTCCACCTCTGGCATTTAAATCGCCGATGACATCACCCATAAAGGCTTCAGGCACAAAGATCTCTACAGTCATGATCGGTTCGAGCAAAAATGGATTGCCGGCCGCCATGGCCTCCTTGCATGCCATTGAAGCACAGACGGTATGGGCCAGTTCGGTGCCAAGCGATTCTTTGTAATTGGCATGCACCAGTTTGACCGCGACGTCCACCACCGGATATCCCATCAGCGACCCGCTTTCCAGAGATTCCATAACCCCTTTTTCAACAGCGGCGATCAAAATCTGCGGCAGGACATCGGCCGGAATTTGGGCGCTGAATTTATTTCCGGTCCCCCGGGGCAAGGGTGCCACTTTCACCGAAATTTCTGCGAAATGTCGCTGCCCGGCAATTTCTTTATCAAAAACGACCGTAGCCGCTGCTTTTTTTTCGATGGTTTCCCGGTAAACGACCTGAGGTTTGCCCACATTGACATTGGTATTAAACTCGCGCTGCATGCGGCTGACAATGATTTCCAGATGCAATTCGCCCATTCCGGACAGGATCGTCTGGGCCGTGTCTTCATCTTTTCGAACGACCAGGGTCGGATCTTCGGCCATAAATTTGGCGAGGACCTCGTCGAATTTTTCCTGATCCGCATGGGTTTTGGGTTCCACCGCAACGGAGATGACCGGTTCATAGAATTCGATTTTCTCGAGCAAGACCGGGTGTTCGCGGTCGCATAGGGTTTCACCGGTAGAAGACGCCTTTAACCCCATCACACCAACAATGCTTCCCGCGCCGGCGGACTCCACCCTTTCGCGGCGGTTGGCATGCATATAAAATATTCTTGCAACTTTTTCGTTTTCATTGCGAGCTGGATTGAATACGCTATCACCGACTTTGAGCCGGCCGCTGTAAATCCGGATAAAGGATAATTTGCGACCCTCCATCATTGCGACTTTGAAAATCAGGGCGGCCAGGGGTTCGGAATCTTTGGGCCGGCAGGCAATGACCTCACCGGATTCGGGGTGGGTTCCTTTAATGGGAGGGATATCCAGCGGACTTGGCAAAAACTGGACAATGGCATCAAGCAGCGGCTGGATGCCTTTATTTTTCAATGCCGCACCGCACAGTACGGGTACCAGTTTCAGATCGATTGTCGCCTTGCGTATGGCGGCCAGTAATTTATCCGGGTCGATGGGGGCCTCAGCCAGATAAGCCTCCATTATATCATCGTCAAATTCCGCTGCGGTTTCGATCAGTTTCTCGCGGTATTCTTCAGCAATTTTCCTGAATTCCTTGGAAATCTCCTGTTCTGTGAAATCGGCCCCCAGCGTTTCGTCATCCCACTCAATTTGCTTCATGCGGATTAAATCGATAATGGTTTTGAAGTCATCCTCCAGGCCTCCCGGCATCTGCACGATGAGCGGATGGGCCTTGAGGCGCTCTCTCACCATCTGAACCGTACCGAAAAAATCAGCCCCGATCCGATCTAATTTGTTGATGAAAGCCATTTTGGGCACATGATATTTATCGGCCTGGCGCCATACGGTTTCAGACTGGGGCTCAACACCCTCAACGGCACTGAATACACCGATGGCACCATCCAGCACTCTTAGGGAACGCTCGACCTCAATCGTAAAATCGACATGCCCGGGTGTGTCAATGATGTGAATTTCTGTATTGCCCCAATGGCAGGTGGTGACGGCAGAGGTAATCGTAATGCCTCTTTCCTGCTCATCGGGCATCCAATCCATCACGGCCTCACCGTTATGGACTTCACCGATTTTATGGGAGCGACCGGTGTAATAAAGAATACGCTCGGTGACAGTGGTTTTGCCGGCATCAATATGGGCGATAATGCCGATGTTGCGTATATTTCCGATTTTTGAATTTGTTTTCATCGTATCAACAGCATGTTTGCCTTAATCGGAATTTGAAGATCAATATGACCCGCAAGTGTCATCGATTCATCCCCGTTGATCAGAATTTTTACCGCTTCGATTTCAGTCACATTCAGCACCAACGAATTGACGATGGAATAGATGCTCAGCAATTCGGATTTTATGCCTCCCGGGTGGTTTTCAGCAACACCCGGTGTCAGGTCGACATAGCAAATACCCTCCGGGAGCATATAGACAGCGCGGACAGCGGTCTCCCGGGGCAGGGTGCGCATCAATCCCTGCTGAGGACCCCTTATCAGCGCTTCAACAACACTTCTTGCTAAGAATTCAGGACTTTGCTGACTTTTCAGAATCCGCTCCTCGGCCATTAGAAAATGCTGATTTCTGTCGGAGAAATACAGATGGACCGGGGTTGTTTGGGATGACGCCCATTCTGCCGGCCGCGCGGCTTCTTCAACCGGGTTGGATATCTTGGAATTATCAGATAAAATGACCACCACCAGCAGTGAAACCACGCCTACCAGGATTGCGAAAACCAGATACCAGATGTAACGTTTTATAACTTTCATAAAAAATTCAGATATTTTATGGCTTTACTAAAAACAGACCCCGATATTTATGCCAATCACCGGTGGATGTCAAGCACAAGCACCCTTTACATTAGCTTTGACTTGCCTTATCCTGAAATGGTAACAGAAACATTTTCATAAAATTAAAAAAGGTTAGTCCCCGGACTAACCTTTGAAGTAATGATTGATGGTGGAGCTGATCGGGATCGAACCGACGACCTCATGACTGCCAGTCATGCGCTCTCCCAGCTGAGCTACAGCCCCACTTTGAGTATCAGGTTTTACAGGCGCACCTAACAAAATCCGGCGAGGGTGTCAATATTTAATTGGATTTTTCAAACCGGATGCGAAGCATCCGGTTTCATCGCGTTGTTTTCAACGCTCGGGCATTTCGCGTCTCTGTCATTTACCGCCTTTGGCGCTAAAAGACAAGCCACCCGCTGTGCGGATGGTCGGTAATCAATTGTTCCCAGCTGAAGCCTCTTGGAAAATCTTCGGAATTCAAAGTGCAGCGGGTGGTTGCGGGCTATTGACAAAATTTTAAATAGCAAATATTATTAGCATCTTACATTGATGATCCGATTGCGTTTTGCATCGGGGTTTGAATTGGAGGGCAATGAATGAAACCGGGTGGGATTCCAGCACACCTTTTTGCGGGCCAGTCAAACGGCTCGGATGTTTATAAAGATTTTGATGCCACCGAGCTTTATTGCCCGAAATGCAAGCAGGCTGTGCCGGTCCGAAAACGGCTTCTGCTGGTATTGCCCGAAGGTGATAAGTACGAGTATTTATGCGTCTATTGCTCTGAAACAGTTGGGACTAAAATTGACAAGCAGGACAAACCGCTCACCATAATTACCTGATTTGGGGCGTTTCTTTTTTTGCGTTTCCGTAGTATTTTATGTGATCATGAAAGGTTTAGAGGTTCGCCGTTCAGCGTTCAGAGCTTCGGGATTGCAACGACCCTGAACGTTGAACGTTGCATTTTGAACCCTGAACGGACAAGGAGATAAATTAAATGTTGAGTTTAATGCGCAAACATGCCGGTAGCTGGATTATCAAATTTTTGTTGGCAGCCATCATCGTCGTATTCATCCCCTGGGGGGTGCAAAGATATACATCGCAACGCTCCAGCCGGGTTGCCGAAGTGAACGGGACCATCATCACCTTAAATGATTACCGCAACGCATACACCAATCTGCTTGAACAGGTGCGGCAGTCATTTGGCACTAATTTGAACGATGAACTGATCCAGGCCTTGCAGCTGCGAACGCGCGCTTTGGATCAGCTGGTTGATAGAGTCCTTATGCTTCAGGCGGCCGAAAAGTTGAAAATCCAGGTATCGGATGAAGAGCTCGCTCAAACAATAAGAAACATTGGGGCCTTTCAAACCGCCGGGGTGTTCGACAACCAACGCTATCTGAATATGTTAAGCAGCACAAGGCTGTCACCGGAAACCTTTGAGGAACAGCAGCGCGAATCAATGATTATTGATAAACTGCAGACCTTTATTGGCGCCAACATTAAAGTATCGGATTTTGAGGCCCAGCAGTGGTATCAGTGGAATAATACCGAAGTGGACGTAGACTATGTTCTATTCGAACCCGGGCAATTCAAGAAAATTGAACCCACAACGGATGAGATTCAGGATTTTTTTGAGAAGCATAAGGAAACCTTTAAGACCGATCCTGAAATCAAGGCGCGCTACCTTTACCTCAGACCCGGGGACTTTGCAGCCCGGGCAACGGTGGAAGAAGAAGATATCCGGGATTATTATGATAGCAATCCGGAAAAATTCGAGAATCCGAAAACCGTTCAGGCACGGCATATTCTAATAAAAGTCGACCAGGACGCCAAACCTGAGGAGGTGGAAAACGCACGTCAACGAGCCGAAGATGTTTTTAAAATGGCAAAGGAAGGACAGGATTTTGCAGCGCTTGCCCGTCAATACTCTGAGGGCCCAACGAAAACCAAGGGGGGGGATCTGGGGACTTTCCGCAGGGAAGCGATGGTAAAACCTTTTGCCGACAAGGCTTTTTCCATGAAAGCCGCTGAGATCAGCGAGCCGGTTCGCACCCGTTTCGGATGGCATATTATCAAAGTTGAAAAAGTAAACCCAGCCAAAACCCTTTCAT
>JGI2160J19893_10000708_pt1 | contig 11065 bp, 15 predicted proteins | sample DeeMarSeWOR28_12_FD_19893 | JGI IMG/M metagenome (IMG submission 19893)
GATACTGAACAAGGACGGGAAAATTATTCACACGACCTACTTGCCCGAACTTGGGTTGACACTGGACCAGCAAGCCGAAGGCTGTTTCCAATGCCACCAGAGCAATAAACCGCTGGAACAGATTCCCACACGCACCGGGGGCCGGGTTTTCAGTGCCCCGGAGGGAGGACGCTTCCTGGGCAAGATGGCCTTGGTCCGTAATGAGCCGTCGTGCTATACCGCCGCCTGCCATGAGCACAAGAAAGAGCAGTCGGTCCTTGGCGTTCTGGACATCGTCTACTCGCTTGACGAGATCGACCAGACTATGCGGAAGAATACGTTCACCATCGGCATCTTTTCCCTGGGATTCATTATCATTACATCGCTCTTCGTAGGTGTTTTTGTGCGCCGCCTGGTCTATACACCTCTGCGTGACTTGGAAGCCGGGGCCAAGAGGCTCTCCTCGGGAAATTTGGAACAACTGATCCCGGTGCGGAGCGAAGACGAGTGCGGCCAGCTGGCGACCACATTTAACACCATGACAGTGGCCCTCAAGAATTCCCAGGAGGAGTTACAGGAGTGGGCCCGCACCTTGGAGCAGAAGGTGGAAGAGAGGACCAAGCAGCTCCGCATCGCGCAGGCCGAGACCGCGCGTGGAGAAAAACTGGCCTCCGTTGGGTTGCTCGCCGCCGGTATTGCGCATGAACTTAATAATCCGTTGACTGGCATCCTCACCTTCTCGCACCTTATCCGGAAAAAATTGCCGGACGGAAGCGAGGAGGCGGAAGACCTGGACCTCGTCATTCAGGAAACCAAACGATGCGCCACCATTATCCGACGGCTTCTCGACTTCGCCCGTGAGAAGACCCAGGAAAAGAAATTCGCCGACATCAACCGACTCATTGAAGACACGGCACATCTGATCGAATGGCCAGCGCATCTACACGATATTGCGATCAGTATGGACCTCGACCCGGATCTGCCGCAGGTGTGGGTCGACGAGGATCTGATCAGCCAGGTCATCATGAACATGCTCACCAACGCCCAACACGCCATCGCGGAAAAGGGCAACATTACCATTTGCAGCCGACTTAACCCAAAAGCAATTAGTCCTGAAAAGGATGCCAAACCCGTACCCATGGTGGAGATCGCGATCATCGATACCGGTTGTGGTATCCCGGAGGAAAACCTTCAACGGATTTTCGATCCGTTCTTCACGACCAAGGAAGTCGGCGAAGGTACGGGACTGGGGTTGTCAATCAGCTACGGCATCATCACGGCCCATGGCGGAACAATCGAAGTGGAAAGCACAGTCAGCGTGGGAACCACCTTCCGGATCTATCTGCCCGTCGAAGGCCCATCCTGACAATATGACGAACAAGAATAATGAGGAAGTTCAATGAGCGGCAGGATACTGATTGTCGACGACGAGGAAATCATCCTCCAGAGTTGCCTTCGCCTTCTTGGCGACAGCGACTATGAGCTCGAAGCTGTCCGGGACGGCCTGGAGGCTCTCAGAAAAATCGAAACAAATGATTATGATGTAGTCATCCTGGATATCATGATGCCGAAGATCGACGGCCTGGAAGTGCTCCAAAAAGTAAAGGAGATGCATCCGGATATCGACATTATCATGATCACCGGACTGTCCCAGATCGAGACCGCTGTGCGGGCCATGAAACTCGGAGCTTTTGACTACTTGCCCAAGCCATTCGATCCAGACGAACTCAAGCTCGTGGTGCAACGGGCATTCGAGCGGCGGCAACTGCAGAAGGAAAATCTCGATCTACAAAGCGAAGACAACTCCACATACCACTTCGAGAACATCATCGGCTCTAGTCCTCAGATGCAGAAGATCTATCGCCTGATAGCGAACTGCGCACCCACCAATAGCACCATTCTGCTCACTGGAGAGAGCGGCACGGGCAAAGAGCTGATCGCCCGTGCCATCCACTTCAACAGCTTGCGGAAGGACAAACCCTTTGTCGCGGTCGACTGTAACTCGCTGAGCGAAAATCTCTTGGAGAGCGAGATGTTCGGGCACGTCAAAGGCGCGTTCACCGGTGCGGTGTCCAATAAGAAAGGCATGTTCGAGATAGCGGACAATGGCACGCTGTTCCTCGATGAAATCTCGAATATCTCCCTTTCTACCCAGGCCAAGCTCCTACGAGTTATCCAGGAACGGGAATTCAAGGCGGTAGGAGACACCCGCACCAAGAGTGCCAACTTCAGGCTGATCCTCGCCACCAATAAGGATCTCAAGGCGATGGTTGCTGAGGGCAGTTTCCGTGAGGACCTTTTCTATCGCATTAACATCTTTCCCATCCAGATACCGCCCCTGAGGGAACGCCGCGACGACATCCCCGCTCTGGCTTTCCACTTCCTCAACGTCTTTAGCGAGGAAGTAGGGAAAAAAGTGACAGAGTTTTCCGAGGGGGCAATGAGCCTGCTGGTAAACCATGACTGGCCGGGGAATGTACGGGAACTCGAGAATACCGTGCAACGCTCAGTGATCCTCACCACCGACAATGTCATTCGCGAGGGACACTTGATGAATATCATCGAGACCTTACCGCAAAATGATATAAATGTGCCCATGACCGGTGATGAACTCAAGCGCGTAAAGAAGGAAGCGCGGGAGAAGTCGGTTGAAAACATCGAAAAGCAGTTCATCATCGAGGCGCTCAAACGCAACGATTGGAATGTCACTAAAAGTGCCGCGGATACGGGCATGCAACGGGCTAACTTTCAGGCACTTATGAAGAAGCATAATATCCGGATCCGTGGCACAGAACACGACCCCGGTAAATCAGACGCATCGTAAACAATGTCAGCGGTCAGGAGACATTTGGCCTGTGCTGTTTTTCGGGAGCACGGGTTTCGTCATCACTCGCTATTGACGTTTCGCCCTCACCCGCTATTGCTGTTTCTTCGACCTCTATTTCCTCATAGCCAGTAAACATGGCCTTGATATGCGCTGTTGGTGTATGGCCAAGCGTGGCCAGGTAAGGATGGATGAATATAAACCCGGCGAAGACGATAAAGATCAGTACATGCACCGTAGCCACTACGCGCACCCCTCCCAACGATTCCACTACTCCGGCAAAGCCTTGCACGTCCCATAACAGAACCCCGGTAAAAAACTGAACTGGAACGAGCAACAGCATGACGATCTGGTAAGACATACTCTGCAATGGATTGAATTTGTGATAAGCACTGACATGATGCGGATTGGGATCCCCCTTGAATATTCCGTAGCCGTAATACACGACCTGACGAACGCTTTCGCGGAATTGTTTGCTGGGGCTTAATTCCGGGTGGTAGACCTTTATCTTGTCTGAAAAGAGATAAAATAAAAACCAGATAAAAAAGTTGCCGATCAGAACAAAACCAATCCAGTTGTGGAGGTTGACGGCGTCCCGGAACGAGATCAGGTCAATTTGCCCGACGTATCGGATCTGTACACCGGTGATAATCATCGCCACAAAGCCTGTGGCGTTGATCCAGTGCCAGATCCTGATCGGGAGCGGATGGACATATATTTTTTGCATTGTGTTGTTCCTTTAACGGGAACCAGAGCGATCGTCAGAGGGGGACTCGTTTTGATTCCCGATGTTTAACGAACCACGTTGTTCCTCAATCCGCTTCAGGTATTTCCTGAATAGCCATTTGAGTGTCATGTGCCCGATCGGCATGGTGATGCCGCCGAGCACGGAGAAAATCAACAGAATATCCAGCAGCTTGATGCGGGTGCCGCCAACAGCGTAAAACCCGCGGACCGAATCGATGGAAACCGCTGAACTCAAGACCTCGTGATGGGCATCATAACGTATCGCCCTGCCATCAGGCCTGGCGATAGAGATGGTAACACTCTGGAACGGTTCGGCCCCCTTTTGATGACAATGCTCGCAATCACGGATTGCCTGACCCTTGTCAGTCAGCTGGTGGGAACCGACGCCGGTACTGACCTCCAGCCGGCCGCGCAGGATCGTATTGCCCTCGCCGCCGTCACGATTGAACTCCCTGAGTAGGCTTTGCAACGCCAATGCGTTCAAACCTTTGCCTTCAAGATCAACGGCGCGGACGCGGCTTTCGAATTGTGGTACGCCTTCCTTCTCCCGAATCCGTTTCTTAGCAACATTGTCGTAAAGCCGGAGGTCAACCTTGCGCTGTGCCTGTGGTGCGTGACAGGCCGGACACGAGACAGCCTCGAAATGTAGCCCGGCATTGGGCAGCCACTCCTTGTGGCAAGCAAAACATCTTTGTGACAATCCAGACAGGACTCCTTTAGCTGATTCTCGGTGGCTGCAGCAACCACGTTGTGGGATCGATGGCAGTCAGCGCAGCCGAGGACATGGGTCTCGTCTTCGTCTTCTTCGTCTTTGACCTGGATCTGGCTATGTACGCTGTTGGCATAGGCCTCGAAGATCGCGTCATGACATTTGCTGCAAGGTGCCCCGGTTGCCGGATTATACGGGGGTTTACCACGCTTTCTGTGGGTAAGATGGCAATCGGTGCAAGTTGGAGCGTCCGGGTTTCCCTGACGCCGCACAGAGGCATGAATGCCGGATTCATATTTAATGAATTCCTCATCGTGGCAGCGGAGGCATTTCATGTCACTTTTTGACAACGCGCTTTCAGCCACCAAACGTTCAAATTCGGCCTCCGAGATCGTTTCCTCTTCCTCAGAAAGCGTTTCGTCTTCCTTTGAGGACGTATTGTCGGCGGCAAAGACAGGCATGCCTGCAACAAGCACAGGCACGCCTACAACGATGAACAACAGCACCGCTATCAATTTCAAATGTTTCATCGTACTGTATCCACTTGCCGTCTTAGCGTCGTAACAACGACCTGGTGCCAACCCAAGCCAGCATAACCATGCCAATGAACGGGAACGCAAGTACATAGGCAAGCCCGATGAATGGTGCGGCAATGAACTTCCCGACTTGCATCGCCAGTCCGGCGCTCTTGCGCATCACACGGGAATTCTTCAACGCTTTGACACCTGTCCAAGCCAGCATGCCGAGCCCGATGAAGGGGAACGCAAGCGCATAGGCCAATCCAATAAAGGGTGAGGCGATGAACAGCGCAACGTTCTTTGCGAACTGCAAGAAACTCTTTGCTTCGTGCTCGGTTTCCGGTGTCGTCACTTCCGCTGTCGGCTCAATCGCCGCCGTACCTGTTTCGAGCAGCGCCATGTGCACGCTGTCCTCGATCATGTCCGGCGTCAACGGCTTCCGCAGAAAACCGGACACCCCGGCCGCATCGGCCCGCGTTTCATTGGCCTCTGTGCCATAGCCGGTGATAATCACTACCGGTAGCCACGGTTGACTCGCCTTGATCCGCTCGGCGACTTCCACCCCATCCATCCCGGGCATCTTGATGTCGGTGAACACCACATCATAATTTTCACTCTTGAGTTTACGCAGCGCTTCTTCACCATCACCAGCAGTGATTACTGCGTAGCCCTTGCCAGATAGCACCCGGTCGAAACTCTTAGCGATCACCGGATCATCGTCTACTACTAACACTCTGGGTAATGTTTTCATGGCTTTCTCCTTATCTAACTTCAGATTCATGCGTAAAACTCTAGACTTCATTCTGATTCATCCGCTCTCGGTGCAGTGTCCATTTCTTCTGCATCACAGCATCGTTGGCGGCGTTGAACACATCGTCCGGACCTACCGGCTTGGCCAGGTAATCACAGACGCCTAGCCGCACCGCCTCCTTGACCGTCTCGATGCTCGGGTAGCCGGTGATAATCACCACCTCGGTCTCCGGCCATTTATCCTTAATTGCTTTGAGCACTTCCATTCCATCCTTCCCTGGCATACGCAGATCGAGCAGAACTACATCGAATCCCTTCTCCTCCATCGCCCGCAGCGCATCGTTTCCATCCCATGTACTTTCGACGATCCAGTGGGTATTGGCGAGTGAGCGTAGATAACTGAGCCGTACTACTTCGTCATCATCTACGACCAGGATTTTAGTGTTTGAGTCCATATTGCTCACCTCGTTTGTCCTTTGTTTCCTCGATTCCTTTCTTTCCTCGATTTCTTTGCTTCTTACTCTAAGAAAAGCATTAATCATGCCAGCGGCCGTGAAAACAGCTTTTCGTTATAAAAATTAATGTGTTATACCCACAACCGAGCACCACCGACCTACCTCCGTCGCCCTTCGAAGTATATTTTTCTTGTGCATTACGGCCGGTAGAAATTGAGATTACTTATTGTATTCAACAGCTTAAGCATACCTCGGGAAGTATTATTTTTTTATGCACCTAACTACCGGGTAATTTGCCGAAACAAAACCCACGCAAGGGGATGTGCCCAAAATCGCTCCCGGCGATTTTGTCGACCTTGAACCTATAACAATGTCGTGGATTCGAATTATTCTAACCCCATCAATATAAAAAGCCCCACAAGGGGGCTCTTTAATATTGATTTAACACGCCCGGGAAGATTCGGACTCCCGACCGCCATTGAAGATGCCCATTGAGATCGTGTCACAAAGACAAAAATTGCGATAAATGCCAGGACCGCCACACCACGAAGCACATTGTTCGTCAAAGCCGGGAGCCAATTCGGTTAATAGGAAAAAAACAACAATGGCAGTAACAGCTGGCTTGATACCGTACAAAATGCCTTCTACTACCGTCACATCTCCATATGACAGATAAATCCATCCTGGTCTCGGAGCAGAGTATCGCCGGGCATGTTCTGCACATTCATGTCGGTTTTGTCGATCATCCCATGGGCATTCATTTATTGACCTATGTGCTGAATATTGGCCTACACGGTGCCGCCATGTTTGTAATGAATCAACAACAGGTGAAGGCGCGCGGATAGCGCGCTTCGCCTTTGATACCGAAGAATTTTTACCCCTCACAAATGCAGCGAGGCAGGCTAATTTGCCACTGCAGCATGAAGATCGGACCCCTCACCGTCAAAAGATGTCGCGTCTTAATCGAACTTGTACTCAAATTTCGTTTCAACGAGCGGACTGGCAGGCCGCTGGACGCGAATCGTAATTTGGTAAGAAGTGCCAGGATGCGGTTTTACATAGTTTCCATAACTTCCTGTACCGACCATCATTGGTTCCAGTTTAACTTTACTACTGGTCATCCCGGGCCATATCAATTGCATCTCAACTTGTGCGTCGTTGATCGGTACCCCGCTTTTTTCATCAAAAAGCGTTAAATTGACGTGATAATAGCCCGAACCCTTCGGGACCCCGCCATGCATGGTGTGTTCCGGCGCATCTGCCGGTAACGCGCGCAACTTATCAGCTGTTACGAAGCCCAGATAAATTTCGAGCCCACCAACGTACTTGTGATTGGGTTGCGAACCAGCCTTTGAAACCGCCTTGGTTGTACCCGCAGGTGGTTTAGCGGATGCACTGGTTGGATTATACATATACAGAATGGCGGCTTGCAGTTCCTCATCGGTGAGATTGGCCTGGCCACCGCGAGGCGGCATACCACCATGTCCCTGGATCGCAGAACGGACCAGGTATGGAAGGCCCTGTTTCATACGCTGCACCCAGGCATTCTTATCACCGATCTTTGGCGCACCACCGAGCCCTTCGCCATGGCATTTGACACATTGCGTCTTGACAACTTCTTCTCCACTTCGCTGGGCCGCCGGCATGGCAGTACCCGATACAGATTTACCGGCCTCGCCGGCAGGATTGTACATATAGAGGATCGCGGAACGCAGCTCGTTATCAGTAAGATTGGCCTGACCACCGCGAGGTGGCATACCACCGTGTCCCCGAATTGCCAAACCTACTAGATTTGGAAGCCCCTGTTTTATACGCTGTACCCAGGCATTCGTATCACCGATCTTTGGCGCGCCATTGACACCTTCACCATGGCATTTGACACATTGCATCTTGACAACTTCTTCTCCACTTCGCTCTGCAGCAAGTTCATCCGCGCTTGCGGGCTCGACCCAGTTACCGCCCGACTGATTGACCATATAGGTAACAGCACGCGCGATTTCTAAGTCAGAGAGTTCCGGATGGCCACCGTGTGCGGGCATCTTGCGAACGCCTTCGAGAGCATGCTCCGTCAGACTGGAAAGGCCCTGCGAGGCACGACTGCTCCAGGCATCCGCGTCACCGACCTTGGGAGCCCCGTCAACACCGGTTGCGTGACATTCTGCACAGACCGCATCAACTACATCCTTGCCACTTCGTACGCTTTCCTTTGCACTCACTGGCGAAAACACAAATATCAGGGACAGCGCTAGAAAAAGTGACATCACCCTGCTCATCCGCGTCATCAAGACGCCCAGCAGACAGTCTATTCGCGTGCTCTTTTTCATGCTTTTTCTCCCAGTTATCAAATGAAGCTTTGGTTTTAGATTTATGAATACTGATGACATGGTTTTGATTAAATTATAGATTGCATACCGCCGGAATTCTCGGACATTTTTTCGATTGCTGGACAAGTTACACTTAAGGAATTGCTGTTGCAGAATGAATTCTTAATTATCGTTCAGTATTATTAACAATATCTATTTTATCACATAACCTCTTTACATGAGGGTTGATAGGGTAAAAACGTACAAACTTGGGGGCTGTCTCTTTCAGGTTTTCCTTCCCTCCTCGAGAATGATTAATCTCTGTATCATGAACCTAAGGAAAATATGATGAAAAAAGTCTTCCTTATTACTGACGGATTATCTGTTTATACTGAGTTTTACCCTTTTTGCTGCTACCCCAAAGATCAATATTGAAGACACCGTGATGAAAATGCCTCTGGCGGATCGAGCCGGACTTGTACTCGAACATCCGTTGGCAGCGCGGACAGGTCTTCTCCTCGTGACCAAGGCATGCCGGCTTACTCTGCCGTGGCTGGCAACTGTTCCAGTCGTCTCAACACCCGCAGCCGCTTCTTTTCCTGCATCCGTTTGCGGCGGTTGAGAAAAGTCAGGCACAACGACTGGAAAAACGCACAACCACACACAGCTACTTTCTTCATTCCACCTCCTTTCGGATTATATTTGTCTTATTCAGTATTCTGCTGTTCTGTTTGCCATGGCCAGCGGCCCTCGACTTCAAGGTGCAGTGTCAAACTCAGGAAAGTTCGAATCAATACGATGATGCCGAGCACGGCAACATTTTCCAATGTCGCGTCAACGATTACCGTGCGAATGATGTCTCCGGCAATCAGAAACTCCAGCCCGAGAATAATGGAGCGTCCGAGTTGTCGTCGCAGGTTCTGGTACGCGATGCCTTCGGGTGACTGCCGAAAAGAACGAACGAAAACAACAGAGGAAAAGATCGACCCCAAAATGACGACAAAGACCCCCACCGTCTCAATCGCGTAGCCGGCATAGGAAATGATTTCTGTGAATTGCATGTGATTCCTCAACAAGGCCCGGTACGTTTGCCTTCGAAATCATTACGGATCTTCATCGGTCCCATGGGACCCTGCATATTCATTTCAAACCAGCCAGTGGCCGAGTTGCCATTGAAATTCACTTCCCCGTGACCGGTTGAGTCACCGCCTTGACCTTTGCACTGGATATCCCAGCTCATCTTGTTGGCACTGTGGCGAGTGGTTTTGTAGCTACAACCCTCGGTCATATCGCCTGGTGTAAAATCAATAATCTTCGCCTCGACGCACTCCCGCTCAGCCTTCGGTTGTTGTTGCATCATCGTCGCCATCTCCGGCGGTACCCCACTCACTTTCGTCTTATAGGTCGTCACCCACATACCCGGATTAACATTGTAAGCTTCCGCTGCAGCGGCAGTGGTCAATCCCGTCATTGCAAAGGTAAGCACAAGGGTAATCATTCCTTTAAGCATAACAACCTCCTGTTAATCTCTGTATATTGTAAGAATAACTGGTGTCTATACTCATTTATTCATGCCTTTTTGACAAACTCTGATTTCAACTGCTTCGCTTCAATGCCTTCGATTTTACAGTCGATGTCATGATCGCCTTCAACCAAACGAATATTCTTGACCTTGGTACCCACCTTGACCACCGATGTTGCCAGGTGATTATTCAAGTAGTTCAATTTTGTCTTCCTTATTAGGCACGACACAGATAAATTCCAATCCATACTCTCCGGCCTGGTAGGAATGGGGCACATTACTCGGAATGTAAACGGAATCACCGGCAGCAACCTCAAAAGGCTCACCACCTATCTCGATGATTCCAGAGCCATGCAGAACATATTGTTCATGCTCGATGAGATTCGTGTGCCTGGGCATGCCGCCGTGTGGCGCCATTACAAATTTTCTGAAAGCGAAGTTCGGCGCTTCCTCAGCACTGATGAGCACCTGCATGGTTGTGCCTTGCCCGGCTGTCACTTCTACTGATTCCCGTGATCCTTTTTTTCTAACATATTCAGTCATGGCTCAATCCTGTAAACAATAGTTAGCTAACCTGATTGACTTCAGGCTATCTTGATTCTCACCACAGTCATCACTTCCATCTCAATGCCCGCCACTGATTCCGTGTCAGGATAATAAGTCAAGTTTACGCGTTGACCTTCAATATTTTTATATTTTTTCTTTCTTTTATATTTAAACGGTACCCCACACCCATCGACCATCAAGGTATTGATTATCCACTCTCCCGCCTCTCTTTGCACATGCGAAGTAACTTTAAGTCTTTCAGAATGAACAAGGTTTTTATGCTTTTCAAGAAGCTTTTCTGGTTCTGATTTCATTTTTCAGTTCAATTACATAGGGTTTATTATAAAAGGAGCCTGGCAACCCTTTTAATTATGGCGTACCCCGTAGATTTGTTCGCTGGTAAAGGAAAGCTGCATGAATGTTCCTGATGGTTAACTCATATAAATTTTATCTATAGTTTTACGCCAAAGTGATTCAGGAGCGATATCATCAGGAAATAACAGCCCAGCGTAATTCCAATGGAAATACTCATGCTCATATAAAAATTCAGGCCCTGTCTTAACAGGACTGGTAATGTTACGAATAATGCCAATGATGGTAACACCAGCCAAAACACGCTGGTTGCAAGAGCACTGACCTTCGCCACGTCTTTGGTGTCCACATAAAGCCAAATCATCGCCAAGACCGAGATCAAGGGAACTGACGCCAATAG
>JGI2160J19893_10000710_pt1 | contig 11035 bp, 9 predicted proteins | sample DeeMarSeWOR28_12_FD_19893 | JGI IMG/M metagenome (IMG submission 19893)
ACCGGAAAGCTGGGATAGCGTTGTCTCTATTTTTGCGCATGTACCGCCGCAGGTACGTAAAGCGCTGCATAAAAAAATAGTTAACGGCCTACGCTCCGGTGGAGTGTTGATTCTGGAATCCTACCGCCCCGACCAGTTGAAATACAAAACGGGCGGGCCACCAACGGCAGAATTCATGATGACGCTGGAAGGTCTGGAGGAAGAGTTAAAAGGATTGAATTTTGATTATGGTGTTGAACTTGATCGCGATGTGGTAGAAGGAAAATTCCACACCGGTAAAGGCGCGGTGGTGCAGATTATTGGCGTAAAACCTTAATTACAGAGAAATGAGTAATAGAGAAATGAGTAACAGAGAAATGCGTGAAGCTCGTGTATAAATCCACTCAATATTTTCTGGCGATATATTTATTTACTTAAAATCAATTATTTAGAACTAAATAGATTAGCGCAGCTCGGGATCACTGCGCGTGTACTATAATTTAATCACCCAATTCTGTAATTATGGTATTTATTGCCGATGACGTATTGTGATTTTCGGGTTGATTTAGCTGAGTAGAATATGAAGGTAGCTTTTAGGCTTTAGCGTTAGTAGTTCGCCATTTTCATAGCAAGGGCACCAGGAAATTGGAGCAACTCAAGTGCTAAATCAAAAAGACAAAGTGCAATACGCCATGCGCGATATCGCGTACCGTTCCAGAGTCGGTGCATTTTTGTATCTCATCATATTTGCCATTGTTGTTGGCTTCACGCCTTTTTATTCCGACTATAAAAGCTTTATTACCTTGATTGGCGTATTGCTAATCATTGCTACCATATTGCGTGGCACGTCTGCCTGGACGTTCGCAATAGTTTTTTCAAAATACCCCTCGCTGTGGATGGCTGTTAATGGTTTCGGACTGCTTGTTCAGGCGATTTCCTGGGGCGTATTGAGTATCATGTCAATCGAGTATTATGGCTGGCAATGGACTACGATGGTGATTTGTCTTAGTTCAGCGGCATTTTCCGCGGGTGCTGTAATAACAACATCAACTTCATTTCCGCTGATTGTTTTGTACCTGGTTTGCATGTTTGGGCCAACGATGACAGTGAATATATTAAACGGGACTGAAGAAAGTTTAATAGCAGCGTTTCTTTTTACTACTTATTTTGTGTTTTTAGTATTTGCCGCAAAGCGTTTGAATAAAGAATATTGGGAGGCACTGAACAATAACCAGTTACTCAAACAGCGGGCGCGGGAGTTGGAAGCAAAAAACCAGGAGCTCGAATCATTTACATACTCTGTTTCACATGATTTACGTACACCGCTGCGTAGTATCGATGGGTTCAGCAAATTAGTTCTGGATGATGCCTGGCAAAAGCTTGATGATAAGGAGCGTGACTATCTGCAACGCTCGCGTACTGCAGCACAAAAAATGGGGCATTTGATTGATGACCTATTACAGTTATCCAATGTGTCACGTGCCGGGTTTAAGCCTCAAGATGTAGATTTATCGAAGCTGGTGGAATCCAATATCGAAAAGCTGCGGCAAATAGAGCCCGGTCGTGAAATTGAACTGGATATTGAACCTAACGTTAAAGCAACAGGTGACCAATCTCTGTTAGATATAGCCGTGAGCAATCTCGTGGAAAACGCGTGGAAATACTCAAGTAAAAAACCGCATGCGAAAATTCGCTTTGCTGCACAGGAGCACGAAGGGGAAGTTGTTTATTATATAAAAGACAATGGTGTGGGATTTGATACCCGCTATATAAATAAATTATTCGGTCCATTTCAACGCTTACACTCGGACGATGAGTATCCTGGAACTGGTATTGGTCTTGCGACAGTAAATCGGATTATCGATCGACATGGTGGAAAAATATGGGCCAACGCTAAAGTAGGGCGGGGAGCTACCTTTTATTTCACAATACACAGCGAATTGCACTAGTGCCAATATAAAGGGCCAGAGATTTTATTGCCTTTGCCAACCAGCCTGGATCTCGAAAATAGTATCTGGTTTACAAGTTATCCTGCTTTATTGTCTTCACATCAAGCCCTGATGGCGCAGCAAGGCTACGCCAATACTCGCTACCAGAATAGATCCAACAGTGGTGAGGGCAATAATGTTTGCCGCCAGCACGGCGTTGCCACTCATTGTTCGCACCATGATATAACTCGACGCCGCAGTTGGTGCTGACGTCATTAAAAATAGAATACCCAGATCCATATCGCGAAATCCAAGCCAGTAACCTCCCAGCGTAATAATAAAAGGCACCATTAACAACTTACCGATGCTGGCGATGATGGCGTTGCGCGAGTCCGCTCGCAATGCCTTCATGCTCAAGGATGCGCCCGTACACAACAGGGCCAGTGGTAAGGTCATCTGCGCAAAATATTCACCCGATTGCAACAGGATTGACGGCAATTGCAGGTGCGACCACGCCACAGGGATCGCCAGTACGATACCCAGAATTAACGGGTTTCTGGCAATATCCAATAACGTACCTGCAACGGAACGATGCTTATTCAACGAACGGTTTAGGGTGACCACCGCCAGTACATTAAAGAGGATTGTCACCGGGCCGAGATAGATTGACGCCGCCGCCAATCCAATCTCGTTATAGGCATTGGTACAATAAGCCAGTCCGATTATGCCCATGTTAGCGCGAAAGGCTCCCTGTATTACTACGCCACGGTCCTGGGGAGGGTCGATAAAAAAAGTCGCCACAAACTCCAGCAATACATATACGGCAAGCGTTGCCACCAGCCCGTAACCGATCAATGAGAAATTGGCAATATGCTCGATGTCGGTTTTACTGATCGTGATAAACAGCAGCGCCGGTAAAGTGACATTGAAAACCAGTTTTGAGCCTGCGTCGATGAATGCATCAGTAATCATCCCCATGCGCGCGAGAATAATCCCCAGCGCGAGAATGACAAAAATCGGTCCGGTAACCGAAAATGCGAACGACAGGATGCTGAGGAATTCAGACATGCGGCCAGTATATCAATAAAGGAAGGAAGATCGCTGTACCTTTATTCTGATCCAGGGCAAGGCAAGACGCTTTTAAGGGACCAGGTGCCTTGAGTAGACGGTGTCGGTTAAATTAAGTATGCCAATCCATACCTGGGCGATAATTAAATTTGATCAATAAGATCAGGAAATTTTGTGGGTGTTCCTGATTTTCTTTGAGTAGAATGGCGCCTAACAAAGTGTCCGGTGCACTGAAGTGAACTTACTTTTATTCCTGGAGTTAACCATGAAACGTTATTTTCTGTATCTGTTTGGTCTGGCTTGTTTTGTTGCGCAGCAGGTTTATGCGCTGGAATGGCCCAATCTGCAACCCATGAAAATCGGTCCCCACACCTATGTGATAGAGCACGGCCCACATGATGAAGATGAGAAAGTCAGTCATGGTTTTCACAATAATCCCGGGTTTGTCATTACCGACGCCGGTGTGGTGGTTATCGATACCGGCAGCAGTTATGAGATCGGCAAAATGATCCTGCAAAAGATTACCAGTGTCACATCAAAACCCATTACCCATGTCTTTACCACCCATTTTCACGGCGACCACTGGCTGGCGAACCAGGCTCTGGTCGAGGCCTATCCTGATGTGCATACCATCGCCCATCCTGAATTGATTGCTTTATTAAAAGGTGGCGACGATAAATTCTGGCTGGATACCTTTGCCAAACGGCTGGGTAATGACTTCACGGGTACCAAGGCCGTGATTCCCAATACACCGGCAGAAAACAAGCAATACAAGATAGGCGATATTACTTTTCAGGTAGTGTTGTTTGACAAGGCGCATACCGCGACGGATTTGATGGTTAACGTGGTGGAAGAGGGTGTGTTGTTTACCGGCGATATTGTTAATAACGAACATTTGTCTTTCATGGGGCATGGTAATTTCAAAGGTGCCTATGAAGCGACACAACAGGCGCTGGCAATGAATCCCAGGTATATCGTGGTTGGCCATGGCCGCAGCGGCACGATCAAGCTGGTGGAGGAATTTTCAGTGTTTTATCAGCAGCTGCGCAGCGTGGTTGGCAAATATTATGAAGAAGGACTGATGGATTATGAAATGAAACCTAAAGTCATTGCTGACCTGGGTAAATACAAAGACTGGCATGCTTTTGATACGCAGATAGGGCCGTACATCAGCCAGGTTATAGGGGAGTTGGAAAAAGAGTCATTCTAATTGTTATGTGGCGAACAAAATCAGAGTCAACTAAGGTTATTATAGGGGAGATTCAATCTGGTTCCTTTCTCAACTGTTCCCTCTAACCCACATGAATTTTTTACTTTATCTGGATTATTATTAACCAGCTGAGGATGTTACGTAAAACGCTAATGGCGTAAACTATGGCGTCCCGATAGTTACACTTGGGCATACCCCACAGCCAGGAGAAAGAAGATGCATAAAACCACGAACAAATATATCTATTTGGCAATGCTGACAGCGTCTATTCTGATATTGGGCGGATGCGGTAAAGGCAAGGAAGCAACACCTCCGGAACAAGCTGCGACGCCGCCAGCAGAAACGGCGGCACCGGCTGCAACTTCAATGTCTTCTGCGCAAAGCCTGCCAGACACCATCAGTTTCAATAAAGATGCGTTGTATCCAGAAGGTTTGGAATATGATGTCAGTGGCAATCGGTTTCTGGTTACTTCGTTGCGCGAAGGTATTGTTGGCACTGTCACCCCGGATGGAAATTACAGTGTGCTGTTTCAGGACAGCCAAATGGTTTCCGCTATTGGAATACGCATAGACAGGGACCGTGACCGTGTATTGGTATGTAACTCCGATCCTGGCGTCAGCATGCACACCAAACCGGAAACCCAGGGCAAACTGGCCGGTCTTGCCGTGTTTCAGTTTTCCAGCGGTAACTTGATAAAATACATTGATCTGGCCAGTCTCAGTGAAGGCGGCGGGCACTTCTGCAATGATATTGCACTGGACAGTAACGGTGTTGCCTATGTTACAGACAGTTTTTCGCCGATCATTTATAAAGTTGACACCGACAACAATGCATCAATTCTCTTTCAAAATGACAAGCTTGCCGGCGAAGGATTTGGTCTCAACGGTATTGTTGTGAAAGATGACTACCTGCTGGTGGCAAAATATAATGATGGGACGTTATACAAGTTCCCGCTGGATGACCCGCAAAAATTCTCCCAGGTAAATATAGAGGGTACCTATCCGGGTGCGGATGGACTGATATGGGCGGCCGATGGTTCGCTGATCCTGATTGCCAACGCGCAAACCAATAAAGTACTGAAACTGACCAGTGAAGACAATTGGGCATCAGCAACGATTGCAGGGACTGCCGACACTGGCCAGGTGTTCGCAACCACCGGTAAAGAAATTAATGGCGATATCTATTTGCTGCACGCCATGCTTCATGTGGTTTTCAATCCTGAAACAAAAGAGCATGTCAGCACGTTCGATATTAAAAAGGTCATGTTCTAGATCAAACGTACAATGGGATAGAAGTAGGATAGGGGGGGCAGACCCCAATTTGGGTTAAAAGAAAGATTAAATGTGGTCTGTCCCTGATTAGCTGAGAGGTAGATGTAATGGTAAAGGTTCTAAGGGCGCTATGTGGTTGCCTGTTAATTAGTGGTTGCTCCCATTTAAATAATTCCTCCCCGTCGCATGAAGAAATAGAATCGCTCGTTAAAAAATCAGAATCGCAATATGTGGAAGAACTTTCTCGTGAGATTGCCATTTTTGATAACGTGGCATTCGGCCTGGGGCTGCCGCTAAGAAAGTTCCTTAACGATGAGCAGGTCGTAAAAGGAAAAATGATCCTGGATTTGGGGACGGGATCTGGTGTACTTTCGTTGATCGCGTTAAAAAACGGCGCCAGGAAATCTGTGGCAACTGAAATAAACCAGTACGCAGTTGCTAATGCGGCTTATAACGCGGAACTACTAGGTTTTAAGGGTAAAATGGACGTGCGGCTTGTCCCTATGGATAAGCAAGGGGCCTATTCAGTGATTGATGATAATGAAAGATTCGATTTGATAGTATCGAATCCCCCTCAACATCCCGAGCAGCCGACAGATATTTTTGAATATTCTTACGCAGATCCGGAGCTTGCTTTCTTAAGGTCTATCCTGGCAGGTCTGAAAGCACATTTGACCCCAAGCGGTAAAGGGGTGTTCGCCTTGTATGACCAGGGACTGGAATTGGCGCATCAAATGGCTCGCGAACATGGTTTCGATGTTGACGTACTTTTGAAAACCTATAATAGGAACGGTACTTACTACCTCGTAGAAATCAGAAGCCTCCAGGGCCAGGTTTCGGGATTGCAGCACACAAAGTAAAAGAGATCGTGGTCCAACTTGCTATGTCCACATTATTGTGTGGTATCCTGACGCAGGTAATGTATTCGAACCCGTTTCAATATGTCGATGGATAGGTAATGCCTGAACATTCTAGATATTATGGTTCTCTGCTGGTCTTTCTTTGTGGGCTATTTTTTGCATCCATGGCATTTGCTGCGGAACGTTATATAGTTGATAGTGAGCAGTCATTTGTCCGTATCGCGGCAAAAATGTGCGAGCCGGATCTGTTGAAAGGAGAGTTCGGTCGTATCTCGGGAGAGATTCTTCTCGACGAAAAAAACCTGGAAAAATCCAGTGTCACCATCACCGTAACAGCGGCGGACGCGGTCTTTGATCACGAGTTTCACCGTACCGATAATATTAAAGATATAGTGATGGGTGAGAAGATTCTCAGTGTTATGAAATTTCCGCTGATTACTTTCAAAAGTACAGAAATCACTAGCACCAATGCCGATCAGTTTCAGGCGTATGGTGAGCAGGCCAGTGTTATTACCGCTATCGTTAAAGGTGACATGACGCTGGTTGGAGTCACACGTCCTTTCGAGATGGAAGTGACATTCCACCAGGATACGGGATTAACCAGCAAGGGCAGGATGGTTGCTGCCTTTTCCACGTATGGTATTTTCAAGCGTTCCGATTTTGGCGTTAACTACGGTCTCGACCGGGTGGGCATACGGCGAATGGGCGACGAGGTAATGGTCATGACCTCGATTACTGCGAGCCGTTCCCACTAATTGATGGCAGACCATCTCTGGGCTGGGCGTTGTTTTTTATAAAACATCCAAAGGCCCGCGTGATCTTTTTGCCGACCTCTCGGCCTGCCAGCAGATCGTCCAGCGCGTTGCGGGTATAGGGAACAACCTCGCTGGCCGTTTTCTTTAACATGGCTGTGGAATCGATGGCGCCGGAATAGGACAGGATGCCTTGCCTATCGATGATGATAATCTGCGGTGTGGTGGTGACGCCATAGGCGGTAGAAATATCCAGAGTATTATCCAGCACGACAATCTTTTTTGCTGTATCAATATTTTTAAAGGCTACTTCCCGGCTCAGCGTTTGTAACTGGGGTACGATATTGATCCAGGTTATCCCGTTTTTTGCCGCATAGTCGTAGAGTGAATCCAACGTGCTATTTTCGTAATAGCGACGGGAGTAGGGGCACTCCGGGGAGGACCATTCCAGCACCACGATTTTTCCTGCGTAATCACTCAGCCGCTGTTGTTTTCCCTGTAGATCCTGCCCCTGAAAATTCGGTGCCTTTTCGCCTAACAACAGGTCCGCAGACATACTGCCGCTCGGCATGGTAAGACAGAGAAATATCAGGAGATGAAACACTGGTTTATACACGGCAGATTCCGGTGAGGATTATAATTGGTCGATAGCTAGTGGATAACGGAAGATAGACGTCAGTAATTATAAATGCCTGTAAACATTAAAGCGAGCAGCATCTTCTAACTGGAACCATCTGACTATATAAGTACTGTGTGGATCGGTGTCATTGTGCTAGAAAGGCGCTGGGTATTCACGCCGGATAGCTTCTATTTCCGCATTGACCTCATCGGTTAACGTGAGGGATATGGCGTCAATATTGGTCTTTAGTTGTGTCATGTTGGTGGCGCCAATGAGCGTTGAACTGACAAACGGTTTGCTGTTGACGAATGCGATGGCCATCTGACACGGATCGAGTTCATGTTGTTTGGCCAGATCAACATAGCGACTCACCGCCATGTCGGTCATTGCGGTAAGACGGTGTTCGGGTCGCGTTTCGATGGTGAGTCGCGCACCTTCCGGGCGGGCACCGTTAAGATATTTGCCGCTCAGCAAACCGCGGCATAGTGGAGACCAGGCCAGTAAGCTACAGTCTTCGTTGAGTGCGATTTCGCTGAGGTCAGATTCAAAGTAGCGGCAAAGCAACGAATACTCATTCTGGATTGATGCCACACGTGGCAGATCTTGTTGATCTGCAAGTTGTAGCCATTTCGTAACGCCCCAGGCGGTTTCGTTGGATAATCCAAAATGACGGATCTTGCCGGCCTGAATCTGCTCTTGAATGGCGCGTAATACTTCGAGGAAATTGTCCGCTTCTTTTCGTGCGTCGAATTTCGGTGCGTAATTCCAGGTTTTTCCGAAATGATAGGATCCCCGGTTGGGCCAGTGCAACTGATACAGGTCGATATAGTCCGTCTGCAATCTTTTTAGACTGTCTTCAAGCGCAAGCTGGATATTATTTTTATTGATGATATCGCCTTTTCTTATCCACTTTAATCCGGGGCCGCTGATTTTTGTAGCCAGAATTACTTTATCGCGTGTTTGCCGCGACGCAAACCAGTTACCGATGATGGACTCGGTGGTGCCGAAGGTTTCCGCGCTGGGTGGTATGGCATACATTTCGGCGGTGTCGAAAAAGTTAATGCCGCATTCAAGCGCGTAATCCATCTGCTCAAAGCCTTCTTTCTGGGTGTTTTGAAAGCCCCAGGTCATGGTGCCCAAACCAATTACGCTGATATCCAAATCGGTTCGACCTAATTTTCGACATTCCATGAGTTATCTTTTCGCTCTTATGCCTGGATTAATAGTTTTATTCAAAATCAATGGCTTCAGACTTCAACGTTTTTGTGATACATAGACTGTGTGGGTGTTGAGATTTAATTTGCATAATAACATTATAGAATACCAACAGCTAAAGAGGGTAGCGCTCTTCCTTGTGGTAAAGATAAAAATTGAACACCACTGTGTGCCAATGTATTGGAAAATGTGGAGATGCTGTGAGAATCGTTGAATGTATTTTCGTCAGGAAAAGTAAGTCGAGAATAACAACCGTGCCGCGCATCGTGCGGGCATTGATTTTTACCGATAGTTTTAAACAATAGAAGATAGCGCCAAAAGGTGTTGACCCTATTTATTTTTTGTGTGAGAAACAGGAAGGAACGTATGACATTTCAGCGTGTTTTCAGAATCGCATTGTGTATCAGTATCACCCTGTGTGCGGGCTGCGTCATTCCGATGGACGTTGTCGCTGAAGACGGAGAATACTATTCCGTCTGGGAGCTGGAATATCCCACCAAATACAAACTCGTCTGGTATTACAAGACGGAAAGGGATTTCAAAAATAATCAACCTAATAAAGTGCTGGTGGGTGATAAGGAATTTCAAATCCTCCCGTATGTCAGGCCGCCAATGATTAACGGCATTTATTTGATGGAATATTTCCAGGTCAATGAAGGCGAAGAGGTGCTCGACATAGGAACAGGAAGCGGCGTGCATGCTATTTTTGCCGTAGAAAAAGCAAAGCGCGTGGTTGCTACGGATATATATCCACCTGCAATAGAGAATGCAAAAATCAATGCACAGCTGCATGGTATTGAGCAAAAAATAGATTTTCGTGTCGGTGATTTGCTCGAGCCACTCGATGACAATGAAAAATTCGATGTCTTCTTTTTTAATATTAATCTCCCTTTTTCAGTTACCGGTAAAGACCGAAGAATGCTCCACGAACGGTTCTTTTCTGAAGTTCGCAAGCACATGAAGCCCAATGCGCGCATTTATTATCAGACCAGCTTTGTGGAAAATATTCCTTATATCCAGGACATGTTGAGCCGCAATGATATGCGTATTATGGAGATGCACATGAAGTATTTTCCGAAACAGAAACATGAGGCCTTGTTTCTGAAGGTGCAAAGTGCTGAACTAGAAGATATCTAGCAAGGCAAAATTTACGTTTAAATATATCGAGATAAACTGTAAGTAATTATGGCTTAATCTGCATTTACTACTTATGATTAAATAAAAATTTAACTCCAGTCCACTATGAAAATCACATCAATCCTGTTCGCTGCTCTACTGCTCTTCATTGTTTCGACTGGCGCATTGTTTGCACAAACACAGTTGGCGCAAACAGAGCCAGTGCAGGCGGAATCCACGTCAGGTGAATCGATTGCTGGCGCAGCCGTCAAAACGTCTGATGCAGCGCAGGAACCAGAAGTAACTTCAGAGACCTGGCGCAGCTTTGAGACGTTGTTCGATGTCATCACTCAGTCAAAAAAGGATCTGGCTGCGCTACGCACAAGATTGACCAAGGCTAAGGACGATACCGAGCGCGAGAAAATCGCAAGCGATATAGAGCTGATGCAATCCAACATCGAGAGCCTACAGCAGGCGTGGGAGCTGTGGGCGACTGGTGGTGTCGATATGGAATTGTTCTTGCCCAAGAAGGAAGAGAAGTTCGACTGGCGGCAGGAGATTCAGGCCGTATTTGAGCCGGTTGTGGTGGAACTGCAACGCCTCACCGAACGGCCGCGTAAGATTGAACGCTTACGCACTGAGCAGGCTTTCTTTCAACAGCAACTGGCTGCCGCAACCGCCGCACTGAAGAACATCGATGATTACAAGGCCAAGGCACCATCCGGGGAACTCAAAGGCGCATTTAACGATCTCGAGGCTAACTGGCGCAAACGGCATGATGGAATCAAGAGTCGCCTGACGCTGATCAGTCTGCAACTGGAAGAACTGCAGTCCCCCGATCGTCTCATCGATAAAAGGACCGGTGAAACTCTCAAGAACTTATTGAGCGGCAGTCTGATGAATTTGTTACTGGCGTTATTGGCTGCTTCGCTGACCTACGGCTTGATGCGCATCATCAATAAGATTTACGTGCGGCTCATCACGCGTGCCGGACGACGGCGGCCGTTCCTGGCTCG
>JGI2160J19893_10000712_pt1 | contig 11008 bp, 9 predicted proteins | sample DeeMarSeWOR28_12_FD_19893 | JGI IMG/M metagenome (IMG submission 19893)
AGGTCATGGGTCAAACGGAAACCTCCATATTGCTGTGGGCATCGGAAGAAGACTCTTTTCGCAAGCCGGGTACCGTGGGCCGTCCGGTATTTCATGCCGAAGTCCATATCGTGGATCGAAACGGCCGCCCGGTGGCCCCCGGAGAGGTCGGTGAGATCGTTGTGCGCGGCTCCATTATGATGAAGGAATACTGGCAGGATCCGGTTAGAACCGAAGAAACCATTCGAAACGGAATGCTCTACACGGGTGATCTTGCCCGCATGGATGAAGACGGCTATTATTTTCTGGTGGACCGCGCCCGGGATATGTACATTACCGGTGGAGAAAACGTCTATCCCGCAGAGGTTGAACGGATCTTAAGAGAGCACCCCGGAATCGAAGATATTGCCGTGGTCGGCGTGCCGGACGAAAGATGGGGAGAAGTCGGCAAGGCCTTTGTCATTCCCAAAAAGGGCTCAAATCCAAGTGCGGAAGACATCATCAGCTTTTGCAGCCGGCATATGGCAAAGTTTAAATGCCCCAAGACCATTTCATTCTGTGAAGAACTGCCCCGAACCTCACTGGGAAAGGTTCGAAAAAGCGAGTTGAGTAAAGCTCATCATTAATGATAATGCGCAGTAAACCCGATCCTTTTCATTCGCCTTCGCCTGAATACCCTTTAAAAAAAGGAGGTGTCTTATGCCAACCTATGAGTTCTTCTGTGAAAAATGTAAAAAATCTTTCAGCATTGTGCTTTCTATTTCCGAATACGAAAAGAAAAAATACAGCTGCCCCAAATGCAAAACCAAAAAATTAAAACAGCAAATCTCATCCTTTCAGACGGTAACCTCAAAAAAAAGTTAAATATTATTGAGATACGCCTTGCAATATGGATTTTCTCAATGAACCACTTTAACCGGAAAGGAGCAAATTGTGGATTTAAGAAGACCGAAACTTTTTTTTCTATTTTGCTTATTCATCCTGCCCCGGTTTGCCTTTGCCGGTGACTTTGATGGGTCAAAGCCATTGTCAGGCTCCGTTGATAAAATTATTGAAATCAATCCCTTCAGAATCATTAATGATGTTGACCCTGACAGGGTCGGTCTTCCTCGAAAATTTTTCATAGATTTTGAAAAAAAAATATTGCGCCCTTCAAAGGACAGCTTGGTTAGAAAAACCAGCAGAATCGATCGTGTGGAACATGTAGAAAACAAATTGATACTCCAGGGGGTTGAAGAAGGCGTGGAAAACATTGACGACGGTTTGGCCTGGAGCATAACCATCTCGAAAAAAACAGGCCGGGCGATTCTTTCTGCATCGGGTGATAATATCGCCTATGTTCTATTCGGGACATGCACTTTAGCTGAGAATTATCAGGAATAAGCTGCAGTTTCAAAATTTACAGAGTCGGGGTTTGGGTTTTAAAATATTCCAGACGATTATTACCCGTTTGTTGGATAAAGATGGTTTTCCGAAACCACCCTCCGGAATCTTCAAGATTACGGAGGATATCATAATACCAGAACATTTCGTAAACTTTTGATACTGGCAAGGAATCGCAGGTTTAGAGCCTGCTAAAAAAAGTGCAGATTACCCTTTACATATCACAATCCATCTATATTAAGGGATTTAAGATAGGCCATGGTATTTTCAATTGTGTCTATCAGATTCAAGCCATGCCAGTGTTTAGATGCCGATGTGAATGGCTTAAAAGCGCAATTGAATAACCTCAAATTATCCGTCACAGAAGAAGTCACCCGGGCTTTTCTTCTGGTGCAGGCAACTGGGGAAGCCATAAAAACGTCGGAAGTCTATCTGCACCAGGCCAAGGGAAATCTGTCCATGGACGAAGGTCGCTATAGCACCGGTGTCCACAATGCCTTGGAAATAGGCGGCCCAGATGCTCTATGCCGAATCGCAAAACGCCCTGGCTCAGTCCGTATATGAACAGCACAAAGCGCTGGCCGAATTGGAATTTTCAGTCGGCGGCGACTTGTAGCCGATGGTGCTCTTGATCACGAAATGAGGTCACATGAAAAAATTTTGGATCGTGCTGCTGATTATTGCCTTGGCCGGTGCTGCCTGGCTTTGGGGCAAGGGCCGTATCTGGGCGCCGAATAAAGCCCAGGCCCGATACAAACTGACCAAAGTTGAAAGAAAAGATATGGTCAACACCGTATCAGCCACCGGTGCATTGAGCGCCGTGGTGACGGTGGAGGTTGGAACGGAAGTGTCCGGTCAGATAAAGGAATTGTTGGTGGACTACAACACACCGGTCAGCGCTGGCCAGATCATCGCCCGTATCGATCCGGAAGGCTTTGAAACCATGGTGCGCCAGGCCGAAGCCGAGCTTGCTGTGGCCAAGGCCCAGCTGCTGTCAAAGAAAACCGAAATCTCACGCTTTGAGGCTGACTTGGAAAGTGCAAAGGCTAACTGGTATGCAGCCCAGGCCCAGGCCAAAAAAGCCAGAGTCACTTTAGAGAACGCCCAACGGAATCTGGAGAGTGAAAAGGCATTGGTGGATAAGGCTATTGTTTCTAAATATGAATATGACAAAGCCCAGACAACTTATCAGGAAGCTGCGGCCCAGTTGGAGCAAGCGGAAGCCCAGGTGCTTGCATCAAAAAGCAATGTATCTTCCGTCAAAGCGGCTTTGGAAATCGCCAAGGCGCAGATCAGCGAAGCCGAAGCCACGGTGGAACTGAGAATTGCCGCCAAAGACAAACGCATGGTGGATTTGGACAACACCATCATTCGCTCGCCAGTAGATGGTGTTGTTATCGATCGCAATGTGGATGTCGGTCAGACGGTAGCCGCCAGCCTTTCAGCCCCAACCCTGTTTACCATTGCCCAGGATTTAAGCAAAATGCAGGTTTCCACCTATGTGGACGAGGCGGATATCGGACGAATCAAAGAGGGCCAGTCCGCCCAGTTTACTGTAGATGCCTTCGGGACAAGGCAATTCAGCGGTGTGGTTCAGCAAGTCCGCAAAATGGGTAAAACGGTTCAAAACGTGGTCACCTATGAAGTGATCATCTCGGCTGAGAATCGAGATATGAGCCTTATGCCCGGCATGACCGCTGATGTGCAAATAGAACTGCTGAAAAGACTCCAGGTTCTGGTGGTCGCCAATGCCGCTCTGCGCTTCAAGCCACCCAACGCCGAGCCAAATCCATCTGCCCCTGCACAGCCGGCCTTTGCGGGCGGGTTTCCAGACCCCGGCGGAGGTGGACCATCTGGTGGGCGTCCCGACCCGGAAGATAGAATTAAAGAATTAACAGAGCGTTTGAATCTTTCAGGATCACAGCAGGCCGAATTAAGAAAAATATTCCAGCAGACAGGCCAGAAAATGAGGGCCGCCTTTCAATCAGGTAGTGGAGGCGGTCCCGGCGGAATGAGTGCTTTGAGAGACAAGATTCGCAAAGAATCGCAAGCTGCCATAATAAGAATGCTGGATCCCCAGCAGCGCAAGCTGTTTGAAGAAATGCGCGCTCAGGGTCAGCCCAAGCGAGGCACACTTTGGAGGCTCGGTGCAAAGGGAGAGCCGGAATTGCTTCGTGTTGTTTTGGGCGCTAGCGATTCATCAAATACCGAGATTTCCGGTCCACAGATCACAGAAGGACTGGAAGTAATAACCGGTATTACTCAATAATGTTTTGGAGCCGTTTGAAAAGGTGTACATGTCACAACTTCTGTTTGAAACCATCGGACTCAAAAAGACCTATAGAATGGGCGACCAGGTCGTGCCTGCTTTAAGGGGGGTATCCTTGCAGGTCGACGCCGGTGAATTTTTAGCCGTAATGGGTCCTTCCGGATCTGGTAAATCTACCTTTATGAACCTGTTGGGTTGTCTTGACACGCCCTCAGAAGGCAAGTACTTGCTCAAGGGCAATGAGGTGTCTTCCCTTTCAGCGGATGAACGGGCCCGGATTCGCAACGAGCAGATCGGCTTCGTTTTCCAAAGCTTCAATTTACTGCCACGGACCAGCGCCCTTGATAATGTCGCTTTGCCCCTGCGCTATAATGGAATGCCATTAAAAGAACGGCGACGCCGTGCCGCAGAAATGTTGGCCATGGTGGGGCTGGCTGACCGCTTAGACCATCATCCTTCCCAGCTTTCCGGCGGGCAGCAGCAACGCGTGGCTATCGCCCGGGCCCTGGTCTGCAATCCGGCGATTATTCTGGCGGATGAACCCACCGGGGCGCTGGACACCCGAACCGGCTTTGAGGTGATGGCTATCTTTCAGGAACTGAACAGGAAGGGCATGACGGTCGTTGTCGTCACCCACGAACCGGAAATAGCTGCTTTCATCCGACGTCACCTGCTTTTCAGAGACGGATCGCTGATAAGTGACGCTAAAAATGAAAAGGTATCAGACGCCAAAATGATATTGACCAGGAGAGAAGAAATGCGGTCAGCACCTTTGGCGGAAAGCACTGCGGAGGAATACTATGAAGAGCCTTGATGGCCTGCTGGATGCGCTGCGCTCATTGAGAAGCAATAAGATGCGTAGTGTGCTGACGACCCTTGGCATCATTATCGGAGTCGGAGCTGTGATCGTCATGGTGTCGGTAGGCAACGGCGCCAAGGAGCAAATCAATGCCATGATCGACAGGTTGGGTGCCAATGTGATGATGGTTCGGCCAGGCAGCAGCTTTGGACGAGGCGTTTCGGGCGGTTCCGGCTCGTTGCCCACCCTTACGGAAGATGATGCCATGGCCATACAAAATGAGATTCCCACAGTCAACCTGGCTACCCCCATAGTGAGAGGCAGCGCCCAATTGATTTGCGGCAACCTGAACTGGTCCACCAGTGTCAGCGGTATTACCAATTCCTATTTAACCGTGCGCGAGTGGTCATTGGCTGAAGGCAGGCTGTTCGAGCCCGAAGAAATAAAGGCCTCTTCAAAGGTCGCCATTCTCGGTGAAACCGTTGCCGAAAACCTCTTTCCTGACCAGGATCCCATCGGCCAGTCCCTGCGTATCAACCGCGTGCCGTTTGTTGTCATCGGCGTGCTGCAACCCAAAGGGCAAACTGGCTTTGGCGGAGACCAGGACGATACGGTGATGCTGCCCATCTCCACAGCCAGAAAGAGGGTCTTGGGCGGCCGCAAATTGGCAGGGAATCTGGTGGACAGCATTTATATCAAGGCAAACAGTGCCGAAGTCGTCACCGAAACAGAAGAATTGGTTACCGCCCTGCTGCGTGAGCGACACCGCATCGGCGCGGGCCAGGATGATGACTTCAGCGTACGCAACATGGCTGAATTTATGAATGCCAGGGCAGATTCCTCCAAGGCCATGGGGCTTTTGCTGATGGCTGTGGCATCCATCTCACTTATTGTCGGTGGCATCGGAATCATGAATATCATGCTCGTATCCGTCACAGAGCGCACCCGTGAAATCGGACTGCGCATGGCAGTGGGGGCCACAAGCAATGAAATCATGTCGCAATTTCTCATCGAATCGATCGTGCTCTCCCTCATCGGAGGTATTATCGGGATTGTTTCAGGCGTTGGCGGATCATTCGCCATGTCTGCCTACAGCCAGTGGAAGGCGATTATCGATCCCAAGGCAGTGCTGCTGGCATTTAGTTTTTCAGCAGCAGTCGGTGTTTTTTTCGGCTTTTATCCCGCCCGCAAGGCATCTCTCTTAGACCCCATCGATGCGCTTCGTCATGAGTAATTTGAACCCATCCCGAAACAATACAGCTGGTCCCCGAATCCAAGAATAGCCGAATTAGGAAAATGCATCACAATGATCATTCAGAGTTAAAAGCAAGCATTTGATGTTTGATGATCTCATCGGTCACAGCACGGGAAACCATGTCCTTCTCAGTCTCCACGCCCTATTTTCGGTTTCTGATGTAACTCTTTAGGCCAAATATGCCCCTTGGATATCATACCGACCGGAGAGATTTCCAGTAAAACCACAGATTGCTCTTCACTGAGCTCGGCATCGGCCAGAAAACTCTTCAACCCGCACTTGATCATATCCAAGGGGACTTTTGTGACAGGATAAAAATGGGTGAGTAAGTTGATTGCTCCAGCATATCGGTAGAATCGACCTTCTAACGATACATGGGGTATTTGCGAATATCACCATAATTTCTTTTAGAGGAACTAAACATTTTGCAATATAGGGAAAGGGGGCGGAAAAATTAGCTGGGCGAGTCATGGCGGAAAACGACGAGTCATGGTTCCAGAAGGACAACTCATGGTGCAAAACGACGACTCATGGGGGGGTATCAAGAAAAAAGTTCTTTAAATCCCAGGACAAATCGGGGATAGATTGAGGTAATGAACAGCTCTCTGGCAAGGCGTATCACGGATTGAAAACGGAGCGCAGTTAGTAGGTGAGGATTTCAATCTGCGGGACAGCGCAGCCATTGGAGCCTCTTGAGTCCCTTAAATAATTTTTCAAGTAGATGCGAAATTCCGCTCCATTGAGCGGGAAGATGGGGTTTTGAAACCACCTCTCTAGTCCAGATCCAGCTTTTTTTTACATTGATTACATCGCACAACGCCGCGGAAAAGCCTGTTGCCGCATTCGGGGCAGAGATAGCGGGCTTCTTCATCCTGGATCCATTTTTCAGTGCCCACCTCGCGCCAGTACGGAATGGCCCGCANNATCACCTTTTTGCCGACTGTCATGGGAAAGTTTTCTATGTGCTGACAGGGAAATTCGTCGCATTGATGACATCCGGTGTAACCTTTCTTTTCCGTGCAGGCCCTGATCGCGCACATCTGGCAATGGCCGAACGGTTCATCGGATAAGCATCCCCGGCATTTGATGTCTTCAACCGAAAGGCCTTCACTTTCGGGCAGCGTGCCTTTGCCGGCAATTTCGCCCCTGTAAACAGCCACCAGCCGCTCCTTGAATTTGTCATTATTATCACGGTGGGCCATATAGATGGCGCAGACCCCGCAATACAGACCGCAGGGAGCAATGAAATCCGGATTTATTTCCATAATTCTTATCCCTTCTGATTTATCGTCATCATATCTTTTTTATACATAACATAAAAATATCATAAGAAAAATAGGCGGCTGATATATACTGAATTGCTGGAGAAAGCGGTGCTTTTAAAAAAAGGTTTATATAGAAAAAAGGCAGCGCCGTTGCTGGCCCTGCCTTTATGATTAGAAAAATATTCCAATTAGAATATTGTCTTTAAAAATGTGAAGCCGCTGAAATTTTTTTCCGACCGGGTGATCGATCGGCCCCACTATTCTTTTTTATCTACTTTGCTAAACTTTGCGCCTTTTAACGAGATGTCAGCAATAAGACCTTTGGCATCAAATACGAAGCCGACAATGGGATCTTTTAACGTCGTTGTATCCGCGCGTCCGCCTGCACCGACATTAATTAGGGCAACATTGCCATCTATACCGGCTTCCCATCCTTCGCTTGCTCTAAATTTTTTAAGCGCCTCCTCGGTCATAAATAAAAGGATGATGTCCTTAGACTGCCCCCCGATCTGTAAACCGAAAGAGCCAGATACGGTGTTATAATAATCAACCGTTTTTCCTCCAATTCGGAGAGCCCCTTCTCCGTATTCACCACCGATAATGAAGGCCCCTTTAACCACATTCGGCATAACCAGCATCCCCTTAGATGCTTTTATAAATTCCTCTGCTCCGCCAACCTGCTTGTAGAAGCGTTTGACAGCAACATCCACGCTGGCATCAATTTCCTTTGCAGTTTTGGCAAGTGAATTAATGGATAAAAATGCGCTAATTACCGGAATCAACAATAAAACCCGAACTGACCATTGAAATTTGGTGCCTTTTTTTAAACCATTTATTTTCATTGGCTTTCCTCCTTTTGATCTAACGATCCCATTAACTTGCAACCTTTGAATTGGTTTTTTGCCTTCTCGTTCCAAGACAGCTTAAGAGTAGCAATAAAAAACTTGTTGTCAACGTTTCCCATTCGGCAAGGACAATTCGGGATTGTAATGCTCGTATATCACTCTGCGCTTTTCGATAGTAAAATGGACAGGAAATCACAATTTCATGATACTTTGCAGATGAATGTATGATTATATTTTTCTTGGCACAACACCCAATATCAATCGTCTCAAGTTACATTGAGAATGCCCAAAGGCGAAGCTGATTACAGATATTACAGCGGCGTCACACCATGGCCTGGCGTCAGTGAGCATTTTGAATCGGCCTGTAAGGCGGCATTCGGGCATTGGCTGGAGGTTTTGAAGGCAGCGTTAGACCAGATTTCTGAGCTCTTTTTTCAGTACCTTGCCCACCAGCGATTTCGGCAGCCCATCCACAAATCTCACTTGTGCGGGCGCTTTGAATGCGGTCATTTTGGATTTGGCAAATTCAATGATTTCTTCTTCGCTTAAGTCCTGGCCGGGCATCCGTACAATAAAGGCCAAAATTTGCTCGCCGTATTTTTCATCCGGAATCCCGATCACCGACACTTCGGCGACAGCCGGATGTTGTTCCAAATAGCCCTCGATTTCGCTCGGATAAATATTATAGCCGCCTTTAATGATCATATCTTTGATGCGGTCGGTAATGAACAGATAGCCTTCTTTGTCAAGATATCCCACATCGCCGGTGTGCAGCCAGCCCCCGCGCAGCGCCTCTTTGGTTTCCTCAGGTCTTTTGTAATAACCCAACATGACATTGGGGCCTTTCACAACAATTTCTCCCTGTTCGCCCGCAGGCAGCTCGTTATCATCCAGGTCAAAAATCTTAACGTCGACCCCGGAGATTGGAACACCGGTGGATCCATTTTTCCAGGGCATGCTGGGTCGGCATAAGGCCACTGCCGGAGAAGCCTCTGTTAGACCATATCCCTCATACATCTTGCAGTTGAATTTAGTGGTAAATGCCCGATATAACGCATCGGTCACCGGGGCGGCACTGATGGTGCATCGTTTCAGAGAGCTCGTATCGTATTTATCGGCTGCAGGATGTTGCAGAAGCAATTGATACATGGTGGGGACTCCGTATAGTGTGTCAACCCGGTATTTCTCAATCAAGCGAAAGACTCCTTCCGGATCAAACCAGCGCATGAGAACATAAAAGCCTTCTTTAAATGGCGAAAGATTGCCGGCATTCATAACCACCACCCCGAATGAGTGCGCCAGCGGAAGGCAAAGCAGGGCGATGGTTGCCTGCTCAAGCTCGGTTGCCTCAAACGAAGCAACCGCATTCTGGTAGAGGTTTTGGTGGGAAAGCATCACGCCTTTGGGCTGCCCGGTGGTTCCCGAAGTATATATCATCAGCGCCACATCATCTTCGTTCATTTCTTCGATGGCATCTTCAGGTGAACTTCTTTCAATCAGATCAAAAAAATCAATCTGATCGCCTTTGTCTTCGCGGCCGAGTACAATGACATTTTTAAGGTGGGAGATGCCTCTGCGTGCATTTTCGATTTTTTCAAAATGTTCCTGATTGGTGATAACCGCTTTGGCGTCAGAGTGATCTAAAATATAGCGCGTCTCGTTTTCTCCGAGCAGGAACATGATCGGAACGATCACCGCCCCGATTCTCCAAATCGCCTGAAAACAGACAAAAACTTCAGGTGAATTTGACAACGAAACCACAACATGATCTCCGCGCCCAATACCTAAGGACTTTAGGCCCGAGGCCAGACGGCTGCCCATTTCATTGAGGCGAACATTTGTATAAGCTTCACCTTCAAAGACAATGGACGATATCTCGCCGAATTTTTGGATACGCTCTTCGCCTAATCGAACGAGATTCATACGGACCTCCTTCATGGAAATTTTATATTTCTAAATTTTAATTGGGCCCCTTAAAAATTTTCGATTAACTGCGGCATCTCGCTCCATTGAGCGTGCAGATGTGATTTTGAAACCAGCTCTACAAGCAATCTCAAAAATAGTCGCTTGCGCTCAAGAACCCCGCAAGCCAGCGGGACTTCGCATCTGATCTTTTTACTCAAAGGTGCTCAGCAATCAAAAGCCGATCCGCCGTCGCCCTTCGAAGGATCACGGGGCTATGGCGGGACAAGCGCAAAAGCGGAGCAGGCGTATCGTATGTGAGCAGTTTAATGGGGCTTTTAACGCAGTTGTTGAGTGTTCGACGCATTTTTAGTTGGCTTGTAAAAAAATGGCCTTTTAGCCGGGATTACCAGGCTAAAAGGCCATAACGGATTGCTTGCGAACATTTTATTTGTTTCTTTGTTTGGCCTGTTCGATCAGCTCAATCAGACTGCTGACCTTGGGCTTGGGTTCGGCCTTTATCAGGCGGTTGAACTGATCTTCAGGCAATCTGTCCTTTAAATACTGTACGACGTCAAAATGCTCCCACCAGCAGTCCAGGATTTTAAAGCACGGTTGCTGACTGTCGCCGCAGACCTCACAGTAATTAAAAGGCACGGGGTTGCCCAATCGCGGGCATCGCCGTATCATTTCTTTTTCAGATTTCGCCATGCGTCATTTAACCAAAACGCTGTGCTCTATGCGCCATGCCCTGTTTCCCGAAGAGAATACGGGTCATCAAGACAAAGAGTCATTTCAGATGGAAACCAATACAGGAATCACACCTTAACGGCTTTTAATGATTTGCGGCTTGGGGTATTGCTCCAGAACCTTTTCGGCTTCTTCAATTTCTTTGGCCGGGTATTCATAATCAGTGAGCTTGCCCGACAGGAATTGTTCATACGCCCCGAGGTCGATCAGGCCGTGACCGCTGAAATTGAAGAGGATAACCTTTTCTTTACCTTCTTCTTTGCATTTTTTGGCCACATCGACCACACATGCCAGCGCATGGTTGGTTTCCGGAGCGGAGATAAAGCCTTCCGTTTTAGCAACCAGCATACCGGCCTCATAGGTGGCTATCTGACCGTAGGCCTTGGGCTCCAGGATGCCTTCGACCACCAGCTGGCTGACGGTGGGCGCCATGCCGTGATAGCGCAGACCGCCGGCGTGGAAAGGTGGCGGCACAAAGGTATGGCCGAGACTGTGCATCGGCAGCAGCGGCGTCATGCCGATCGTGTCTCCATGGTCGTAGGCAAATGGCGCCCGTGTCAT
>JGI2160J19893_10000713_pt1 | contig 11005 bp, 11 predicted proteins | sample DeeMarSeWOR28_12_FD_19893 | JGI IMG/M metagenome (IMG submission 19893)
AAGTCAATTATTATCAGAAACATCCTAATTTAGTTAAAAAAGAAGCGGCATTTTTCCTGGCCCGTCTTTTCATACAGAAGGGTTTTTGTAATTTTTAGTTATTGAGTTAAAGCCTCAGCATATTTCGGCATGAATTCTGTTATTTTATTTAGCTCAACGACTTGGATGCGCTGGTCATCTATATCAAAGTTTATACCAGTATTTTCTGAAACTACAGATTCGATTTCCTGAGGATTCATGTTATCCTTATCTATGTGTAGGGAACTTAGATTTTTGGAATCAGTATTTTCAAGCAAGCTGCTTTGTCCTGGCGGCAGATAAATAGTGCCATTTGAAAAGTCAACAGCAAATGCAATTACACCCGGGATGATGAAAAGAAGAAGTCCTAATCCATCCAAAATAGCTACACCCGGATCAATCTTTCCATCTATTTGGCCTTTTCTTTCAGGGTACATTATTGTCCCACAAGCCGTAATTTGAAAAAGAAAAGCAGCGATTACCGTGATCGTTAAACAGCCCTTTATCATTCTCCCCAATCCCATTTGCTACCTCCTCTAATGATGAATGATTTTAAAGATTCCCATAATAATCAGGATACAATTCTTTGCCTTCAGGCAAAATCCAATAATATGATAACTTATTATAAATGTTAGGATTTATCAAGAATAAATAATTTTCTCCATCTTGATATGTCATGTAATAGCAGGATTTCCCTTTCTCTTTTAATAACATATGAATTAATTGGTAACAATTGTAGCTTGGTATTAGATAGGCAATAAAAAAGCCCCTCCGGTACTGGCAAGGGGTTTAACATATCCAATAGACATCTGGACACTTCAGGAATGGTTCATAAGTGATGATTTATAGCAGAAACCATCACTCGCTAATGCCCTGCATATGAAATGAAAAGCCCCCGATAAAACAGGGGGCAATGGATAGGTCTTTTCTACTTGACACTGTCAGACATATCAGCAGACATTTGCAGTTTTAAAATAAAAAAAATGAACCATTACAAACTCTGCCTCCAATTTAAGCATAAAGCAAAAAATAAATATTATTTACAACCAGCATTAGCTTTTAGAACACAAGCTTGATGTTCTGTCTCAATATTTTCTAAAAGTCCCCTCTGTAAAAAAATGTTTTGTAACTCTTTTATGCCTAAAATAGAAGTTTCTACTTTTAATAAATAAACGATACAGTCTTCGCAGGTATTTGAAATATTATGATAATATTCATCCCTTTTTGCAATTTCCCAACATGGTGTTTCAGGTTCACGCCTGGCAGGACAATTTAAATTGTCACAATTCATAATTTCCCAGCATCTATAAGCGGAATAGGAATCCATAAAAACTCCTTAAATTTAAATAGAAAATAATATTGATTATTATTTACAATTTAAATATTGGTTTTATTTATGTCAAGAGTGTTGTGCCACAATGTGGCAGCTGGGAAAGGTTTCGATAAAAATATACATATTTTGCCACAATATTGTCTCTTTGAAGGTAGGATTAGCAATTAAGATGTGCGTTGGATACCTTTACACTTTAGGAATCATTCAGGCTTGACAACTGATAGCAGAAATCACAAGTCTCCAATACCATACATATGAAATGAAAAACCTCTTATAAAACAGAGGGCAATGGATTAGTCTTTTCTGTTTAACACTGTCAGAGATATCAGCAGTTATATGTAACAAATCATGAAATAAAAAGATTAAAAAAATCCGAAAACGCCGTTGGGTGTGTACCCTAGAAATCGATAATAGGTTTCACCCATGAGAATAACAACAAACCAGGCAATTACCAGCATGGTAAAACCGAATTTAAAGGTGTCGGTGAGGCTGTATTGATCTGTTGCATAGAGCAGAAGCGCTGGTTTACTATTGAACGGCAATACATACACATGTTCAATAAGCATAGCGACTGGTATAGCCAGACTGATAATCGGGTAACCGAACCGATTGGCAATGCCTATAGCAATCGGCACGAAAAGCAATGTACGCATGGTTTTTGATTGAAAAATCAAGGCGGAAAAAAGCATGGCACCGGTAAGCATGACATAAAAAACCCAGAAGGGGGTGCCATTTGACAGCCCCAGGGCTTCAAATATTGCATTTACCATCAAAGAAGGGAGATCAGTCATTTGTAATCCCGCTCCTAATGTATACGCCCCGGCTGAAAACATAAGAAGATGCCACGGAATATCAACATCATTCCAGCGTACCACACCGACTTTGGGGAACAGGGCGACACAGGCACCTACGAAAGCCACGGCTGTTGGGCTGATACCATGGTATTTATCAGTTGCCCACATAGCAAGAATGGTAATGAAAATGAAAACGGACTTGATTTCCATTATGGAAATTTTACCCATTTTGGAAAGTTCCTTTTTCAAGGCATCCATGCCGCCTTCTACCTGCGGATGACTTTCTTCCTCGCTCAGCGGGAAAAATATCCGTGTCCCGATCAACCAGCCGACAAAAAGCATGGAAAAAGATACCGGAAAGGCAATAATGAGCCAGTCCTGGAAAAAAACAGCTTCACCAATAGCACCGCCAATCATTGCAGCAGCGAGCAAATTTGCGCCGGAGCCGGTCACATAACAACCGGCAGAGATGTTGATGCACAAAAGGTTCTGCAGAACTATATTGCGGCCGAAATTATTGCGGTTTTCACCGCCTGTAGCTCCGTAAACAGCAGCAATTACCATAAATATCGGGAGCAAGATGGCTGCTTTTGCCGTAGTTGCAGAAATGAAAGCCGAAAGTACGACATTAATAATGATAAAACTAAGAAAAATTGAAGAGGCGTTTTTGCCGAACCTGAGGATAAACCAGAGGGCAAAGCGTTTAGCAGCGCTTGTCTTCACAAGCATGGATGCCAGGACAAATGAAAGGATGTTAAGCCACATAACTGGATGGCCGAGCTGAGCATATGCAACTTTTTCAGGAAGTACTCCGGTCAGGACTATAGTGACAATAAGAATAAGCGATGTAAGGTAATTGGGAATTGCCTCGGTAATCCATAATATAAGAGAAGCCACGAAAATGGCGAGCATCGCCATATTGATCTTGGAAAAATTTTCAGATCCAATGGTATCATAATTATCTTTTGCCTTGGCTGTTAATGTTGCCGGATCTATCTCCTGCAGGAAGGGAATATTGATAAAGCCGATGAGCAAAATAAAAGCAAAGAGTGCGATGGGGAGGCCGAGACGTTCGAGCCATTGTTCAAAAGGAGACTTTATCCGGATGGGGAGTTTTTCCATCCGGTAATTGCCCATGTCAAAAGGGTTTTTTTGTTTTGCCTTTTGCTTTTCAAGCATGTTTTTAGCCTCGGTGTATTAGATGCTGCATGTTGTCAGGTGTATCAATAATTCCTCGGGCTTTTGTACAGAAAAATAGCTGTTAAAGTCAAAACAAATAAAAAATCTGCCGGATAATAAAAAACGTTCTTCTTTTTTTTCAACTGATGTCCCGTGATGCTGTATAAATAAAAAAGCATAATACTTATTAATTGACCTTATGGGGTGATATTGATAAATAATATTTACATGGCGATAAGGGCACACCTTTTTAATATCAGAACAAAAGATGTAGCATAGTACCAGAAATTTTTTTTGTTAGAAGTTGTCCTAATTTAAAAGGAGGAAAAAAAATGAAAGGTAAAAAGTATTTATCTATGGTGCTGTTTGGCGCTTTATGCCTGCCTGCTGCATCCCAGGCAGAACCCCCGACCAACCAGGAATTGTATGACATGATCCTGGATTTGAAACAGGAACTGAAAGCATCAAAGGAAGAAGCTGCTGCTGCAAAAAAAGAGCTTGCTGAAATAAAGGGCGAGGCTGAAATAAAGGGCGAGGCTGAAAAAAAGGGTGTGGCTGAGTGGGACGAAAGCAAGGGATTGGGTTCTGATGCCGTGTCAATGGACACCGAATTTGAAAAAAGCTACCTGACCTGGAAATCTGCCGATGGCAACTTCAAGTATAAAATTGACGGTCGAATACAGCTGGACACTGGTGCCGTGAGCAACAGCAAAGACTTTAACAATGATGGCGATCCCTACTCTTTATATGCCAATACCGAATTTCGCCGCGTTCGTCTGGCCATAAAAGCCCAGATGTACAAGGATTGGAACGGTGAATTTGATATCGATTTCGCCGATGAAGAGGTTGATATCAAAGATATGTGGATGTCCTACAACGGTTTTTTCAACACCATCATCAAACTTGGTAACTCCAAGCCCCTTTTTTGTATGGATGAGCTTACCACCTCGCGCTGGATTACCTTCATGGAAAGATCCATGGTCTCCGATGCATTTTCACCGGGCCGTCGTATTGGCCTGAGCGGCACCAATTGGGGAAAATATTATTTTGCCGGTATCTCCGTCTTTGGCGATGAATTGGACGGCGACGCTGAGTATGGTTCTGAGACGGAACAGTCTGAGCCCTATGGCTACTCCGCCCGTTTAGTCGGACGGCCCATGGTCTCTGATGATAACAGCAGGATTGTGCATGTAGGTTTTAACTACATGAATGCCAAGCCTGCAAAAAGTGATCAGGCTGACGATGGGTTTCGTTACAGAACACGATCGGAGGCTCATTTTGTTGACTATAGATACCTGGAGCAAGCAAATCTGGATGCTGTGGATGACACTACAACCTATGGCTTCGAGCTTGCCGCCAAGTGGAACAAGTTGCACGGCCAGGCTGAGTATATGAAGAGCACAATCAACCGGAGTGGCGGCAACCCGGATGCGGATGCTGACGGATGGTATGTCCAGGCTTCCTACTTCCTCACCGATGACCAACGGGCATACAATCTGGAAGATGCCGAGTTTGGGGCCGTTATGCCGAAAGGCAAGTGGGGCGCCTTTGAAATTGCAGCGCGTTTCTCCACACTTGACTTGAACGATGTCTCTGTTTGGGGAAATGATGTTGATGATAATGGCGGTTCTTCTGATGCCATCACCCTTGCCGCGAACTGGTATATTAACAATAATTTCATGGTGAAGACCAACTATATAATGGTTGATCACGATGATAACGCCAACGGCGGCGGTGATTTTGCCAGTGATGATGACCTTGATATATTTGGTATGAGATTTCAGTATCTTTTCTAAAAAAGTATCTGAATCTTAATTATAATTGTACTGTGAAAACCGGAAAGAAATCATTTTCTTTCCGGTTTTTTTCTAGAGAAAAAGGGATGATCAGATCATCTTAGTTTTTAACTGCTTTAATGGTGTTGAAAAACAAAAAGCGCCTGGCAGTTCGACAACAAAGGTTTCTGAGGCAATACTGATATAGTTCTTTCTAAATCCTGGAGAATAGCAGTAATGGCAAATGTATATGGAAAAAATCAGGCAACCTCGGCAGCTGAAGCTGCGAATATTGTTCCCCGGGCAGAATTTCGGGTGTTTGGCCAGGGCATCATCAATACTGTCGAGACAGCAATGTGGAAGGCACAGGCCACCCTGTTCAAGATCCGCCAGAGCAGTGAGATCTATATTCTTTCCCGTCACACCAACGAGGCCAATGTGAAGATCCGTGACGGTTTGCTTGATATCAAGACCAAGGTCGGTGAGACCCCGGAGCGCTTTGAAATCTTCCAGCCTTGCGGTAAGTTCCGATTCTCGGTGGCCAGGGGTGAACTGCGGACCATCTTCGACAACTTGCTGGTCAAGGTGGAGCTCAACAAAGACACATATAGTCTAAACCAATTTCTATCTATGATTAACGAGCATGGCGATACGGTGGCGGTGGACGTCCAGAAAGAACGTTATGGTTTTACTGTCAACGGCGTAATCTGCGAGTATGCAAGGGTTCTCTTCAACGGGGCGATGGTAGAAACAGCCTGCGTGGAGAGTGAAAATTATGCCGCCATGAAAGGGGCGGCTGAGGCCCTGGAAATCGCTGCGCTGGAAAATGTCAACTACTTGAAGGCAGCCAAGCGTGTGGTTGGTTTTTAATCCTGGGGCACCCGTGAGCGATGACTTCATTGTAATCGCTGCTAGGAGAAAACATATCTCTCAGCCTACTGACAATCCTGATTGTGTTCAGGGAGAGTAGTTAAACAGAATTTATCTGATGCAAAAAGGTCAAGCATCGGCTGTAGTTTTTTTCGGGATATACCTAGGTTCCCTTGGCTGTAATAGGATATTTTACCGAATGTGCAAGTCTCCTGATCTTTCATTTCAAGTTCTTTGAGTTTAAGACCTTGTTGCTGAAGAAATTTGACAACATCATCATGAACCGCAGCATTTTTGCAAAAAAGCACAATACCCCTTTTAAAATCTGGATTTTTATAAGCGTTCATTGCGAGCAGGATGTCAAGACTCCTGGTTTTGGCATAGGCTGCAAACTTCTGACAGAGACGGTTGTCTTTTTCACCCCATTGTTCCACCGAAAGGAGAACTGAAGCTATGCCACAGGAAAATGTGCCAAAATTCGATTCCTTGTAATCTTTACGGAGCAGATCAGTGGTTGTCAGGTTTGAAACGTTAAATTTTTCACGCTGGATATTTTCAAAATATTCACTTTGTTCAATAGAGAACTTTTTCAAAAGTTGGTCGGCTATTCTAATGTCCTTAGGGGTAACTCTGCCTGCTTCCGTATCAAGGTTTACTGTATCGAGAAGTATTGTACCGATCAGCAGTTTAGCAATATTAATGTCTACAAGATCGCTTGAGGTCGCAATTAATTCTTCAGCAACTAGTGTAGCCGTGGAGCCGACCGGCTCTATGACTTTTATGGGTGCATGTGGGTAGAGTTTTTCATCCTTGTGGTGGTCTAAAATCCCGACAACTTTATCCCCATATGTTTCTAAGGATAATGCAAGTTTATTATGGTCAACCAGGACCAGTTTGGCATCACCTTTCATAAGTTCTGGAAAGTCTACTTCATCAAAAAAAAGAACATTATTCAGCTTAATGCCTGCTTTCGCAAAGACGTACACAGCTTCAGGACGAAGTTTGAAATCTTCCCTTGGAATAGGCATAATAGGTGCAACGTAATGGTTTGTTGCCCTGTTTTTGCAGGCAAGATAATAGGCGTGAACAATGGATGAAACCATGGAGTCAAGGTCGGCAGCTTCGTTGCCAATGACAATTTGTTTTGAATCAAATTGTGTAATGTTATTTTTTGTCTCTGCAAGATAGCTGTTTAAAGTAAGTCGTCTCGCCACAATAATATCCTGTTAAAGGAATTTTTGATTTGAAATAGCATAATGTTTTGTGTGATACACTCCTAAGAGTATAGAAAAAATGTAATTCTCTTTGTAATGAATTTATTATTTTAATATTCGGGAAAGCAAATAAGATTATAGAATTATTGCCACGTTATGTAGTGATTTGATTCCTTGTCAAAGGGCCTTTTAATGGGTGTCACATTTTTTTGCTCTTGCAGGAATAAAGCACTTTCGAGTCTCTTTTACGATCATATGCGAGACCATATAATTCTTTTCACTGGTATATTTGCATGTTCAATTTTTTGAATGATTCGCTGCGACATTATATCGGTAAGGCCTTTGTGAAAAATATGGACATGCAGTTTTAATATTGTCAATTTACGTTCGAAATCTCGGTCAAATTCAACAGACACTACCTGGATATTTTTTTCACTAACAACATTGACTATGTTTTCAGGAGTTATTACATCCGGTGTCTCAATTGTTAACACCCGATAAGAGTCTTTTGGGTAAATCCTCTCTAGATAATGGAGGCCGATTAAAGAAGTCAACGCAATAAATGTGGTGGATATAGCAATTAACAAATAACCACCGCCAGCTGCCATACCAACGGCAGCAACTAACCACAAACACGCTGCAGTTGTTAATCCTCGTACAGTTAGGCCTTCTTTTATAATGGTGCCAGCACCGAGAAAACCTATGCCAGTCACTATTTGGGCAGCAATTCTACCCGGGTCAGAAAACATTCTCGCGAGCCCCTGATTTGTCAATGTTACAGCGTGGGTGGCTACTAACTCTGACATTACCATAAAAAGTGCTGAACCCAGGCTCACTAATAAATGGGTACGAAGGCCGGCAGCCCTGCCGTGAATATCACGTTCGAGGCCTATAAGACCACCAAGAAGTGCGGCTACAACTATTCGTAATAGAAATTCAGTAAATTCCATATACTTTTGTGTGATTCATTTATTAATTTAATTTGCCAAAATCTTAACTTTTTTCGGCTCTAATCAGGGTTAAGGTTTGTCCTGATAATCTTGACTATGAGATTAATCCCTAATTTGCTAGAGGATAGTTGCACTGCTTTCATGCGCTTCACCTGGAATCCATTCCAGTTCTATTTCAAAAGATTTCTTTAATTTTCTGCCCTGTTCCTCTTCAACCTTCATCTCAATGACCATACTTTGAGGAAAATCAAGAACAACTTTATTATCATTTTGTATCAAGGTCATGGAACCGCTATTAATCTTATCGGCAATCTGACGCAACATAGCAGCGATCTCTTTTGTTGATTTCTTTTCTTCACTTTTAAAAAGAACGGTTTCTATTCCCATGTTAATTACCTCTTAGGTTTAATTGTTAAAATGTAGAGTTAATTTTATCAGCAAAGATATAGTATCAACATACTCAAAATTCCAGATAGCTTGCCACAATAGAAACTAATTTCTGGTCAAAGTCGAGTGAAGGTGTTTACTAGCAATAATAATACCGAGCATCATCACAATTTCTTTTTAGATATAGAGCTGATTTTAAAAAAATAAAAAACAGGGCATTTGCGAGTTATTGAAAATATAAAAGGAACTATTGAAAAAAGGGCTACTAAAATTCCTAAAAGTTTGCCTTCGCTACCCTTCATATAGAAAAGCCCCAACCATATTAAAAAAAATCCCAAGAAAATTCTCAAGGTTGCATCAAGATTACCGACATTTTTTTCCATAATACACCCTTACTTATGTTTGAATGTTCCTATTCAGGGTATTCAAAGTCAGGAGCAGGTTCAATTTCGACCGGTAAGGGAGAGAGAACCGAGTAAACAATAATATCTTTAGTCCCAGAGTTAAACATTCCATGTACATCTCCAGGCTTAGCTACGGCAATATCTCCTCGTTTAACAACTTTTTTCTTAACAGATGAATAATAATATTCTCCTTCACCTTGAAGAATATACCAAATATCATCATTATTGGGGTGAATATGTGGATATATCCAATCACCGGAAGTTACTCTCCAGAGATGTATTTCATGAATTTCTGACTTGAAGATAACCTGCAGTGAGGTTTCATCCCTACTCGAAACCTTCTCTTGGATTGAAAATATCCTTCCAGTCATTATTAATCCCTCCAAATGAATAAGGTTTTGAATTAACAACCATGTCAATATTAAAAATTAAGCACAATGGTCGAATAATCAAATTGAAGGGAACCACAATGTAGTAATCAGGTTGGGATTCAACAAAGTCAGAATTACTTGCCATAATCTTGAATTTTGATTTCAGAAATATAATTCAAGATGTCTAATGGCAATCTAGAGTTTTCAAAAAAGACCTTGATTAATAAGTCTTTGCCAGCAAATAATTAAGGTTGTCATTACACCTCCTGACTCATCATTAATTTAATAATATTTTGTGAATACTAGGGGCATGATAATTATAATATAAGATAACCATATTTATCATGTTGCAAAATTCCATACATCAAGCGTTATGAGATTATCAACCACTATAATTTCGACAGTTTTATTGTTTTTTTTCTTTTGTGGACTGTCAATAAGCGCCCAACCGGAAAAGGAAAATATATTTACTGATGAAGAGCTTTCTATCCTGAAATCTTTGTGGATAGGCTCAATGCCGCCATTGCCCCACGATCCATCAAATAATGTTGATGAAAACCCATTGGCAGTACAATTTGGCAAAAAACTTTTTTCAGATACCCGCTTCAGTGCAAACGGAAAAATATCTTGCGCCACATGCCACGATGCAGAAATAGCATTCTCAGATAACAAACCTCTTGCGGAAGGCATGGGGACATCTACAAGAAGAGGCATGCCGATTATTGGTGTTGCTTATTTTAAGTGGTTTAACTGGGATGGCAGAGCTGACAGTTTATGGTCGCAAGCATTAGGGCCATTTGAAAATCTGGATGAACATGGCATAACCAGGTGTAAGGTCGCATTGCTGGTAAAAGAATTCTACAGTCAAGAGTACGAGGAGATATTTGGCCCTTTGCCTGATTTATCAGCCCAAAACTGCCCGGAAAAAGCTTCACCTCTCCTTAATGACCCGGGTTCCCAAAAGTTATGGAATGATATGGAACAGGAAGATAGAGAGTCGGCCAATCGTGTATTTTCCAACACTGGCAAGGCAATCGCAGCCTTTGAAAGGCTAATCCTTCCAACCTCCTCACGCTTTGATCAATATGTAGCAGCCCTCCTCAAAGGAGATACCGAGAAGTTAAATAACACTCTTACTGCAGAGGAAATTACAGGTATGCGTCTGTTTATCGGCCAAGGGAACTGCGTCAAATGCCATAAGGGCCCGCTCTTTATCGACGATGATTTTCATAATCTTCAAGTTCCCAAAAGGAGAGAAATCTCTGTTGACAAAGGCAGGGCAGAAGGAATCGAAAAAGTCCTTACCGATGAATTCAACTGCTACGGGAAGTACAGCGATGCAGATCCTGCTGAGTGTATCGCCCTTAATACCATGAATTCTGACGCTGAAAAGTATATTGGCGCATTTAAAACACCTACCCTAAGGAATGTCGCAGAAAGGGCGCCGTATATGCACGCCGGGCAGTTTAAAACAATTGCCAAGGTTATGGCTTTTTACCAGTACCCGTTTGATTTTAACTTGATGTCTGAGTTCGGGCATTCTACTCTTACTGACAAAGAATTGGGGAAAATTGAAGCTTTTCTCCATACCCTGAGCAGCCCCTTAAATTTTCCCTAAAATGTAAATCAATTGTGATGCTTTCATGTATTGGCAATCAAATGTTAAAGTCCACATATCTTGCCACAATCTTAACTATTTTGTGGCAAAAA
>JGI2160J19893_10000717_pt1 | contig 10951 bp, 9 predicted proteins | sample DeeMarSeWOR28_12_FD_19893 | JGI IMG/M metagenome (IMG submission 19893)
AAACTTCTCAACGAAATAAAGCAAGGTATCACTTCGCAGATTTATCTCCTGTTTGGGGAACGCTATCTTGGCAGAAATGCGGCTCAGGAATTGATAGATCAACTGCTGCCTGAAAAAGAGCAACAGACAACCAGTCTGCATCACATCGATGGCGATGAGGAGGATGTGAACAGGACCCTTAATCTCCTGAAAACCTATAACCTTTTTTCAGGTCGCAAAATCTTCTGGGTTACCGATACCAGACTTTTCTACTCCAAAGGGATTGCAAAAAACGTTTGGGATAAGGCCTGCGAAAAAAACGAACGCAATGAACCCGAAGCAGCCATTCGTTATCTCCTGCAAATGCTGAATCTTGCTGCAGTAACGCCCCAGGAGATGGTTGAAGAAAATATTTCTTCCCTGTCGGCAAACCGATGGAAAAGTCTTTTCGGTTTCACCAAACCGCAGGGAAACCTGTCCTGGGTCCAGGATCTTCTGGCAGGTTTGCCTGCTGATGCTTCACCTGCAAAAGGTACAGAGGCCGATGCGGCCTCAATCTACACTCTTGCCTTTGAAGCCGGCATTCCCCAGGGTAATATCCTTATTCTTCTTGCCGAAGCGGTTGACAAAAGAAAACGGCTTTATAAATANATCCAGGAACATGGGGTCATTGTCGATCTGGCTGTAGACCCGGGCAGTTCTTCAGCCGCAAAACGGGANCAGGAAANAGTTGTCAAGGAATTGCTGCATTCNACTTTGGCAAAGCATGGCAAAGATATTGAATCCCAAGCCATTNCTGTTTTTCTTGAAAGGGTCGGCTTTTATCCTGTAGCTGCTGTTATGGAGGCAGAGAAGCTAGCGCTCTATGCCGGTGACAGGAAAGTAATTACCAGAGAGGATGTAGACGCCATAATCGGCCGGACCAGAGAGGAAGCCCTGTTTGAGCTTACCGAAGCCGTGAGCTCAGGTAAACTTGAAGAAGGGTTGGTCATACTTGATCACCTCCAGACCGGAGGAGTCCATGGCCTGGCTATTTTGGCCACCTTGAGAAATCACATCAAGAAACTGCTGCTTGTTCGTTCATTACAGGATGTCCAATCCCCATCCTATACAAAGTCTCTGTCTTTCCCGGTTTTCCAAAAAAGCTATCTCCCGAAACTCAAGGATGGCAGGGAACAATGGTCTAATTTGCTTTGGAAAAACCATCCCTATGGGCTGTATATGCTTTTTCGTCAGGCAGCCCGATATCGCTGTGAAGATTTACAGAATGGGTTGAAAGAAGTGCTGAACGCTGAATATCGCATGAAGAGCTCATCGGTTGACACGCGTCTCATTATGGATAACCTGCTTTTCAGCCTTATACGCCAGAAGCAGGCGGGAGTGCAAGTATCATGAGCAAAATAGGGCGTGATTTTGAAGGTTGGGTAACAACTGATCATAAAACAAAGGTCAAGGAGCCGCCTCTCTATAAAGTTTTGCTTCATAACGATGACTACACATCTATGGAGTTTGTCGTGCTGCTGCTGGAAAAAGTTTTCAATAAAAGCACTCCCGAAGCTACAAGGATCATGCTCAGCGTACACCAGCAGGGAATCGGTATAGCAGGTGTGTATCATAAGGAAATTGCAGAAACCAAGGTGGCTATTGTCCATGACCTGGCCCAGAAAAACGAATACCCCCTGAGGTGTTCCATGGAAAGAATTTAGTTGTGAAAACAGGAAGTTGAAAAATAAATGTCATTTTTTTCTAAAGCACATTAGCCAATCAATACTTAATGTTTTACAATAAAGAGAGAAATTATTGATACTTAAGGTACAGAAAAATGTTTAGCCAGAAACTTGAAATGGCACTTGTTACTGCGGTGCGTGAGGCCAAAAGCCACAGACATGAATTTGTTACGGTTGAGCACCTGCTTTACGGTATCCTGCAGGATGAACTCACCAACAGCATAATCAGGCAATGCGGCGGCAGCCTGGAAAACATAAAAAAAAGACTGGAAAAATTCTTTGATGGTGAACTGCCGACCCAAAAGATAAACGATAGAGGCGACCCCATCCAGACACTCGGTTTTAACCGTGTGCTGCAGAGGGCCATTGGCCATGTACAAAGCTGCGGGAAAAAAGAAGTCGATTCAGGAGATGTCCTGGTAGCTATTTTTTCTGAGCCAGACTCGCACGCTGTATATTTTTTGAGCTCAGAAGGATTGGACCGCATGGCTGTGGTTGAATATATCTCTCACGGCCTCACGGAAGATTTNGAATCNGATGCCTGGCAGCCNCAGAAGAAAAAAACAACCGTCAANCAGGATGAGCTTGACAAGTTTACNGTAAACTTTGCCGACAAGGCCCGNGCCGGCNTGATNGATCCACTTATTGGTCGTGANCGGGANCTGGAACGCATTATGCANGTTCTCTGCCGCCGCAAAAAAAACAATCCCCTGCTTGTCGGCGAGCCCGGTGTTGGCAAAACNGCCATNGCNGAAGGGCTGGCTCTGCGCATCCATGACAAGAATGTACCTTCCATGTTGGAGGANGTTGAAATCCGTCTGCTCGATATGGGCGCCCTGCTTGCCGGTACCAAGTACCGCGGCGACTTTGAAAAACGTCTCAAGGCAGTAATCGATGGCATGGAAAAGAAAGGAGAGANGTCCATACTTTTTATTGATGAAATTCATACCATAGTCGGAGCCGGAGCAACAAGCGGCGGCAGCCTCGATGCCTCAAATTTACTAAAACCGGCNCTGCAGGCCGGGGCTTTGCGCTGTATCGGCTCAACAACCTATGAAGAGCACAAGAACCATATTGAAAAAGACCGTGCNCTTTCAAGGCGCTTCCAGAAAATTGACATTGANGAACCTTCCATAGAGGAAACAGTTGCAATCTTAAACGGCCTGAAATCCCGTTATGAAGAACATCACGGCATAAAATACACCTCGGCAGCNCTCCAGGCCACTGCTGAACTTGCCAGCCGTTATATCAACGACAGGTTTTTGCCTGATAAGGCCATCGATATCCTTGATGAGGTTGGTGCCGCTTTTAGACTCTCCGGTGCTACCAAGAAAACGAAAAAATGTCACTGTCAGGGATGTTGAGTCGGTTGTTTCACGTATGGCCCGGATTCCTGCCAAAAGCAGTTCAAGGTCTGAAATCCGCCAATTGAAAAACTTGCTGCCGGAACTGAAGAGGGTGATTTTCGGACAGGATCATGCCATCGAGGCCCTGACCAATGCCGTTAAACGTTCCAGGGCTGGACTAGGGCAACCTGAAACCCCGACAGGATCTTTTCTTTTTGCCGGCCCGACCGGTGTGGGTAAAACTGAAGTGGCCCGGCAGATGGCCAAATCCCTTGGTGTGCATTTTGAACGGTTTGATATGAGCGAATACATGGAAAAACACGCCGTGGCGAGGCTCATCGGCGCTCCGCCAGGCTATGTAGGTTTTGACCAGGGTGGCCTGCTTACCGACGCCATCAGAAAGCATCCTTACTGCGTTCTTTTGCTGGACGAAATTGAAAAGGCACACCCTGATGTTTTCAGTATTTTGCTGCAGGTAATGGATCATTCCACCCTGACTGACAATGCCGGCAGACGTGCGGATTTCCGAAACGTGATCCTTATCATGACCACCAATGCAGGGGCCAGGGAGTTGACGGAAAGGGCCATCGGCTTCATGGCTGACAAAAAGGATGCTGGACAAAAGGCCCTGTACAATCTCTTTTCACCTGAATTCAGGAACCGCCTTGATGCAGTCATCAGCTTTAACCCGCTTAAAATGTCAATCATCGAAAAAATTGTCGATAAAATGGTGGGCGAACTTGAAATGCAGCTCAGCGAGAAAAAGGTTGCCATCAATCTTTCAACCAGGGCCCGGACCTTTCTTGCAAAGAAAGGATATGATCCTAATTATGGTGCCAGACCGCTCCGCAGGTTGATCCTGAAAGAAATCGGTGATGTTCTCACCGAGGAGATACTCTTCGGTAAACTTTCCAAGGGCGGGAAAGCCCTGGTTGATGCCAAAGGGAAAAATCTTATTTTTTCCTATAAAAGCATATAAAATTTTTATCACTCCATTAACTACTGCCACCGTTATTCCCAAGCGGTCCTGAACAACAGGTACGCCATTAACATGCCAAAAGCTAAAGCGCTGGCCCTGACGTTACTCTTTATGTTGCCAGGGCTTGTTGCNATAAATACCGTATATGGGGCACCGGCCTCAGACCTCTGGCCCCGCTGGCAAAACCATAATCCTGATTCTGCCATAATTGTTGATCATGCTGACTGGGGTTTTTTGCTACAGCGTTATGTAATTGCCGACCACCCTTCTGGAATCAACAGGTTTAAATACAGCAATATTAGCCCCAAGGACCGTCAGATCTTAAAGGACTATCTCCAAAAAATGCAGGCTGTTGAAATTTCAACTATGAACCGTAACCAGCAGAAAGCCTACTGGATCAATCTCTATAATGCTCTGACGGTCGATGTCATTTTAGATCATTATCCGGTAAAAACGATTCGTGATATTGACATATCGCCTGGCTTTTTCAGCAACGGGCCCTGGGATGCAAAATTACTGACAATTGAAGGCCAAAATATCTCCCTGAACGATATTGAGCATCGCATTTTACGGCCTGTCTGGCAGGACAACCGGGTCCACTATGCTGTTAACTGTGCCAGCCTCGGCTGCCCCGATCTACAGCCGCAGCCATTTACCGCCAAAAATCTGGATATGCTGCTGGAAAAAGCAGCCCGCGATTTCATCAACCATCCCCGCTCCGTATCATTTCCCGGCAACAGGCTCAAAGTATCCAGTATCTATATCTGGTTTAAGGAAGATTTCGGTACTTCTGAAGAAGGTCTTATCCAGCATCTTCAGAAGTATCTGTCTTCAGAAAAATTAAAAAAACTGGATGGAGCACAAAAGAAAATTAGTCATGACTACAATTGGGACCTTAACGAATAACTGNAATCTNAANTCCCGCCAATGGCAGTAAAAATCCTGCAGGTATTTTTTGGCCTTTTAAAAATTATCGGTGCATACGGCTATGATGACCTGTTAAAAAGTTTCTCCGTTTTATCGGAGATTGGGGTATTAAAAGCAGTAAATTGCAGAGACAATACCTTTCACGCAGTAATTTTTATGGTCAACATTTTGCCCAAAATCTGTTCCAGCCTGCAAACGCTCTTTTACATTGACATCCCCATTACGCCATTGGTAGATTATTACGTTTAAGGATTGATATAGTAATTTTGAATTTTACAATTCATATAACCCGTTACAGAGGAAATAAATGTCTATTCGCCAAGATGCTATAAACAGGGTCAAGACGCCTCTTTTTGTGGCCTGCGCCCATCACGAATCAATATCCATAGACCAACTCATGAATGGTATTGCCAGGGGAGAGTTGGTCATTACCAAAAACAAAAACCATAATTTTGAAAAAGTAATTGCCATTGGCAAGAATGTATCTACCAAAATCAATGCCAATATTGGTTCTTCTAAAGATCTTCCTGAACTGCAGTCAGAACTGCAGAAACTCTGTGTGGCCATAAAAGCAGGCGCCGATACGGTTATGGACCTCAGTATGGGCGGTGATCTTGATGGTGTACGAAGAGGTATTCTTGACCAGTGTCCTGTGCCGTTGGGCACGGTGCCCATTTATCAGGCAGTAGCAGAAACTGTAGAACAGCAGAAAAAAGCGATTGTCGATGTCGAGGTTGAACACATTTTCAAGACCATTGCAAAACAGGCTGAGGATGGTGTGGATTTCATGACCATCCACTGTGGTATTACAAAAAACACCCTGGAGAGAATGAACTCACAGCAGCGGTTAATGGGAGTTGTCAGCCGCGGTGGGTCGTTTACCATTGAATGGATGACCTATCACAATAAGGAAAATCCTTTATATGAAAATTTTGATGATCTCCTTGCCATTCTAAAAGAATACGAGGTGACCTTAAGCCTGGGAGACGGCATCCGGCCCGGCTGCCTTGTAGATGCAACGGACAGAAACCAGGTGCAGGAACTTATCCATTTGGGCGAGCTAACAGATCGGGCCTGGGATGCCGGCGTACAGGTTATCATTGAAGGTCCGGGGCACATGCCAATGAATCAGATTGAGGCCAACGTCCTGCTTCAAAAACAGCTTTGCAAAGGTGCGCCATTTTATGTCCTTGGACCGCTTGTCACTGATATAGCACCGGGGTATGACCATATCACCGGGGCAATAGGCGGGGCCATTGCAGGGGCTGCAGGAGCTGACTACCTTTGTTATGTAACGCCGGCTGAACACCTTAAATTGCCCAATGTGGACGATGTAAAGGAAGGGGTGATTGCTTCGAAGATTGCTGCCCATGCAGCAGATATTGCCAAAGGATTGCCTGGTGCCATAGACAAGGATATTGCCATGGCACGCTGTCGAAACAATTTAGACTGGAAAGGCCAGATCGATCTGTCAATTGACCCTGATAAGGCAAGACGTTTCAGGGATGAAGGGGGCACCTATAAAGGTGATGCCTGCAGCATGTGCGGCTCATACTGTGCCATAAAAGTTTTTAAACGGGCCCAGAAAAAAAACGCCCAGAAAAATTTAAACAACAACTAGGGAGGCTGAACCTGTGGATTTTTTTACAAAAATCATTGAGTTTATTCATTCTACCCAGGTGTTACAGCAATTTAAGGAAGTGGATGCCGTTGGCCTCTTCACCAACCCTTGGTTTCTTGTCCCTTTTATCTGCCTGATCGGTTATATGCTTTATAAACAGCAATTTCGTGAAATAGTTGTCATTATTATCGGCTTCCTCTGCTGGCATATTTCCGGTACGGAATATATGAATACCCTCATTGTGAATGATGAAATACAGTTAGCCAAGGTGCTGCCCGTCATCTTCGGTGCTGCAATTTTATTAGGAATTGTTATTTATTTGTATTTCGGCCGTTCAGATTAGCCCGGCCATCTGATAAGAGACAATTGACTGGCAGTAATAATCTCAATCTGATTTCCTGAAGCTGACCAGCCACCGTTCTTTCTTTGAAAAAGGAAGTAAGAGTTTTCTTTTTTCCGCTACCCGAAATTGCTCAAACAAACCATTTTGAGCAAGATCTTTCAGTTCACTAATCACACCGGGACCTTTCATTATAACTATCCTGCCATCCTCTTCAAGATACGGGGACACAAGTTTTATAAACCGGCAAATATCCGTCAACGCCCTGCTTGTGATAAAGGAAAAATGGTGCCCTGAAAGTTCCAGGGCCTGACATTTTTCTTCCAGAAAGACATTGTATATACTAAGCCCTGTTAAATTGAGGGTTCTGGCAATATGCTTCAGGAAATAAAAACGATTTTCCCGGGGTTCAACCAGAGTAACCGAGAGTTGCGGACATGCAGCCTTGAGCAGCAATCCGGGAAAACCTGCACCTGTCCCTATATCAAGTAATGTTATGTTTTCCCGGATTCCCGGCTCCAAAAATACCAGAAGTGTCAGGGAATCCAGAAAATGGTTTTCCAGAATTTGTTGGCCATCAAGGGTTCGTGCAACCAGGTTGACCTTCCTGTTCCATTTATCTAATTCCTGGAAATATAAAGAAAGGCGTGCAAGGGCTTCGGCTTGGTTGTCGAGGACAAGTCCCATAATTTTAAGGCCATGAGCAAGGAAGTTTTCAATATCAGCTGTATGCATTTTGAGTGAAAAGAGTTACCGGTAGGGTAGTAATTCGTCAAACTCAATGGGTCAATGAGGTTAAAGTCTCAATATGATTTATTCATTTTCTGTTTTTGCTAAAATCCAATTTGACACATCCAACCATTCCAGCCCCATTTTAAAATCTTCTCCCTTGAAACCTTGGCCCCCTTCTTAGTCTTGCTTCTCTTGCTTCATCCTCACTTCAACCGACTTTGCATGGGCGGAAAGCCCTTCCAGATTTGCCAGCGCCATGATATGCGGACCGTCCTCCAGGAGCGCAGTCCGGCTGTAGGAGATTACGCTGCTTTTCTTCAAGAATGTTTCAACTCCCAGGGCCGAGGAAAAACGGGCCGTACCCATGGTCGGCAGCACATGGTTAGGCCCGGCCAGGTAATCTCCGGCAGCTTCCGGAGAATAGTCTCCCAGAAATATAGCCCCGGCATGCTGGATGGCATGAAGCCAGGAATCCGGTTTTTCGATCATCAGCTCCAGGTGTTCTGCAGCTATTTTATTAGCCATATCTATGGCCTCATGCAGATCATCAGCTATTAAAATAACGCCACGGTTCTTTAAGGCTGTAGTGGCTATATCCCGGCGGCTCAACTCCTGGAGCTGACGTTCAAGCTCGTGGACAACCTGTGCGCCTGTTTCAGGACTCGTGGTCACCAGCATAGCCAATGCCTGCGGATCATGCTCTGCCTGTGCCAGCATATCAGCAGCAATATAGGAAGGTTTGGCTGAACTGTCAGCAATGATCAATACCTCACTCGGCCCGGCAATCATATCAATGCCGACAATCCCGCTGACCTGCTGTTTTGCTTCAGCCACGTACTGATTGCCGGGGCCGACAATGACGTCAACTCTGGGAATCGTCCCGGTACCATATGCCAGGGCTGCAATGGCCCAGCTGCTGCCGACCTTGAAAACCTGATCAATACCTATCTGGCTGGCTGCAACCAGGAGAGCTGGATTTATTTCCCCATTCTCATTGGGGGGGGTTACCATGATTCGCTTCTCGACTCCTGCAATTCCGGCCGGAATGCCATTCATCAATACAGATGATACGAGTGGTGTTTTGCCGCCCCGTCCTCCAGGAACATAAAGACCTGCCGCAGCCACCGGTCTTACCAGACGACCTGTTATCACACCATCATCCCGGGTCATGGTCCAGGATTTCTCCAGCTCCTGTTCATGAAAGAACTGCAAGCGTTCAACCGCCAGGGCCAGTGTTTCCTTAAAAGCAGAGTCAACCTGGGTATGGGCCCTGTCAAATTCCTCCTGTGTCACCTGGAGTTGGCTCTTCTGGAAATTGGGTGCATCAAACCTCCGGGTATATTCAAGCAGGGCATCGTCTCCCTTTTCCCTAACTGCTGCAAGAATTTCTGAAACCGCCCTGCTGCAGGTCGGATCGGTTTCCTGAAACCTGTTAAGCAGCTTTTTTACAAGTTCTTGTCCGGTAACTGTTGTAGTCTTTGTCGGTGTTATTATCATGGTTTACATCTCTCCTATGAAGCATCCTCCTCTCTGAAATTCTGAGCCGTGGGATAGCGCCGCCCATAGCCGAAAGCCTTGGAGGTAACTTTTAAGCCGAGTGGAGCCTGTTTGCGTTTATATTCATTGATCCTGATACGTTTTACAACATCTTCGACGATGCGCCGCTCAAAACCAAGTGCCGCTATTTCAGCTACGCTTTTATTCTGCTCAAGGTATGCCGTTAATATGGGATCCAGCACCTCATAAGAAGGCAGATCATCCTGGTCCAGCTGGTCCGGTGCCAGCTCAGCTGAAGGAGGTTTTTCAATAATTCTGGCAGGAATTCTTTCCCGGTCCCGGTTAATATAATTTGCCAATCTATAGACCAGCAGCTTGGGAACATCTGATATAACCGCCAGACCACCGCTCATATCACCATAAAGAGTACAGTAGCCAACTGCCATTTCCGACTTGTTGCCGGTTGACAGCAGAAGAGAACCATATTTATTGGAAAGAGCCATCAGCAGGTTGCCCCTGATGCGTGCCTGCACATTCTGTTCGGTTATATCAACATTTAGCCTCTTTGGGCTCTCAGGTGTGTCAAAAATATGTGCCAGGCTCTCTTTAAAAACTGAAAATAGTGATGTAATTTCTATAATCTCAAACCGGCAGCCAAGATTTTCTGCCAACCTTTTTGCATCCTCAACACTTTCTGCAGATGTATAGGGGGAAGGCATGGCGACTCCTAAAATATTCTCCGGGCCGAATGCCTCACAGGCTATGGCGCAGGTAACGGCCGAATCAATACCGCCAGAAAGCCCGACCAAACCATTGGAAAAACCGCATTTAGCAGCATAATCCTTAACACCCATGACCAGAGCATCATAGACAGTTTTTATTTCCCTGAACCTGTTTATAGTCTTGTCAGGCATTGGTTCCTTGGTATAAATCTCCTGAATTTGCTGGTCATGCATCTCTCCCTGCCAGCTATCGGTATCCACCACAACCATATCTTCCTTAAATCTTTCAGCTCGTGCAATAATTCTGCCTTCGCAGTCCATGACCAAGGACCAGCCGTCAAATAATAAAGAATCCTGACCACCTACCTGGTTAACATAAATAAGCGGTATATTGTTGTTCGTACAGACCCCTTTAAAAATATCGTGCTTCACATATTCTTTATCCATCTGAAAGGGAGAGGCTGAAATGTTGATCAGCAGGTCAATCTTGCTGCCCTTGTCCTTNAGACCGGCAACAAGCTCACCTATTGGATCAGTTGCATACAACTGCTGGGGAAAAGAACTCTTATCGTTCCATATATCCTCACAGACCGTTAATCCTAAACTTAATCCTTTATAATGGTATGATTGACTTATCCGGCCGGGCTCAAAATATCGTGCTTCATCAAAAACATCATAGGTGGGGAGAAGTCTTTTCTGGGCTGTAAACAAGAGCTTGCCATTTTCAATGAGACTGGCACTGTTATGCAATGGTTTTCCTGTAGAACCTGTATGTTTCTCAAGATGTCCACAGATGACGCCAATTCCTGAAATTCTGGGAATAAGTTCCTGCAGAGCCTTATCATGTTCCACTATAAAAGCCGGACGTTCGAGTAGGTCCTGGGGAGGATAACCACACAGGGCAAGCTCAGAGAAAATAGCCAGATCACACCCCTTTTTCCTAGCCTTTTCGGCCCAGGAAACTACTTGCTCACTATTGTGAGCAAAATCACCAATTACCGGATTTATCTGCACCAGGGCTATTTTCATATGCTAATCATGCTGTATTTGCATCCTGCTGTAATCACAGATTTTTTAAAGC
>JGI2160J19893_10000718_pt1 | contig 10943 bp, 9 predicted proteins | sample DeeMarSeWOR28_12_FD_19893 | JGI IMG/M metagenome (IMG submission 19893)
AATGACCTTTCAAGTATGCAAGCTGACCATGTTTTAAAAAAATTTGTATAATATAGTCTTTTAAAAATGTCCAGGCGCTTCCTCCACGCTGGAAGCGCCTGGACATATGCACCCCCCTACCCGAGTGAGATGGTTGATTTTCATCTCACACCCCACTGGCCCCCGAGACCCAATAATGATGCTTCAAAGTCTTCCGCTAAACCCCCGCTCTCGTGGGCTAAATATAATAACGCCGTTGATTTAAATTTGTTACACTCCCTGGTGTTCAAAATTGATTTCTTTTACATCTCTGAAATCCAGAATAGATTAACCAAATAACCCCTCTGTCTGGTTGGGGGGGGCAACCAGGACAGAGGGGGCCTAGTGGGGCAGGCCTATTATCGCACTAATTTAATAAAAATGCAAGGCATTTTTAATGATTTACCAAAACGCCAACCTGGTAAATTTGTAACCAGGTTCTTTCACAATAGGTCTAATGATAATATCCTTCAAATTACTTTTTTGATTATTAATGTGCACTGCAGGAAATCATTCATAAACCCAAGAGACCCCCAGCAGGCGATTGAGCTAGAGGTCTCATTTTATTTATCGTTGTCCATATCAATGCAACTGTATATGCTAATAACATTCTCCATTTTCTTCAACGTATATGATCTTACTCCCCTGTGGTTCGAATTTAAATGTCACTGGTTGCAATTCAGGCAAGGCATGCATGATCTCTGGGAATCTGTCGGGGGGAGCATACAAAAGTAAGAATCCACCACCCCCTGCACCGAGGACTTTCCCACCGATTGCACCGTTCTGCCTAGAAGTCTCGTACCATTGGTCAATTTGTTGATTGCTGATCCCAGAGGCTAATTTTTTCTTCTCCATCCAACCTTGGTGCAATATCTCACCAAAACCATCCAAGTCGTTGAGTACAAGAGCATCTCTTAATTCTTCAGCCATGTGGGTCATTCGCCGCAGACTTTCACGCTTTTCACCATCACTCTGGGTATTGGCGCTTTGTTCATGAAGAATGCCATCTGCTGACCGCGTCAGTCCTGTATAAAGCATAAGCAAACTTTGTTGTAAACGTAGTTTGGTTTCAGGATTGCAAATGACAGGATCCACATACACACTTTCATCGGGATTGAAGCGGATGTACTGCAAGCCTCCGTATGCGGCGATATATTGATCTTGCTTGCCGATTGGTTTCTGGCAACGTTCGATCTCTATCTCACAAGCTTCTTTAGCCAACCGCTCTGCTCCTACATGTTGCCCGACATGTGCGTACAACGAATTCAACAAGCCCACTGTATAGGTGCTTGATGAGCCTAATCCAGTACCCTGAGAAGGGATGTCAGAAATTGATGTGATCTCAATTCCACATGGTGGAAGTACAATCTTTAGAGCTTCTCGGATCAATTCATGTTTGAGTTCATCGACACCATTAACAATCTCAGTTATGGAATAGCTAGCTCTTATTTTTTCATCAAATTTCCTATTTACAGTGATATATATATATTTGTTTATAGAAGTGCTGAGAACCGCTCCAGTTTCTTGCTGGTAGAAAGCAACCAAATCACTGCCCCCACCAGCAAAACTGATCCGCAAAGGAGTACGAGATATTATCAAACAAAAACCTCCGAAAGAATACGAACTAAAATTGGTATGAGGACAAATTAGAATTTTTGTGCATTTTTCCCACACCCACCATTCATAACGAATTAATGCCTGATCATGTTACACCAATGTGATCAATAAAGTACTAATCAATTTCCCGTTTATGTGAGATTTGGATATAATCCATATTATCTGATCATCCGTAACCCTGTTGGAATAATCCCATGTCAATTCCACATATTGATTCTTATCACTTCGGAAATATTGTAATCGATGGACAATCTCACACAAAAGACGTAATCCTTCTTCCCGATAGGGTTATCGCAAATTGGTGGAGAAATGAAGGACATCTTTTATCCATTAGTGACATAGAAGACGTGTTGACAGAAAAACCACACGGACTTATTGTCGGCCAAGGGGCGTACAGTCGTATGAAAGTTGCGGATCAGCTTAAAACCGTGTTGAAAATTGAGGGGATTGAATTAATCGTTTTACCAACCTCTGAGGCGTGTCAGGAGTATAACCGCTTATCTCGAGAAGGTAAGTATGCAGCTGCACTGCATCTAACCTGCTGAACATGTACCTGAATGGAATACTCTGTTCTTATACTTAGTTCCTAGTTTTTCTTTTTCTCTCTCAATGTCCAGAATTTTCAAGGGGCACTGATAATCATAATTCTTATGATAAAAACAGCTTTCTTCATATGAAAAGAAGTTTCACAATAAATCCTTCCATTGGATGAATTTTGTGCTAAACTAATTGCATAAAGCCAAGCGAAATTATCGCCATATATATCAGTACAATTGATCGATCATATCTGATTCTCAACTAAATTGCAGGAGGATCCCACTTATGAATAAGGAACCGAGACCTCATTATATATTCTGGTTTGGAATTCTCGGATTTGTTCTTGGTCTTCTCTTTGTCGCCTTAGCAACATTGATCGCTTTATTTGGCCTTGGAGAAGATGTAACACTCGAAAATATTTACCAACTTCATTTTTTTCAGCCTTTGTTCTGGTTGATTGATAGCGTACCATTCCTGGCTGCATTCTTGATGGGAATTATTGGGGGAAGACAAAATTTACTTGTTAGAACTCGCTACCAACTTGGGAGAGCAATACACCAAAGAGATGCGGAGATTCGCCATCTGAATTCTGTTTTGGCGAAGCAGGATGAGGCGCATCATGAGCTCGATGAAGTCATCGGGCGCGGTAAGCGCGATTGGGAGACCACTTTTGATGCAGTCGAAGATATGATCATTATCACCGATGTCAGTGGAAATGTCTTGCGCTGTAACCGCGCCACAAGTCACGCTTTTCGGACAAAATTCGAAAACATTATCGGCCAACCGATTGATAATCTATTTTTTGGGGAAGATGTTGAAAGCAGTCAACGCCTCCCTGCACAAAAGACAGAAATGCGTTTTCCCATGCTTGAAGGTTGGTATGAGGTTTCAAGCAGTGCCACAAAACTTGATGAAGAGCGCGCAGCAACGATTTACCTGGTACGAAATATCACTGACCATAAGCGGGCCTCGTTAGATCTCTCGCGGCAGAAGGAGTTTTACGAAGCACTGGTGCAAAACAGCCCATTTGCAATCGTCACCCTGAGTCTCGACCAGCGAATCGTTGCCTGCAACCCGGCATTTGAGCGTATATTCGGATACAGTCAACAAGAAGTGATCGGGCATGATTTGGATCAACTCATAACTCCTGAAGGTTTGATAGATGAAACGCGAGCTCTTACTGAATCGGTTTTAGAAGGTGATGTAATCCATCTGGTATCCAATCGACAGCGAAAAGATGGCACACAAGTAGAAGTCGAAGTGTATGGCATTCCAGTTGTTCTATGGGGTAAGCAGATTGGGGTTCTTGCCTTATATCATGACGTATCGGAATTAGTTCAAGCTGAACCTGTGATCCCCCCCGTTGTCATGTATGATGAATATACAACTCCTGACGAGGAAATTGTTGAAGCTGAAGAAGTACTCATAGAAGATGAACCTGAGTTAGAAAACGAGCAATTTGATGAGGAATTCGCCCAAGAAGCAATGTCTAAATTGGCATCAAAACCAATGAGCGAGATTGAGGGCATTGGACCAACATATTCGGAAAAACTGGCGGCAGTCGGAATCAAAAAAGTTGACCAATTCCTCATCGCAGCTGCCGATAGAAAAGGACGGAAGGATCTGGCAGAAAATTCCGGGATCTCACCAAAATTGATCCTGGAGTGGGCAAACCGCGCTGATCTAATGCGCGTACCTGGCGTTGGTGAAGAGTTCAGCGATCTACTTGAACAGGCAGGTGTAGATACGGTTAATGAACTCAAGCAACGCAATCCAGCACATCTACACAATTCATTAGTGGAAATCAATACCGAAAAGAACCTGGTGAGACGCTTACCTTCACAGGATGAAGTTTCAGCCTGGGTAGATTCCGCGAAGCATTTGCCGATCATGCTTACTTATTGATTCATTGCTTTAGTACAAAATGACTATTGATATTGGTGTTAGAATAGGCTATTTTATAGACACGAGAAGGAGAGAAGAAATCCTCACTTCCCACCCAACACCCCCCAAGTCCCTCCTAACCTTCTCGGTATAAGGAGGGACCCAATAATCACCGCAGATCCAGATGATGGTCTGCGGTTTTTATTTGTGATAATCGATCAGCGATCTTTACTACCACAGAATGAGTTACCGAATATATTACGCAATTTTTTGACAAAACAATAATGCGATGGGTGGATAATTTTTCAACTTCAGTTTTTCACCACAATTCTGGATCAGATTCATAATTGATAAAAACAGCTTGACATCATTACTTCTACGTATCATACTGTTATAGTGGTGCAAGATTAACTTGTTTTTTTGGTTGATAATATGGAATTCGATCATCTGCTTAACGACACAAAGAAGAAAAAAGCTCTCTCGAAGTTAGGATTCGCTTGCATTTATTACAATCTTCCGGATCTCCATGATTTATGGAATCTAGCATACCCCAAATTGCCGATGACATATGATCAAGCATCCACAATTTTTTTCGAAGGTGTTGATGGAAGTGAAGGATATACTTTCTCTTCAGATGCGGACCGGGCTATAGTTCTCGAGGATCTTCGCCAGGCTGATTTAGGAAAATTAGCCGATATCGTATCAGGTTTTCTCTATTGATCTCAGCAAGGCGTTTCATTAGCCTATTGATCCTGCTCCTTTTCACGTTAAGCTTTACACCCAATTCCGATTTATCGAATCCCCAAGTCATATCGGTTGCCTTCATCGATATCGGTCAGGGTGATGCAACGCTTATTAGAGACGGAGCTGGCTTCGATGTACTGGTTGATGGAGGTAAGAAATCCTCAGGAGAGAACCTGCTCGCATATCTTCACCAGGTTGGCGTTGATGATTTAGAAGTAATCATCGCGACACATGCCGATCGCGATCATATCGGCGGATTTATTCCATTGTTAGAATCGGATGATATTCAAATCGAGAATGTCCTATACAACGGATATCCTGGAACCACCGAATTGTGGGCAGACTTTGTCAATGCTGTAGAGGACGAAGGCTTAATCCTGGTCCCAACCCAATACCCTGAGATTCATTCTTGGGGTGCGATCTCCATTCAAGTTCTAAATCCATTAGATGACTTGATTGATCCCGAACAGAATAAAGCCTCAGTTGTTTTATTACTGGATTATGCCCAAATTTCGATTCTTCTACCCGCTGATATTGACTCGACCGTGGAAAACCAGCTTCTTACCCGTGTAACGGCAATTCAACCTGACATCTTGAAAGTAGCTCACCACGGAAGCAAGTACAGCACTTCTCAGATCTTTCTAGACAACATCCAACCCCAAGAAGCTATCATCTCTGTCGGAGCAAATGCGTATGGTCATCCCGCGCCTGAGACTTTGGCACGCCTCAACTCAAGTGAGATCAATACCTGGCGCACTGATTTCGCAGGCACGATTATGCTATCCAGTGATGGTTTCGATTACACGATTTTGCCAAGATTTACCTTTCTGCCGCTATCCTTTTATTTTCCGCCAGATCCTTGATTCGCTTCACAATCAGAAACCAAGTTCCCATATCTCCAGCTCCCTTGATGCCGAGCAATCCCCCTTGTTCGAGCTAAATGCGATCAATACACCCATAAAATTCAAAAATAGGGATGGTGTCTGCTGATCTATACTTTTATTCACTCAGAAGGATTGAGATATTATCTTTTCAGGTTTACTAACGAATATTATTGATCTTACAAAGGAATATTAAATGCCCCGGTGGATAATCTTGGATTAACTATACACACTATGGTTGCCAGACTTTTTGTACTTTTGGCAGGGCATGGAAAGATTCTCTAAGTTTCTCATCTGAAATTTTGCCACTGATGAATTGAATGATCTCCAAAGCTTCTTGCTTATATCTTTCTGCTAGGGCTTCATTTACCTCAATTTCGGCTAGATCAATGAGGATCGCCCAAAGAATTCGCCGACATTTTTGTTCCTCAGCCATATCCCGAGCTGCAAGTAATTCTTGGTAGGCTTCTTCCCNACGATTCAATCCAATCAGTGCTCTTGCTTTCTGGTTGATCAAATCAGGCACCATAAGTTGGATTTCCTGATTCTTCAATGTCTGAAGAAAATTATTTGCTGTCTCTAGTGCCATTACATAATTCTGATCAGCCAAGTAAATTTCAACTTGTAAATTGAATACATAAGGATTGAATATTCTCTCGCTATCGGCAATATACTCTCGATCAACATTTTCCAGGATCTGCAAAGCCTTTTGATGGTTGCCTTCATACAGCTTTTGTAGTGCTTGTACCAGGTAAAGCAAAGGTTTGAATGTTTCGTATTTTTCAACAAATTCTTGAATGACGATCTGGATCTGATTTGCAGTTTTTAGATCACCCAACATGGCAAATAACCAAGCTTTGATAATCTGACTCGCTACAACGCCAGCAGCAAAATTGGCTTGTATGGAAAGCTGATATGCCTCTTCTAGCGCATCCAGGCTTCCACCAATATCACCCAATTCGAGCAAGATTGGACCAATATTCATCATATTGTATGCCTGACCCCAAGCGCTGTTGATCTGGCGGCTGATCTGAAGACCCTCTTGCGCGTATTCCATCGCCTGATCGAACAGCCCAATTGTATACAAAGCCTCCGCCATGCTGGCCAAATTGTCTGCCAGCATAGGTAAATTATTGGTCTCTCGCCAGAATTCCTGCGAACTCTGATATGAATTCCAGGCTTCTTTTATGCGCCCAGTGCGCAAATACGGCCGGGCAATATCATGTTGAATATATGTGTAAACTTCTGATAAATTGTTTTCTCGAGCGATCCTTAATCCTTGTTCGCCATACAAAATAGCCTTCTTCAAATCACCGGTTGACATAGTCTCGATTAACATCAAGCTCCATAATGCCTTTGCTTCAGCTTGTGAATCACCTAGATCGATCGCCAATTCCAGTGCTCGCCGAGATAACTCACTGCCTACATCAGGATTGAATTTCACCGTAGGGGTTGAATAAATTGTAGATTGGGGCACTAAAGCAGCCAGTTCAAGCGAGCGATCATTTCGAACATGACCTAGCTCTTCCAAATCTTCATAATTTTCCAATGCTTTGTCAAATTGGCTTAGCAATTCAAATGCCCGACCACGATTCGTATATAGATTTGACAATTGCACACTGGGCACATTCATACGTAATGCGATCTCGATCGCTTTTCCATAGTGTTCACTTGCTTCTTGATTTGCGTAGAGATTGAATGATTGGTCTCCAGCGATTTGATAGTACTTGAGCGCACGAGTTAAATCGCGTGCCTCATGGTAGTGATATGCAAGACGATGAGCCTCTTCAACAGTTCTTTCTGGGAAAAGTGTCTCAATTGCTTCTGCGACTTTGCGGTGATATTCACGCTTTTGTCGTCGCAGAATTGATTGATACGCAGCATCACGGGTTAACTCATTCCGAAAAATATATTCCACTTCTGGGTAGCTCGCAGTCACCATGATCAATTCCATTTGCTGTAAAATGACCAATTGTTCATCGATATCAGTGACCATATCTGCAATCGCCTTTAGAACACGGTACAAGAAGGAACGCCCAATAACTGAGGCTAGCTGGAGAACTTGGCGAGCATCACTTTCCAAGAGATCGATTCGGGAGAGCAATAAGGTTTGCAGGTTGTCAGGAATATCAATCTGTTCGAATTTCGCATTGGCTTGCCAGTGAAATCCTTTATCATCACGGTGAATTACACCATTATCGATCAAGCTACGGACAACCTCTTCCAGGAAAAATGGATTACCTTCTGATTTGCGTAAGATTGTCTCACGCAGTTCTGATGGCAGATCAGAAACAGCCAACAAATTATCCACCAACTGACCGCTTTGATTTTCATCCAGCGGTGTCAAATGAATCTTCACAAAATGATGAGGATGTGATGTCTCAGCAGATGTTTTCATTTGCCAGGCTTCCGAAGCAAGGTATGGCCTAAATGCACATAAAAATAGGATTGGGACTTGGTCAACAAGCTGGAATAAATGCACCAACAACTCAACCGAAGCGGGATCTGCCCATTGCAGATCATCGAAAACTAGGATTAATGGATTTTGACACGCCAAATCAAGCCAGATATTCAGCATACTTTCAAAGATCTCCAGCTTAAGAGCTTCTCCCTCCACGGGTAGATCTTCTCTTCCTGGTGATTTGTGGATGGACAAAAGCAGCTCAATGGTTCGTGTAATACCTGATTGTTGATCAAGATTCAGATTGCTGAAACTTTCTGCCACTTTTCTCCGCACAATTTCCACAGAATCATTTTCTTTTATATTGCATACTTGCCGCAGAGCTTGTATGAAAAGACCATACGGTCGTGTTGATTCATAAGATATACCCCTCGCTTCAATCCACTGAATCGATGATTTAGAACTACCCTCTAGATTTGCATGCAACTCTTCGATCAGGCGAGTTTTTCCGAGGCCAGCTTCTCCTATCAAAGCCAGAATCAGACCATGGCCTTCCATTAAATCCTCGAGTACAGTTCTTAATTTCTCGAATTCCTTAGCTCTTCCCACAAGTGGAGAATTTAAACCTGCAATTCCACGCACTCGACTGGGTTGAGACTTCCGGCCAGTTACACGATAAGTTGCAATAGGATCCTTTTTTCCTTTTATCTTAATCCCCCCCAGCGTTTCAACTTCGACCCAAGGCGCTACAAGGCGATAGGTCTCGTCAGTTATCTGGATTGTTCCTGGCAGGGCAGTCTGCTCCATACGAGCAGCTAAGTTCACAGCATCACCCATAGCAGTATATTCACCAGCCAATGCTGTTCCCATCTCACCAACTACGACTATTCCTGTATTTACCCCCACCCGCACGTTGAAATCCAGATCATATTCAGCAGAAACTTGTTGCCTAAAGGATTTAATGCCATCTACTATATCCAATCCCGCCAGGACGGCCCTTAATGGATCATCTTCATGTGCAGATGGTGCCCCAAAAAATGCCAGAACTGCATCCCCCATTAACCTGGCAACTGTCCCGCCATAACGAACGATTGGTGTCGTTAAGAAATCGAAGGCAGAATTCATTATCTCGGCCCAATCCTCAGGGTCGAGTCCTTCAGCCATTGCAGTGGATCCTTTTACGTCAGAAAAGAGGATTGTTACGACACGTCGCTCACCTGCCAAGCTACGACGTATCGAGGAACTACTACCTATTTGATCAAAATCCATCTACTGATTTTTAATCATTAACAATTTTCTTATCAACGTAACACCACTTCCAATCTTCACCAGGTTCGAAAGATTTAATGATGGGATGTCCTGTCGAATGAAAATGTTTCGTGGCGTGCTTGTTCTTTGAATTATCACAACAACCAACATTGCCGCATATCAAACATAAACGTAGATGGACCCAAGTGTCTCCCAGTTCTATACACTCCAAACACCCCTTCCCGCTGGGGATCACATCCTGAATTTGATCCAGATGTATGCATTCTTTATCAGTGGATTTCTCGGACATAAACACTCCTTTTTCGATATTATAACTTCTTCTACTGAATTGTGGAATTATTGGACAGCTAATCATAATCACTGTTATGATTAGTAATGAACATGCTCAAATAAACTTGGAACATCGCAGTTTGATCTGATTTGAGTTGAATAATGCATGCCAATTCTAATATTTGATTAACAAAATTCAAAATATCTTGTAAAATATGTGTACTCGTATTTACGAGAAATAGGAATTCAATAATTCTAAGAGTCAATCGTATCATCGCGAAGTTCATATTTAGCCGAATGGATTGAATTTTTTTACAAGAAAGATTTTTCTCATTTATTGCTCAATCACGGTTTTGTTCGTTAGATAATTGTGAGTTCAATTTTTCGGAAAAGATCAAATGATACCTTTGGACATTGGAAGGAGGTAATATTTAGAAAATAATTGATGCATATATGAAGCTACCCATCATTCACTACTTAATTCAATTTATTCTAATATCTTTTGCAGGAGGATTTTAATGATTCAAGCATTACAAGATTTCTTTGGACCACTTGGGATCAGCATCGGCAATTTGCTTATCGCCTTGCTGATCTTGATCATCGGATACATTGTCGCACGTATCCTTGGCAGTATCACCAGGCGACTACTCAATCGCACCGATCTCGACAATCGATTAGCTGATTCCCTAAGCGAACCCGATGAACCCAGACAATTCAATGTTGAGAGTATTATCGGCAGTGTTGTCTTCTGGTTGGCTATGCTTTTCGTCCTGGTAGCATTTTTCGATCGATTGAATCTAACCGGGATAGCCGAACCACTATCTCTATTTCTTCAACGGCTGACAGCAGAATTCCTTCCCAGACTCATCGGTGCTGGCGTTCTCCTTTTTATAGCCTGGTTAGTGGCTACAGCACTCCGATTTTTAGTGCGAAAAGGAGGCTCGCTTCTTAAGGTTGATGAGCGATTGAGCAATTATGCTGCGCTCAAAGAGGAAGAACAGGTGACCTTTTCTGAATCCCTTGCAACAGCGGTCTACTGGTTCACTCTACTTCTCTTCTTGCCATCCGTTTTAGCTGCTCTTGGCATCGATGCGATAGCCGAACCAATCCAAACCGTCTTTAACGACATCTTTGCTTACATACCTAACATCCTCGGAGCTGGAGTTATCCTGCTTGTCGGATGGTTCATCGCACGGGTGGTTCGCCAGGTCGTAGAAAACCTGCTGAAGGCGATTGGAACAGATACGGCAGGGCAACGAGTTGGTCTCTCTGAAGAACGTTCTCTTTCTGAGATCGTAGGTTTAGTTTTGTATATCTTCATT
>JGI2160J19893_10000719_pt1 | contig 10931 bp, 8 predicted proteins | sample DeeMarSeWOR28_12_FD_19893 | JGI IMG/M metagenome (IMG submission 19893)
TCTGCGCCGATGGTACTGCCCGGGCGACTGGGTGGGAGAGTAGGTCGCCGCCGAATCCTTCTTATAAATCCCTCATCCAGAAATGGATGGGGGATTTTTTTGGGGTTAATTAGAACTTTCTGCTGCGGAAGATATTAAAGGCCACAATCAGGCCGAGAACCGCGGAAATAAGATAGCCGATGATCCCGATGGCCGGGTAACCGAAGATCAGAGGCTTTACACCGGTGGTAATGATCATGGAACTGCCGATAATAACGGCGCCCAGGATGATGGAGAAGGACAGACGGTTGCTGACATTGTCCAGACTCTTCTGCAGGCCTCCCAGGTTTTCATGCTTGAACTTTATGTCCAGTTCACCCTGCTCCACTTTCTGCAGGATACGCTGAATGGCACCAGGCAGACTGCTCTGCAGTTTCAGGTAAAGACGAAGTTGCCGGGAGAAGCGGCGCCATACCTGTGAGATGCTCCAACGCTCCATGCCAAGCTGGGTGATAAAAGGTTCAATTTCAGCAATAACATCAAGCTCAGGATAAAGCTGCCTGGCTGTGCCCTCGGCTGTTACCATGGTTTTGAACATCAGGGCCAGGTCGCTGGGCAGCCTGATGTGATGTGTGCGGAGCATATTATTCAGGTCCATGAGCAGCTGGCCCAGGTCAAGTTTACCGATGGTCACGCTGTGATAGAGATGGAGAATTTCCAGAATATCGCGGAGNAGAAGACGGTCGTTTATCTGGGCAACATTTGCACCGGTGAGTGATATAAGAATATCAAAAACCTTTTCCGCCTCCATAGCAACAATGGCGGCTATCAACTCCACCAGATCATAGCGAATTTCAGACGGCAGAATACCGACAACACCCCAGTCAAGCAGGCAGGCCTCCCTGCCTCCTACGATCAGAAAATTTCCCGGATGCGGGTCAGCGTGGAAAAAACCGTTTTCAAGAACCTGTTTGACAACAAGCCTGATACCTAATTTTGCCAGCCGTTCCCGCTCTTCAATATTTTCTGGTTCCAAATCCTTGAGCCTGACACCTTCAATCAGATCCATGGTGAGCACGGAAGACCTTGTATACTCCTCATATACCTGCGGGATAATGACGTTTTTTTCATCGGCCAAACTCTTGCTGATGATCTGCATATTTCTGGCTTCCAGAGTAAAATTCAGCTCACGCAATAAAGAACGCTTCAACTCCTTCATCAGGTTGGCAAAATCATAGGTGCGGGCGAACTCTAGATGTTCGACCAAATAGGGAACAGCGCCTTCGAGGATCTGCAGATCTATCTCGACGGTGCGCACAATATCGGGCCGCCTTATTTTCAGGGCAACAGGTATATTTTCTTCTTTGAGAACTGCAGAATGAACCTGGGCAAGAGAAGCGGCTGCCAGGGGCTCCTCATCAATAAAGCTGAATATCTCATCCAAAGGCACCTTGAGCGCCTTTTGCAGCACCTCCATAATTTCTTTGAAAGGAACAGGGGCGACTTCGTCCTGCAGCTTTTCAAGTTCCTTGATAAGTTTAACCGGCAGAAGATCCCCTCGCAGGCTCAGGATCTGGCCGAACTTAACAAATGTAGGCCCCAGCTCCTCCAGAGCATGACGTAGCCGCTCCCAGGTTGTCATCTCTTCCGAAACGGCAATCCTAGTTTTGCTTATGAGAATTTTTCCTGGTAATTGCAGCCGTTCAGCAACGTCATCAAAACCATACTTGAATAATACGGTGACAATCTCCCTAAAACGTCCCAGTTTGGAAAGAGCAAGGATATCCATTAAATAAAATTCCTACTTATTGGCTGCCTTCTTTTCTTTTGGTTTTTCCAGGGCTTTCAAGCGCATATCAAGGGCTTTCACCTTTTTCTCCAGCTTTTTCAAATCGCTGGCCTTNCTGAGATCCATATTTTCAAGAAAGCCCTTTACCGTCTCCTTGAGTTTGGTTTCAAAATCGTCCCACTGCTTTTCACCACTCTCAAGAAGCTCCTGCCCCATCTTCTCGGCTTCCTCGCGTGACATTTTCCCTTCTTCAACAAGTTTTTCCAAAACTTTTTCCAGTTTCGTCTTGGTAACAACAGCAAGCCCCAATCCGGCAAATAGACTTTTCTTGAAAATTTCAAACATGGCCCACCTCCAAGTTTAGTGTAAGTAAATCGGATTTCTTAACAGTAGAATGATGCAGCAGAATATAATCAACAATACTTGATTATTGAATTTATATCAAAAGCGATATTCGCTGATTTGAAATACTTTGAAGAAAATGGACTTTTTACTTTTTCATACCGGTAACTTTTATTTTGACCGATACATCAGGCCAACGTTTATCTCTGGGCTGAAAGCCATAGGGTGCAACTATCTTGCAATAGACTGTCGTGGAACTCTTTATGCTCGACAGGTAAATAGGCGTTGTCAACAACTCTTTCTGACTGCTCTCGTCTCCTTCAGGCACAATTACATCGACCAGGGCAGGAATGATTTCTATATCCTGAATCGCATATCCCTCATGCAAGTCCCCAATTAACTGGGGTTTTACCTTCAACTGGCTCAATGTCAGATTTTGTAACTCCAGATTCACATTGGCTGGCTGTATTTCCAACACACTGATTTTTTTTGGCAATTCAATATTTTCTTTAGTTAGATTTACCACCTGATGGCCCGCAGCCATGCCGGAAAGATCAACCTTCAATCTTACCTGTGACGGCGAAAGATTATCCAGAACAGCTGCAGGTCCTTGCAGCAACAACTTGGCCTCTGACAGGCGATCTTCACTGAGGATCAGATTTGCTGGCGGCCGACTATATTCTATAGAAACTGTCACAAGTGCTTCACGTAAATCCGTCCGACTTGGAATGACGACTAACCAAAACAAGACGGCCAAGACAAGGCTTGCAAAAATCTCAAGCCCAATTCTCCATGCTTTCCCTGAATTGCCTTGTGTTTTCTTGTTTTCATACCCCTCTTTACCTTTCCTCATAAGCAGGCTATCCTGAAGATCTCCCCGCTTTTCCAGTTCGGTTTTCATACCATTCTGGAAAATTGACACCTCGCCCCGTTCTTCTGAAACAGTCAGAACCACAGCGTCTGTTTTCTCGACCAGGCCCAGGGCGGCATGATGTCTCGTACCATATTGCTTTGGCAGTTTATTTGAAACTGACAGGGGTAATCGCACTCCGAAACGGTGCACCTTGCCATTTTCTATGACAATGGCACCATCATGCCCAGGAGAATCGGGATCAAATATACTGAGAAGCAGAGAATGACTCGGATGGGCATCCAGCAAAGTGCCTTCAGTAAGCCACTGTTTTAATGGATTTTTTCCAGGCAAGACAATAAGGGCGCCCCAACGGCGAAACGATAGATCGAAAAGAGATTTGTCGAGCAGAGCAGCAAGATTTTCTCTCTCCCCTCTTACACTGTTCTTCCCAAAGCCAATTGAGTGCTCCAGAAATCGCCTGACTTCCGGTTGGAAGATAATGAGCAGAGCAATGAAAGCAATCTGGCTCAAGTTGGCAAAAAGCCATTCAACACCACGTAATTCGAGAAGGCTCGCAATGATCGAGGCCAAGGCGGCCAATGACAAACCCACCGCAATCTTCCAGGTTCCACTGGCACGCAGTGTCATATAAATAGTATAAAAAAAGGCTGCAAATACTATAATATCAAGCAGAATCCTCCAGTCGGAAAGTTCATTGAAAAATTTAAAAAAATCAGTCAAATTCTCCTCCCTGACATGCTACACCTGATTTGCTCTCAGAAATAACAAACAGCTAAAAAATTATACTTTATGGTGCACTGCACTGCTTACGCTGGTATCTTTGGCTTCCCCAGAATGAAGCGTCTTGGAAAGATTAGTGGTTTTAAACACTACCTCGCGACTGGCAATTCGCCGGTATATGCGGATGTCGGTAATTATGTTTGCAAGTTCAAAAATCAGGCTGCCAAAAGCACTCCACAGGGAGACCCAGGCAGCTACGGTCAACCCTTCAATCATTAGTTCCTGCATCATGCCGCTTAAATGTTGCATGCTTCCTCTAAGTGTCATTGACAAAATTAAAAGGAGCATGCCCAGGCTGAAAAGCAGAGTTGACCGCCACAGCATCTTTCGCAACTTGCGCCTTTCAAGGAGTTCCAGATACCTGAAATAACTTCTTATGCTTTTTCGTACCCGCTTGCGGTATTTCTCCTGGACAAGCACGGGCAGATTGATACGAATGACAAAATCGTAACTCCCTATTTCCTGGACCGATTCGATGAGATAATCCACAAAGTCCTGATCAAGATCTTTCTTGACATAGGAAGCTGCACTGTCAAAGTCTTCAAACAACTCCTCAACCTTGCCCACTGACACATCTATGGCAAGCCGCCTGCTGGAGTGTGGTTCGTATCTGCTGAATATATCCTCTTTCAAATTCTCTTCCCTCTACTTTTGCACCAGTTGCTTGCAATAAATGACCTTGCCGTCTCCCTGTGCGTAGAAATCAGGCAAAAGGCTCTCCATCAGGTAGCCGCACCTTTCATAAAAAGCGCGGGTACTCGCGTACTGCACCCGCTGCGATGTATCAACATAGGCACGGAGGCCTCCTCCGGCTTTGATCCTGCGCTCTGTTTCCTTCAATAGCTGCCTGCCGATGCCCCTGCCCTGGTAATCCGGATGTACGGCTATCCAGTAAATATCGTAGCTCGACTGGGTGCACGGGATAGGTCCATAACAGGTATAGCCGATCAACCTGCCGTAATGCTCTGCCATAACAAAGTGATAATCACTTGAATCTTCCTTCTCAAGCCTTTCCCCGACCAGTTCAACAGCGACATCAACTTCAGCGTCGGTGAAATAACCGGTAATCTCGACGAGCTTTCTGACCCGTTCCGTATCTTCATGGCAGATATCCTGCCGAAAGGCCAATCCATGTATTTTGTTCTTTGGTTTGTGCTTTTTACTGGCCCATTCCTGGACAGCTTTTATCAGTCCATTAAAAAAATTCATGGCATTCACACCCAGCGTACGGGTACGATAGCCTCCTTCCTGGATGACCACCGTGGGCAGGCCCATGGCACCGATCAACTGGCCGTTGTGCTCAAAATCCCTGGCCTTCAAGCTCCAGGTGCCGGTCGGGTCATCCTTGGCAGGATCAAGTCCCAGGGCCACAACCAGAAAGGTTGGGTTGAACTGCTCAACTCGTATTATGGCCCGTTTGAGCGCTTTTCTATAAGCCTCGCCTTCTACAACTTCGGGCAGGGGAATATTAAGATTGAATCCTTCACCCTCACCGTCACCTTTTTCGTCCTCAAAACCGTTAAAATAAGGGTAGGCAAAACGTGGATGACCATGGATTGACACGGTCAGCACGTCGGAACGCCGGTAGAAAATATCCTGCTGACCGTTGCCGTGGTGATAATCGATGTCAAGAATTGCTACCTTGCCATAACCACTAAGATATTGGGCTGCTATGGCATTATTATTGAAATAGCAGAAGCCGCCGAAACTGCGCCGTTCTGCATGGTGTCCCGGCGGACGCACCAGCCCATAGGCGATCCTCCTGCCGTTAAGAACCTCCCTGGCCGCGGTCAGTGCACAGTCAACACCGCGCCGCGCAGCCGGATAGACGTTCCTGTTGATTGGCGTGAAGGTATCAATGCAATAGTAACCCGACAGGACAGAAGGTTCTTTGGGCGGCCTGGTCTTGTTGCGGATGGGGAAAACATAGGGAAACAGGGATTTTCCCTCCTCGACTTCCCGACAGGCCCTTTTGAGGTAATTGACAAAATCAGGTGCATGTACCTGCTGGATATGCTGGTCTGGAAACTTGTACGGTTTCATCTGGACAAACAGACCGCTTTTTTCGAGTTTTTTGAGGATACTTCGTACCCTGACCGGCGACTCAACATAGCCGCGCTCATGGACATGATGGATATCGTGCCGGTCATTCACCACCAGAGCTATCTGTTCATATACACGGCTTTCCACTCCGGCGTTGACCACCTCGGGCTTGACGTAGCGGAATTCACGGACCTGCACCGGATCATCCTTAAAGGATGCAACAACCTGTTTTACATAATCCGGGGGACAGAGACCCGCGTACTTGCGTTCCAGAATGGCCTGCACCACCCTACGGGCATAGGACCGTTTAAGTGGTGGTTCCTGTCCCAGCCCATCATAGACCAGGTGAGGCATACAGGTATCGCCTCTGTTTACCGGCATCTCGTAGCCGGTATTTATCACGGGCCTGGCACCATACTGCTCATAAAACCGGAGCCTGGAACGATTTTCTTTGAGTAGACCTGGATCAGGGCAATATTTTTCTTCATCGGGCAGACATTCGAAAAACAGTCCCTTTACTTTGAGTACGCCCGATTCCTGCCTGACTTTTTCATAAAGGGCGCCGCCGATACCACCTCCGGAACGCCCGGTTGCCATGGCTATCCAGTCAAGGTAGGTAAAGCCTATCTCCGGTTCGTGCAGCAGTAATGCAAATCCTACAACTTTCCCGCCGAGTTTTTCCGCAACATAAAGAATAGTGCGGAAGCGCTGCTTGAAAGGGTTGCGCAGCTTTTCACCGATGGACTCTATCGCCTCCTCGGAAACAGCTGCGAACCGGCTGCGCAGGATCTCCTTAACCTGGGCCAGGATCTCCTTGTTAATGGGCAGCACGTCATCATAAATACGTCGTATGCTAAGCATGCTCATCCTCTTTGAACGACCAACCTTCTGAAAATCCCAAGCCCGAGTATGTAGTAGCTAATCCCCGGATAATCATTTATTCTTCTATTTCTGGATAATTATACCCTAAAGTACATTTTCAAGCTCTAGTGAATACGGGCCGCATCAGCAGCAATGGCACTCACGGCTTCGGTAAAGGATATCTGCGCCCTGGCTAACGCTGCGGCAAAACCTGCATCAGGGGAAAGGCACGGGTTGGCATTCACCTCAAGAATCCATGGCCGATTTTCTGCATCAACTCGAAAATCAACCCTGGCATATCCCCTCAGGCTGAAGACACCCCAGCAGTGAAGGGCAAGTTTTTTCAATTCTGCCAGCAGGGCAGCGTCGTCTGAATTGAAATCAAAGTTTCTCGGAGTATTCTGGTACTCAAACGAATCCTCGGCCCATTTCGCCTGGTAATCAACTATCTGGGGTTTTCCCGGATCAAATCCAGCAAAACATATCTCTGCCGGCGGCAGCACGATCGATCCTTTGTCCCCGGCCAGAAGTGAGAGATTAAACTCGCGGCCTTCAATAAATTCTTCCGCAAAACAGGCACCGCCGAGGGAGGAAACACGTTTTACCATTTCAGCCATCAACATAGAGGCCGAACCGGCTTGCACAAGTGAGTTCACATCCAGCCCGATAGAAGCATGCTCCCACAAAGATTTGATGATCCACGTTCTGTCACGGCCGAATTCTTCATCACTGCCCGTGAATCCGACACTCGGATAGGGTCCGACCCATGCAGGCGTAGGCAGACCTGCGTTCTGCATTTGTTTCTTGGCTGCTGTCTTATTTGAAGTCAGGCGAATACTTTCGGAGTCAGAACCTGTGTATGNAATTCCCAGTGCTTCCAACATGGCAGGGAACAAATGAATCATGCTTCCATGACCTCCAAGGGATTCAACCAGGTTGAAAACGAGGTGCGGCTTTAAAGCTGTCAACTTCTGCTGTATCTCTTCGAGGTCAAGAGTGCAGCCAAGACGGCTGACCTCGTGTCCCAAGGAAGCCAATTCGGATGTAACCGCTTCCACTTGGGTGAGAACATCCTTTGCATCAGGTGCATCATGAACTGCCACTTCGTTGTGGACAACAACTACCCGCATATTATATCCTCGCTGCTGCAGACTTGACAATCTTTTCGATAAGGGTCTTGTACGGTATCCCTTTTTTTGTACAAATGATGGGTAGGTCGGAATGTTCAGGGTGAATGCCGGCCAGGGGATTCACCTCGATGAACTGTGGCCGGCCTGCCCCATCGCAGCGAAGGTCGATCCTGCCTCCATCCCTGCAGCCCAGAATGCGCCAGGCAGCCAGGGCTATCTCTTCAGCTTCGCGGACAACACCATCCTCCTCTGCAAGTACCAGCCGGTATTCGACCAATTCCTCGCAATTTTCCTTATTCACATAGGAATAGACTCCCTGTTCAGCTTTGGCCAGGAGTACGACTTCAATAGTGCCTATGGGTTCTGCATCTTTTCCGGTACCGACAATGCCAACGGTGAACTCCCGGCCGGGCAGAAAAGACTCTACCAGGACAGGTTGCGTGTAAAGAGCAAGGAGATCCGCAACAGATTTCGGCAAACCGGTCCTGTACGGCACAATTGAGGCCGGGGTTACACCTTTGCCTGTTCCCTCGGCAACCGGTTTCACAAAATACGGCGGATCAAATGCAACTGCAGCAACATCGGCTGCCCTCTCAGCCACCAGGAAATCACAGGTCGGCACTCCGGCATCCCGCAGCACACGCTTCGTCATGCCCTTATGCAAGGTCAGACTCATAACCAGCGGATCGGAAAATGTATAGGGAATTTCATAGACATCAAGAATGGCGGGGATCTGTGCTTCGCGGCCTATGCCGTGCACTCCTTCTGCAATATTAAAAACGAGATCCCAACGGCTGCCCTCAACCAGCGCGGTTATAAGTTTCTTGGCATGACCGATACACTCGGTCTCATGCCCCAGGTCTGTAAGCGTTGATTCAATGGCCTTGATGGTGTCATCCCGGTCGAATTCGGCAGTTTCTTCCTCAGAATAACCCATTTCCAGGTATTCAGACCGCAGATCGTAAGTCAGTCCAATTTTCATCCTTGCTGTCTCCTTGTTTATATAAATTCAGCCTGCCTGCACTTGGCGTAAAATTTATCGGTGTTCACAATTGTAATTCCAACTTACCCAACAAGCTCGATAAACTGTAATTCTGCCTAAAAGAAAAGGCCCGCTCCTGCAAGGGAGCGAGCCTGTGAAAAATCACCCGACATCCAGGTTATACTACGTCAGGGTAACTGAAACACTTTCTTTCATAATTTCGCAATAAAAGGTCATCACCGAAGCGGCCGATCACAGCCTCAGGCATCAAGGGTATCTTGCCGCCGCCTCCAGGAGCGTCAATGACATAGGTAGGGACTGCATAACCACTGGTATGTCCCCTCAATCCTCGGATAATTTCAAGCCCTTTTTCCACCGGAGTGCGGAAATGGGACGAACCGCTGATCGGATCGCACTGGTACAGATAATAAGGACGCACTCTCATCTTCATCAGATTCTGCATCAGCCGCTTCATGGTTTCCACCTCGTCATTTATACCTTTCAGTAAAACGGTCTGGGAACCAAGGGGGATGCCGCCATCAGCCAACATGGCGCAGGCCTTCCGGCTTTCATTGGTACATTCTTCAGGATGCATAAAGTGCAGACTCATCCATACAGGGTGATAACGCCTGATGATGCGAACCAGGCGGCTTGTAACCCTCTGGGGCAGAACTGCTGGGATCTTGGTGCCTATCCTGATCACCTCGACATGGGGAATCAACCGCAGCTGGCTCAATAACCACTCGATGCGGTCATCACTAAGCAGCAGCGGATCACCGCCGGAGAGGATCACGTCTCTGATGGAGGGCCTGCTCCTGATATACGCCAGTATCCGCTCAAAACGGGAACGCTCCGGTCGCACTGCTCCGTGACCGACTACTCGTGACCTGGTACAGTAGCGACAGTATGTTGAACAGAAGTCATGCACCAGGAACAGGACCCTGTCTGGATAACGGTGAACGAGTCCTGGCACAGGGCTCTGCTCTTCCTCTCCCAACGGATCATCCCCTTCACCTGGTCCTGTAATGAACTCATTCACAGTAGGTATAACAGCACGCCGCAAGGGATGGGACGGATCATCAGCAGGAATAAGACTCAGGTAATAAGGTGTGATGCCAACCGGCAATTTCGTAACATTGCCCTCCATAGCTTGTTTTTCATCCGGTGACAGGAAAAGAATTTTTTGCAGGCGCTCAACTGTTCTAATCCTGTTTGCCACCTGCCAGTGCCAGTCATTCCACTGTTTGGAGGTAACCTCCGGAAAGAACTTCCGTCTGAATTGCCTGCTGGCATCTCTGCCGCTAGCTGATTGTCGCCGATGGATGGGGAATGGAAGAATGTTGGGGGGAGGAAAAATTGTGGCTTCTAGGGAGGGAATACAATTCACAAATTGACCTGGAGGCTCCTCCTCGGCCTCAGAGAAAAACCCACTTTGAGATGGCGGCTCTTGCTCCTCCGTAATCTCGGTCTGCTGTTTCATTTCTATACTCCTTAATTATAATAAAACATGTTTGTCAGTTGCAAAAATAACAATAAACATTTCTTGGAGCTATTTAATTATTCATCATTAAAAAATCAATAAAAAAATCATTGCACTACATTTTTTTTATTACATTAAAGCCTAATTAAAGTAATTTTTACTGCACTAAAATGATACAATTATTGATGGTAATTTTACTTATATTGTTTTTATTGCATTTACTTTGAACACCAAAACCATTGATATGCTGTGTTTGGTGCCATGCCTAGCCGCAATGCTCCTTCTGGCAAGGATTTCTGGCTGAGATGCCCGAAGATGTCATACATCAGTGCCTATAACGCTCGACCAATAAAAAACAAAAATATTTACTCTTCTGATATCTCGTCATCTCTGGCCGCCTCGTTTGCATGTTTCGTCCACTTCTTGCGAACAAGACCGTCAAACGTCCGTTGCCTTGCATGGACGCCGCTGCGCAATTTCCTGATACTGTTTTCCATGTATTCTACACCGCTCAATACCCCCACGGTCACCAGGACGAACACCAGTGCTTCCTGAAAGTGTCCTAACCCGATAGTGGCACCGATTGCGGCTAATACCCAGATAACGGCGGCCGAGGTTACTCCTCTTACTGTACCCTCCTGGGAAATCATAAGGCCGGCGCCGAGAAAACC
>JGI2160J19893_10000720_pt1 | contig 10929 bp, 9 predicted proteins | sample DeeMarSeWOR28_12_FD_19893 | JGI IMG/M metagenome (IMG submission 19893)
GAGCGTATACATGATGAACTGGGGCATCACCCTGGTGGGTGTTTTCTTTGTCAGCATCCTGGCAGACCGCGTTGGCGTCCAGCTGGCCGTGGGCGGCGCCGCAGGCCTGCTGGCGGTTATAACCCTGTACTACCTGTTTCTGACTCCCCGCATTCGGCGCCTCGATTAAAGCAAAATTCTTCGCCCTTTGCCTTTTTTGATCATCCAAAACAACGCCTCGGCCATGGAACCCCATTTGATGAAGATCGGAAGCCAGTCCAAGCGGTCGGCAGTCGGCACAGTGATAAAATTATGGCGGAGCAAAAATCCGGCAAGCAGTTGGCTGCCGATGTAGCCGGCCAGAAAGTACCAGCCGAGTGTGTCTCGCTTCTGGAGGAGCTGGCCGGCTCCCGGGCACAGCCATCCCAGTCCGACGAGGGCCAGGCCGTATCCCGCCGAAGGCTGAGACCAGCGCGTATCCGTTTCAGGCAGCCGCTGCTGCAACAGGCAAATTGCACCGGCAATGGCAAAATACCTGATGGACGCCTGAAGGAGTTTGCCAAAGCTGTGTTCCGCTCTGGCCACCAATTCGTGAACCACGTTGATTACGGCATAGGGGTTATTTGGCGTCAGCTCACCGCTGCCAGCCAGGCGGGAAATGTCGCCAAATAATTGCACGTAGGCCGGCACAACAGCCAGTATTGCCAGCAAATAGGCGGCAAATAGCAGATATCCGAAGCGTCTGGAACCCGCATAGACATGCCCGGAACCCGGACAGAACCAGGCAGCAGCCACCGCCCAGGCAACGCTTGCCTGAGGCAATTCCCCACGCCTGCGCCGATGCGCTGTTGCCGCATCGACGGCGCCAATTATCGCCCACAGCCAGATAAAGTATAAAGCGAAAAGAGAAATTGCGGCGGATATAAAAGGCACCTCCGGCAGCACAAAAGGCGCCCCGCCATTGAAGCTGTCGAAGATCCGGCCCACAATCGCGCTGATTATGATAAACAGGGTGCGGGCAAAACAGACGGTGGCGAAAATAAACAAGGCGGCCGTTACCAGGCCCCGCAGGCGGTATCCGGCATAGAACTCTCCCAGACCGGGGGCGCTGGCACCGTAGACAAGGGCGCGATGGGCGCTGATGGATTTTGCTGCCGGTGCAGACCGTTTGCCGGTATTTTTGTCACCTGGCTGAATCATTGATTTTTCCTGAATCGCATCGCGTGAATATGATTAAGCGCGGCTTAGCAGTTTATCACGGATTTTGACCATCGCCAGGGTATCCTGCCCGCAGTAGGTCAGAAGATCGCCTCTGATCCTGGCTTTCTCATCTTCAGGTGTCGCAGCATCGATCATTCTCAGATATTCCAGCGATGCCTGCATGCCGTCCTGGATGGAGAGTCTGTCGTAGCCCATTTGCGGCACCAGGGCCGGGAGCACGTGTTTGAGGGAAAAAGAGCCGTAAAATTTGGGGTGGTAGTAATTGCGCCGGATGATGGCATGCAAATCGACCAAGCGCTCGATGATCGCCTGGAGATTGTCGGCATAATGCGGGAAGTGTGCGATCAATGCGTTCAGCACCCCGGTTTCATAGCTTGTGTAAATAAAGATGCTGCCTTCGATTCCAAGAGCGTCGATCAAAGTGCGGGTAAATTCTTGTCTGGGGTCTTTGTCCTCGTTGCACAGATATTCAAGATGGTCCAATTCCCCGTCCGCGGAGAGGATGTGATCCGACCACTGGAAGGGGAGGGTCTGATAGGGCCGGGTGCCGGCATAGCGGGGGATGGCTGCACCGATGGTCTCGAAGTCGAGAAAGTGGACGGGATACTTAACGTCATTACATTCAGCTTTAAGCTGATTGGAAATAAACTCCTGCCGGTTTGTCACCGATGATCGAATTCGATCCTGGATCTGGCTCAAAGGGAATGTGTCCGGAATATCACTTATACTCTGAATGTCCAATTGCGCCAGTTCGTCTAGTTTTTCCTGTCCGATACCGTTGATGTCATAAACCCAGAATTCCGGCATATCTCTGGTGCAGTGATCCCAGAAGTCGCAATCGTATGGTTTGTGGCAGTGCCTCGACGGCTGAATGATGGGCGCGCCATCTGCCGCCAGCATGCCCTTCAGCTTCTCGAGCTGCGCGGGTATTTCAGGCTGCATCGCCAGGGTCTCGTCGGTGAGATCATCAAATGTTAAAAGTGATTCCAGATCCAGGTTTTGTCCGTCATAAACATACTGGTTGTTGATGTGCAGAATGCCGGCCCGGCGAATTTTAAGGCCGCAGCCCTTCAGCACGTAATACTGAACGGCAACATCCGGATAATAAACATCTTTGACCGAAGTCGATGATTTGACCTCCACCAGGCTCCAGGAGCCGTCATTCAGGCGCTCCAGAATATCAACCCGAATGCGCACACCCTCATGGAGAAAAGCCGCTTCGTAAATGGCCTTTACGTCCAGGTCCTGCATGGCCTTAAGTGTGGACTGCACGGCTTCTTCGTGATGAAAATGGTCTTCCTCGATTAAAACGCCGCCCGCATACAGTTGGGTAGCCAGCTGCCCCACCTCATGGCCGGCATCGAATACCGCCTGCCGGGACAGAGGCACGTCCGGGATCAGCTCCCGCTCATAGCATTGATACCAGAGCCGCAGGTGGCACTGCCGCCCGGCAAGAAATCTTGATTTGGACAGCATGGGAATGTTTTTCATACCCATATTGTAACCCGATTCAACTCTTATATGCAATTTTATACATATTAATCTTAAAGAAATCTCTGATTTACTTTTTCAAAGTAATTTTTGGATGGCGTGGATTGCAGAGTAAATAAAAAATAGATAGATTGAATGAGATCTTTCTCCAGGCACCTTGCGAATTTGTTTTCCCAAAAACTTTCGAACCTGGATCCGCTCTCATCACGGGGGTTCCTATATTGCGCTTTTCGCCCTTGAAAACGTCGTTATACCTCTAAAATAATCCCCTGTTTTTCCCTAAAACGGAAAAACTAAAGGGTGTCCCCACCTCCTTCCTTGATGGTTCAGGATCCACGGTTTTCATTTTTCACTTTTAATTTTAATTCGATTTCTTTTCTTCTTTTTACAAACTGGAACTGAGGCAGTTTCTCTTGAACCCTTTTTTGAATCTTATCAGCAAGCGTAAACCTCTCCTTATCGTTCAAATGACACCTCCGACCGATGTGCTTAGAGATTCTAATAACTTCAAAAATAAGTCAGCACCGATTTTGTTCCAAGCTGAATCTATGTTTACCCGTAATGATGATGTTATTAATGTTAATCTTCAAGGCACTGAGATTTTTTTTAAAGACATCCATGCCAAAAGGATGGATAGTGTTAAGATTATCAGTATCAATAAAAATTTGATTGGAATCATTTCCGTAATTTTTTAATATATTGATCAATTCGCATGCCGCACTCCCGTCAAAGTCACCATAGAGCCGCAGACGGATTCTGTCTTTTATTTTATCCGATAGGAATTTGAAATTATTTGCCATCGAAAATCATCTGTGTCGGGTGGGAGTTTTAATTCTATAGCATGCAAAAAATTGCTTAAATCCTCTGTTCTAAACGGAAAAAAACCAATAGTAACTTGTGCCTGAGCACTGATAAAGGTAATGTTGCAATCTGATCTTTGGCCAGCAAAAAATTTAAAAGTTAAAAATGGCTTAACATAAAGTAAACAACGGTGCCGAGTGCTAACACAAGAATACTGTTTGGCAAAAAATTGCCCCCACTCTTTTTGTAGCTTTTAAACAATCGTTTACCATTGAGATAGTCGGTGGCACTGTCGATAACAGTTCTATCAAATGCGGTTAAAGTGGGTTGCTTGCAATGTGGGCAAAGTTGAAGGTATTTGTCTATATTCTTCGTATTATATTGGTACCAGCTCACATATCGATCGGGGTTGTTGATTGTTTGATCTAAATTTCTCTTCGTTTCAGTCTTCAGCAGAATTAAGGTCTTCTCTCTATCCATGACGGTTGAATCACTCTCAGAATAATTGCCTTCCTCTAGTTTTTGTTGATTTTTTTTCATGACATTTTTCCTTTATTTTTATCTATTTGCTCTTAATCGAAGAAAAAGATCAAACGAAACGAATACCTAAAACGCTCATGAAAGTTTCAGAGCCGACTAATTCTTTAACAACTTATAAATTTCGGGTTTTGAGTAAAATAATGGCGGGATTGATTGTGTGAAATATGGCTTTTTTTGTTTAATTCCTTAGAGACGAATTTGCACTAACAAAAGACTATAAAAAGATGGTATGTTCTGACTGTTCGTTATTTTAGATATTTTGAAATCTTTAAGTTATAGAGATTTACACTGGACCATTTGGTGGTTCGAACCCAACCATCTCTTCTTTCTTGCTTCGACCTTCTATCTTGCACTGCCTTTCTTCTTTCAGGCCCTTTATAAAAAAAGCGGTGTCGCCCAAAACTTTTACGTCTGTCTTTACCAGTGCGTCTCTCTGGAAGTCTGCGAAAGACTTCTGGCATTTCCGATCCTCCTCTTCTGCTTTTTTCAGCACAAAAATGTCTATTTGCAAAAGATATTCCAATAAAATTCAACATAAAAATTAATGTAATTACGATTAGTTAGCTTATAAATGCCTATAAAACTACAAATAAACATGAAGCTAAGTTCATAAATTTGGGCAATTAATGAAATAAAGTCTGAAGTTATTATGGATTCAGTTTAGAAAGGGTAAAGAACTTCGGATAAGCCTTTAGGATAAGAATATGATGACGACCTGCGATTTGCATTCATTTACTTTTCAATCAGGATTTTTTTCCAATAACATGAAAGCATGAACCTGCGGCATATTGACAATACCTGAAAAATACCAAAAGCACAGATATGCAAAAATTTCACAACTTCTGGGGGCCGATCAATGTTGCCGATATTTTGGAGAAACCACAGGTTTTGTGCCAGATACCACCACCTTGATTGGTTCAACGGGATTATTCGCTTTATAAAACCATAACGGAAAGCTTATGGAGCTTCGTTTTTGGGGGGAGTCCTGGAAAGATATCCTTGATATATATATTTCAGCTTGCGATACATGTCACAATTTGATATATGAAAAACTTTTGTTTCAACTAAATCACATCCTAGGGAGGTATTAGATATGGGAAAGAAAGTATTCGTTGACTTGACTCATCCATTTAGTGTGGAGATCCCTCGTTGGCCTTATTTCGCGAAGCCGGTCATCGATTCGATGCACTCCATGGCAAAGGGCGGCGTCCTCACCCAGAGGGTCGATTGTGTTCAGCACACGGGCACTCATGCCGACGCACCTCGCCACGTCATGGAACGCGAATTCGACGGCAAAAGGGCTCGTTATACCCACGAAATGCCTGTCGACGCATACACGGGTGACGCAGTCTGTCTTGAAATCAAGATCCACCGCTGGGGCCTGATCCTGCCCGAGCATCTTGAGGATGCCTGCAAGAGGGCGAACATCAAGCCGAAAGAGCTCAAGGGCATGGTTGTCTGCCTGAATACCGGCATGCATCGCAAGTTCGACGACTCCAAAGAGTACTATCACTATTCGTGCGGTACTGGCGTCGAAGCTGGCAAGTGGTTCGTAAAGCACCAGGTCAAGTGCGTGGCCATGGATATGCAAGCTTTGGATCATCCGCTTCATACGGCTATGGGCAAGAACGGCCCGCCTCAAATGAATCTGCCCGGAGCTTCGGGAAAGCCTATCACAGTAGAATACGCCGAACAGTTCGGTGAAGAGGCGTATGCCGAATTTGAGAAAGCGGCCTACATCAAGATGCATGGCCAAGACGCTTATGATGCCAAATTCGGTGATCTCGAAGAGATTGGATGTGAGGGAACCTGGGAGCCCTGCCACAAACAGATGCTGGGTCACGGCATTGTTGGCGTCGAGAACCTCGGCGGAGACTTGGACAAGGTGTCCGGCAAGCGCTTCCGGTTCTACTGTTTTCCGATCCGCTGGTACATGGGCGACGGCGCGATGGTCCGCTGCGTGGCCGAGATTGAAGAATCCGAGCTGAACGACGTTCCAGAAAGGACCTATACGTACTGCGGTACGGGGTACGGCCCCGCCTGTGAGCGATAGTGGGTGACAGGCGGCCCGATTTCGCTATATTGTGGATGAAATCGGGCCCGCCAAAAGACATAAAAAGGGAAAAGTAAAAGGTATCAATTGCCGAGACTATCTATTGGCACTTTCACGTGACACGTCAATTGGATCACATCAAGACAGCTCACCAGGTGCGGATAAAATACTGACCAACCATCAATATTCTAATAATATCGCAAAATGTCTCAGAGCATAGTCCAGCGATGCCAACCAGGAAATTCAGGCGATTGAAAACCATGGCTGATTTCCGTGTTTTTAGGTTTTAGCTTCTGCTATTAATGCACTCCTAAAATGACTCCAAAAAGCTTCGATTAATTCATAAAAACATCAAGAAAAATCTTTCCTGGATAGTAAAAATCCACTTAAAAACCGAATTGAAGAATTAATAGTAAAAATAAAAACCTGGCAAAAAAGTGGCAAAGAATGCAAAAGCCACCCGGAAACGTAACCAACTGTTTTTATTATAATTTAATAGTGGAAGGGCGAAACATGCTTATAATATATTGATATTGCAGGATAAATTTTTCTGGAAGTGAGATTTGCAAGAAATTGCAAGAAATCTTTTATTCATCAGGGTTACGGGAAAAGACATAACACGAATATTCAATAGACGTCTTGTTAATATCCCTAATTGGGACAAAAAACAGCCTGATAGCGACCAAGCTTCAATTGTGTTAACTTGCCATTATTTAAATTTCGGTCAAAGTTCATATGAATTTTGCATATCTTAGGTATGCCGATGGCGTCAATATCATATTGCAGCATCGGTAACAGGTAAATTATAGGACGATTAAAGTTATGATTTAGTCGTCTGCGAGGTTGTCCTTATCGGCCAACTTGAGACGTTGGAAAATCCAAGGTGCCAGTGCCGTTATATATACTCCACTAATGAGGGCTTGGATGTAAGCGACGGTCATCCTTCCGATTTCGAGTGTTGCTGTTAATATCTGGATTCCCTTTCGCAAGGCAATTAGTATGATTACGCCAATCAAACCAGAAACTGTAATTTGCCGCCAAGTACGATGCTTTTGAAAAAAAATCCGACTTCGTTCAATCCCGACTCCGAGCCAAAAACCTAAAAGAAAAACGCCGTAGACGATCGCGTCTCCAGAAAGCTTTCCAGGCCAGGTAAAAAATAAGAAAGCCTCTATAATGGCTATGCCCAGAATTTGCCATAAGAAATGAAGGTTGTGCCACCATTGGAATCTTTTTGTGGTCAGAAATATGAAAATCAGAAGGCTGAGCAAACCGATCGCTATTCCACCGATGACATCCTCTACATCATGCACGCCGAGATAGAGTCGGCTGAAACATATCCCTGCTACTAATATCGAACTTAAAATCCAGATCCATGTTTTGCGCGCTTCCCAAGCTATCCAAAACCAAATGACAATCGCAATCTGAGCGTGTCCACTTGGGAAACCATAGGACTGCCCAACAGCAGGGTCTAATTGAAAGACAGGGTCGGGTCTTGGATCTTGTAACAGGTCTTTCAGATACGCGTTTAGTAGGGCGCTTAGCAGAAGCCATAATCCCATACGAGCAAAGATATTCTTGTTAAATATCCAATAACCTATCGGTACGAATAATAGAAGGAATCCGCCGTAACCCAATGCTGAAAATGCTTTGAAAACAGGCGTTAATAAATCGGAACGTATGGCAACGGCCCATTCCATGTTGTGTAGCAAGTCCTGTATATCCTCTCCTTCCAGNTAAAGTAAAAAATATAATTCTTTCAGTGTCGCATTGTGGTTATAAATGTTAATATTTTTTCAGAAAACCAGATATGAGCCAACGAACGATATATTGAGAATACATCAAAAATGCCAAATATGCACATATCATTCTTTTCTCTTCACCGGCAGCCTTCTTAGTATACCATCCGTTATCCCGACCTGTCCGCCAAATTTCCCTAATCTTAAAATTCACATTCATACTTTTGATTAAACGTATCCAAAACCGCGCGAAAATCTAGAGGCAGTCTTTTTCTGACTTCTTCGACGATTTTTTCGGGAATTTTTTTGTAATAGGCCTGGGCGATGCCGCCGGCGATGCAGGCCATGGTGTCGGCATCGCCTCCCAGGGAAATGGATTTCTTTACGGCATCCTCCCAGCTGTCAGAGTCAAGAAAGGCAACAATGGATTCGGGAACCGATCCCTGGCAGGTGACATCAAAACTGTAATTGGGCCGGATTTCATCAACGGTTCGGTTCAGGTCATATGAAAACCGGTNTGTGATTTCTTTGCGTATCGCATCTTTACTCTCGCCCATCCTTGCCCGATAGATCGCCAGGGCAGTCGCCCGGGCACCCTTGATTCCTTCCGGATGATTGTGGGTGACTGCGGCTGTTCGTTCAGCCTGGTTCAGTACATCATCGACTGAATCATAGGCAAAGCCAACCGGCGAGACTCTCATGGCCGAGCCGTTGCCGAATGAGTTGTAAGGGCTGTTGTTCCGGGACCGAACCCAGTTTCTGAATCCACCTCCGTAGGGCAAATGGTAATATTTTTCGGCAAACTTTTTCAAAGATAAGGCAATGTCGGCGTCGTTGAGAATGGCATAGGCAATGGCAATGGTCAGAACCGTATCGTCGGTAAACCCCGACACGACCGGATCAAAATGGGTGTGCTTGATGGGGTATGCTTCATACGGGGAACCGATCATATCCCCTGCGATTGCTCCGATCATATAAAGGCCTCAATTTTTAGAAGCGATTTCCAGAAACACAATAAATCAACCCTGTCCCAATTTTACTTGCAGTTCAAGCTTTTAATCGGGGCTTTTTCAGTTTTCGACTCCCTCCGTACAAAATCAGCAATCCCCCTAATACCAGAGATATCCGGCCCAGGTAATCTCCATGTCGAGCGAAAAAAGTTTGCCCCCGACGAAGATGAATCTTTCCTTTGAGAGTCGTTTTTTCCCACCAGGGAGTCCTGGCGATAACTGTGCCTGAAGCACTAATCAGCGCAGAAATTCCGGTATTGGCAACGCGGACAAAATCTCGCCGGTTTTCGATGGCACGAACCGGGCTGAAATTGAAGTGATGTCGATAGCCGGGCGTATTTTTCCACCAGCCGTCGTTGGTGATCATGCAGATAAAACCCGCTTCTTCGGAAAGGTTTCGGGCGCAGTAGGGGCCGAATATGGATTCAAAACAGACAATCGGCAGAATGGTAATCGAAGCCTCAGGCAACCCCAAAGTCGTACTTTCCTGACGAAGACTGTAGGTGCCGGTGTATCCGCCAAGCTCCAGGGAGTATTTTCCCAAAAACCCCAGATATTGCACAAAGGGCATGCGCTCGAAGAGAGGCACCAACTTGGTTTTGTGGTAGAACTGAGGCTCAGATGCAGAACCCGCCGGCAGAAAAAGCGCTGTATTAAAGGCCTCGTAGTAAAAGTTTTCCTCTTTATTGAAACGGCTTCCCGGGGGAATGTTTTCATTGCCGAGTTTCTGGTAGCTGTGTATGCCCAGCAGAATATTCAACTTGGGGTGCTTTTTGCGAAATTCCAATAAATCACGGTAGTCGCTTGATGCTGCAGGGTCTCTTTCGTCAATCTGCCGGACGATAAGGGTTTCCGGGCCAAACAGGTATTGGGTTTCGCCATCGACAATCGCATCAGCGGTCCTGAAAAACTCCGCCACGTGCCGCGCATAATTATCCGGGTCAAATTTTTCCGTATATGGATCCAGATTGGGCTGAATCAGGGCGACATTTACGGTTTCGCCTTCATCTTCAAAGTTTTGGGATATCAGATAGGATGCGAAAATGGGGACAAGAAAGAGCACCAGTGTCATTGCGCCTGCCGGAACAATCGAACCCGGACCTTTTTCCCGATAAGTATCATAAACCTTCAAAGCGGCAAAGTTGGTCAGTATGATCCACAGTGTTCCACCCCGAACACCGGTAAACTCATACCATTGGATGAACTGTGGCGCGGTGGCCAGTGAGTTGCCCAGGTTGAGCCAGGGCCAGGCCAGGTCCCAGGATAGATGCAAATGCTCGTACCCCATCCAGATGAACAGAAAGGGGAGCAACAGGCGAATTTTCAAGATCGTCCGGATACGGCTTGCCAGCCAGAATACAAGGGCCTGCAGAAGTGAATTTGCGAGAATGATAAGGAGGGCTCCCACCACCTGCGCCTGCATAATCCACCAGGTTCCAATGATATTCCACAGCACAAAACTTACAAAGGCATAGTTGAATACGGCGTAGGGGTTTGCATGATGATGGATACGGACCTTTTCTTCCAGCAGCAGGAGGGGCACCCAGGCAATAAAAACCACAAAGAATAAAGATGAAGCAGACCAGGGCAGTCCCAGTAGCAGACCACCGGTCAGGGCCAAGAAAATGTTTTTTCTGAGGTTCATAATCAAAAATAAAAGATCCCACCTCTTGTTTCAAGAGCCAGGGTTTTGGTATTTCATTAAACCCTGCTTGCTCTTCGTTCTGTCCTCCGCAGCGTTCGCGCAGGAGGAAACCTTCATGGACCCCATCCCTCACGGGCAGTTCAGCCGGGCAAGAACGCCACGATGGTTGCCACCGCCAGAAGCAGTCCTGCCACTTTCCGCTTCGTGAAGCGTTCCCCCAGCCAGAGGGTTACCATCATGGCGCTCACCACGAAGCTGAGCTGCCCGATCGGCGTCACCACACTGGCCGCTCCTGTTTTAAGGGCCGCCAGCAGAGCGATAAGCCCCATGGAGAGACTGAAGCTCGCCACGATGCCATGGGCCCACCCCTGGCGGGAGAAACGCGGGCCTCCCTGGGTGAGGCGGGCGTATATGACGGCAACCGTTAAGAAACACACCCCCTGGCTGTGC
>JGI2160J19893_10000723_pt1 | contig 10914 bp, 24 predicted proteins | sample DeeMarSeWOR28_12_FD_19893 | JGI IMG/M metagenome (IMG submission 19893)
AAGCCTCTCCGACTATAACGGTCCATCTGCACAACCCTGAGAAGGTTGATGGAGAGGCTTCATAATCTATTTATTTACTTAACCTGAAAATCAGCCGTATTATATTCGCCGGTATTTTTATTTGTATTAGCCAATACTTTCTCAATTAAAACGCCATATATTTGACTATCAATCGGCCAATATTTAATCATCGGAAACTGGGTATAAACCCTAATATTATTTGACGTAATTACAGGGTCGCAGTTTTCATCTAACCATTTTAAATCTCCCCCGTATATCCATTTAATCTGGCAGTCTACAAACAGTACCGTAACGGGGATATTGGTCTCATTATACTCACGCATATATATTTCATAATTAGGTTGATTAAATCCCGTTCTTAATGCGTTTTGATAGAAAAAAGGTTCTTTAGTCTTAAACTCAACAAATCCAAAAGTTCCCCCTACATAGCGGTCAATTTTATGCGGTCTTCCCTCATTCTCAGGCGGTCTTAAAAATTGATAACCGTTTTTTAATAAAACGTCATCACCTATCATTTCCCCATATTCACCTTTTAAAACCGCAGGAGAATTGGGGTCATATCGGCTACTCGGTGCCGGAACACAGACTGGTTCCGATTTATTCAAAACGCCATACCATTTAGCCCCTTTTATATCTTTAGTCATCAAAAATCTCCTTCATATAATCTCGCCATATACAACGGTACTCACAGCTATCTTTAAACCATTTACAATGCACATGTTTATCGTCATTTGGTGTATATTTTTCACAGCCAGCATGAACCCAACTTTGGCCGGGTCTAACTATACAATAGCCGCTATCGTCCCATTTTTGTTTAGGCATATCATCTACGCCACAGGCATCAACCATTTCTCTGTAATAACCTCATTATTTTAAAAAGCACATAGCATTTTTTACATACTATATCGTTTAAAGCTAAAAACACTTGCTCATTTAAATACTCCACTTCGGTAAATTTCACCTGCATATGCTTCGGTGTATTCATACCGCACATTGAACATTTCATAATATCCTCTCAATATTTACCGTATTAAACATAGTGGGAGATAAACATAAATTCCAATACTCCATAAATACGAGTATATTGTACGCATAATTATCATCATCCATAATTATTCAAAAACCCCCATAATTAATTTCTAATCCCTAAACCCCTCTCATTGGCTCACAAGTCGTATTATAACGCTTTTATTTAGCCAATATGCCCCTAAGTCCGCATATAGTATAGTAAATAATAGATATATTGTATACTGCGTTTTTTGGCGTTTTTCAGGTATATATGTCCGGGCGGATATTTCGGGGAATTTGAGGCTATTTTTGACCCATATTTGGGGTCGTTTTTGGGTCAAAAACCCTAATAATTATCAATTTAATTACCTTAATTACCAAAAAACCTTTTAAATTTATTCTGACAGGCCTCTACAATTATCCTTTTTTAGCTCCGCATAGCCCCATCCGGTTAGTCTATCAATAACCTCACGACCATGATGAGGACAATTATGAATAAATCCTTTGATATCAAATGTAATTACATCAGGCTTTCCGTTTTTACTCCAAATTTGAACAACATTTACATATTGGTCTTCAAAAGAGGTTATCATATATTCCCCAAAATTACGTGAATAGACATAAATCTCTTCATCAACCGGAATAGTACAAACAACACCACTAACGTCTTTAACGGTTATGCCCTCACTGGGTTCAGGCAAAGGTTCACTAAAACCCCACGCTGAACCAATAAAAGCCCCACCTATAATGGCTAATATAACCAAAAAGGTCATTATTAATTTAACTCTTAAATCGCTCTTACTCTCATCATAACACATAACAATTCTCCTTAAAATAGAATTGCTATGACTCCGACTACCCACGGAACGATACCGAAAAGCACTATACCGACCACAATAAGCCAGAAAATAATAGCCCCACGGAAATCTTCCCATTTGGCTTCCTTATACTCAAAAAAATCAGCGGCTTCAAGCTCCTCATCGGATAAACATTCACAATCTTCCATATCCTTATCGCAAATAGGACATGTACACCAACAGCTACCCATGATTTATTCCCCCTTTTTTAATATTTTTTGTATCTCCTTTTCGGGCACTCCATCATGGCGCAATCTACCCTCTAATATGACTTTAGCCACATCTTTAGATAATTCAACGCCACGACCTAATTTATATTCTAAACGTATTGATTCAATTGTATGTTTAATTTTCATATTATACCGTTTCCCATCGCAGATGCCCCGGCTCAATAACTGTAAAAACCGTATCAGCGTCAAGTCTTTTAATACAACACTCATAACCTATAACGCCCATATCAATATCCCCGACTATAAGATGTCCACCTTTAATTTCAATAACCGGAGCATCGTATTCTTTACCGCTAATTAGTAATCTGGCCATTATTTAATTCTCCCTATAACCTTTTTACCGTTAACCGTTTTACGTCCCCATTTGGCTATCGTTTTATATTTAAGAACGATGGCGTCATAAACCTTTTTCTCGCCATAAGCATAAATAACGTCCCTGTACATACCCTTTAAGGTCTCCGCAAACTCAATGGCTTCCGCTTCCGTTTTGAAAGTCCGTGAACGGGTCGGGTCGCAGTAACTATCCCTAATTTGCGGTCTAAAACTAACCCTATAAAAAGGTTCAAACTTGCACTCCGGTTCGGGTTCCGGTACAAACTTCTCAGCGCATTCTAAGCAAACCCATACTCCGTTTACATTGACTATCGGATCGGCTATCTTAATTTCCTTACCGCAGGTCTTGCAGGTTCCGTTATATTTAGCTTTAATCTCCCTCATTTTTATCTCCCTTTTTTATTATACCTTTATCTTACACTATTGATATCGGCATTGTCAAGGGAAACTTTAGAGAAAAAGTTCATTTATTACGTTTTTTGCGGCAGATATATTGGCTAACCGCTTTTGAGCCAATTCGCAATATTCTGGATTTAACTCTATCCCTACCCATTTACGATTCCATTCTTCAGCCACTAAGCCGGTCGTGCCGGAACCGAAGAATGGGTCTAAAACTCTCCCATTCTCCGGTGCTCCGGCTAACACGCAAGGGGTTATCAGCTCCTGCGGAAACACCGCAAAATGAGCACCCTTGTATGGTTTCGGGGTGACCGTCCAGACCGTTCTTTTATTACGCCCTCCGGGATGACCAATAGGCGTACCATCAGCTTTAAAATTACCACTATGCCCCACAAAACTGGTTCCGCCTCCGCCATATTCACCTTTACCCACATACTTCGTTTTATAGCGTTCAGCCATATCGTTATCATTTCTATCGGGGTCATTCCCATGTAGCCGTGACCCCGGTGTAAAATTCATACGATTTGCGTCCGCATGGGGTTCCCTTATAGCATCATTATCAAAGTAATAATTCTTATTTTTAGATAGCAAAAAGATATACTCATGCGATTTGGTACATCTATCGGTAACGGATTCGGGCATAGGATTTGGTTTAGCCCAAATTATATCATTGCGTAAATACCATCCATCCTCTTGTAAAGCGATAGCAGTACGCCACGGAATGCCCATTAAATCTTTAGGCTTATACCCGTCTGGCGTAACCACTTGCTCCGTTAAAAAACCGGATGTACCCTTATTGGTTTCCTGTTTACTCCCCTTCCATCCTTCCTGTTCGTTTCGGGCCTTTGTACGAGACCGATATCCGCCACCAGCGTATGTATCGCCCAAATTAAGCCAGAGAGTACCATCGTCCCTCAATACACGGCGAACTTCCTTAAAAATCTGCACTAAATGCTCTATAAACCTATCGGGATGGTCTTCTAAACCCAAAGAACCTAACCACGCACCGCACCGATGGCATATATTAGACCTTATGCCTTTACCACGCAAATCTCCTTGCGCCTGTCGTTGCGGCACCATTTTGGCATCTGGATTATCAGGGTTTATTTTTCCCCCTCTGGATTTTAATTCGATTGGTTCCCAATTATGCTCACAATTAGGTAGCCCGGATCCGGGCCATACGAGTGGAAGGGTTCCGTAATCACGAAGCCCCCAATAAGGCGGAGAAGTCACGCAAGTATATACGGACTTCTCCGGTAAGGTTTTTAATATATCTAAAACATGTCCTTGATGTAGCGTCCCTGACGCACTTTCAAAATATATCATATTACTCTAAATAAGTAGGCGTATCTTTTGTCGCCTCACATACCTCTTGTATTTTATCGCTAACAACTTCCCCGTTTTCCCAAATACGGGTTCTCACCTTTTTACAATGGGTATGTTGGTTAGAACTAATAGGCATGGCCTCAACTGCCCTGTCGTTTTTATCATAATAAACAACACGCCTATCTTCTTTAGCGGCCTGAATTGCAGCCTGTTCCTGTTGGTCAATTGCGTCCCCGACTAACATACCGGCCACAGCTCCTGCGGTTGCTCCTATAAGCAAACCAAGCCACGAATTACTCTGCCACGCAAGTGCGCCTATGGTTCCACCAACGGCGGCACCCCATCCTGCGCCTTGCTGTCTTCGGTTAGCAGTTGCACAACCAAAAACCGATACCAAAAAAACAACGCATAATAGAATAGCAATCGTCTTTTTCATAACAATCTCCTTATCTCGGTCGACTAAAATTAATTGATTCAGTTACACCGTAAACTAACTTATATGCGGCTCCAGTATAGATTTCGGCTTTTTTAATATGGTACTCCATTTTAGCCCTATCACCAAGCACCTTAAATACAATTGCACTGGCTACACTTCTTCTTGCTACATTTAAGCAGTATTCTATCTTATTCATTCTCACCACCTATAAAGAAAGGCAACAGCTATCCCTGCGTACAATAATCCCACAAGGAAAAAAGCCACAGGGATAGCTATAATAATATGAAGGTATTTTTTAATCAATAACTTCGACCATTTCAGCGTCCATACAGTTTTCACGGACTGAGTTAATACCTCTTAAAACATTTTTACGATATTTATAACCTTCTGATACCGCAATGGTGCGCCCGTTTTTTGCTATTAAGCGAAAACGATACTCACCTTTTTTGTCCTTAAAAATCTCGAACTTTGGCATAAATAAACTCTCCTTATATTAAATTCCCGGCATTCGTGATGACCCAATACCCATTGTTAACAGCATTGCAATAAAATGTATAACAATCCACAAGGCTTTAGATGCCACAATACCGAGTGCAATAGCCCATGTTAAATGTAACCAAGTGCTAAATTTCATCGTACCCAATCCTCTATTTTAGGTTTAACGTAATTGCCTTCAAGGGTCTGTCCATTGATAGCCAGTCCCCATCGCTTCCAGTTTTCAATTTCCCGTTTTTCTTTTTCGGCTTTTCGATATGCCTGATAACGGGCTTCCACTGCCTTGGGGTCAATCCGCTTTCTTATAATATGATAATCAATTAAAACGGCTGAAAACAACATTAAACCCCATATCATTACGCACAAATCAAATTCGTTCATAACTCGTCTCCTTTCCTATTTTTAATAATAATAACACATTTGTGGTCACTTGTAAACAAAAGGAAAGCCCCTAACCGTAAAAAGCGTTAGGGGCTGCCCAAAATAAAGGAGGTGAGAAACATTGAAGCACGAACATCGTGCCACAGCATGAACACATTATAACTCAACAACTCCAAATTGTAAACAGAAAAAGTGAGGGGTTTTTGATTAAATGAAAAAGAAAGGAGATAAAAAAACATTTAATCGCAAACCCCTCAAATACTTAATATTACAGGGACATTATACCACAACATTAAAATATTGTAAATAAAACTAAAAAAATCTATACTGGTTAACACTTTTTTGTTTACAACTTAAACCCGTTGTGTTAATATATCCATACTATGAAAATAATAAAAGTTAAAAATTGTAAAGAGTGTCCCTATCGCCGAGAGGATAATGGTGGTGGATTTATTGAGCCATTTGATATCTGCGATAAGTTTGGCATCATTTTAATTGACGAAAGTAAATGGTCTGACCTAAACAAAATACATAAGGATTGTAAATTAGAAAATGCGAGCTAAACTTAAAAACCTTACCGATGTAATTTATACCTATTGCCGTGAGACGGATATGAGAGAAATGTTCCGTCATGGTCATAATCAACGCCACTGGCAACTTGCCTATCGGGGCATGACTCTATGGGTAACGGAATTTTATTTCGGAAAAGAGGTCAAAATAGAGTTAGCCAAAAACCGTCAACGGCAAATCATAGACCCTGATTTATTCAAGGTCGTTAGCGCACGTGGCAATACGTTATTCAAAGCATGGCGTGAATGGTTTGAGTGGATTGAAGAGGATTTGCCCGATGAAGATGTGCCAGAACCGGAAACTGTTTTAGTAGTGGATAATGACGAACCCGTTGTGGAAATTGTACAAACCCGTCAGCCAAATCCAGATGATGATGTATGGAAACTTGATGATGTATTTGTAAAAGACCCGAATCAAATACCGGAATGGGTCGTTGAAGCCGAAGCCTCCCGAAAAGTATTATGGGAACCACCTAAAGTAGTCCCCACTAATCTTAACTCCCTAACTTGGGATGAATTATTTGACCTTTAAGAATGTTTTGAGAGCATTTCTTCCCGATATTCACAAGCCATTTTTTCAGGCTCATAATCAAACTTTCCCTTCTGATTTGTTATCTTTTTTACGGCTTGAGGTGAATCAGGTCTTTTTTCATATTCTTTAATTTTTTCCTCAATACGTTCAGCCATACTATATGCCCTTAAAAGCGGAGATATTACAGCACCTTCAAAATACTCCCTCTCATCCTCTTCCATATTGCTTATTATTTTTTGGCATTTAAAATAGATATTAGCAAAACCGTTTACCAATCGATATCCATCTTTATGTAAAACTTGAGGCATTTTGGTAGTATCAAAACCATCTATTTTTACCTTTTTACGGATTATCTCATCGGCCTTATCCCGCAGTTCCTTCGCATAATTAACACCATCCTGATATAATCCAAACTGACTCCAATTCCAATCTGGTTCATAAAAGGCTTTATAGTATGCTAACATATGTACAGAAAATTTATTATGAGCCGCAAGACCTTCTATAAATCTTTTAATCTCTTGCAATTTTTTAGGATTCTTGCTTACATACTTTTTCTCATACCGCAAAATACCGGCATACATATATTCTGTTTGATTGCATATTAGTCCCATAATAATATTTATTTATTAAAAGGCCACGGCGGCCATGCTGACTCAAATATACCAAAATCATGGAACATAGCCCAACAAAAAATATACACACCGATTGCACAGGCTAAAACAACCAATCCCGTTACAACCCAATCCCAGTGTTTTATAAACCATTTGAATGGGTAATCAAAATCCGGTTTAACTCGCATTTTGATGCTTCCTAATAATCGGCATTACAAAGTGCTCTATAACCAATTTACGCTTTGCCTGATAATCCTCCGGGCTGCGAGCTGATATATCGCTTTCAGTTGAATGTGCTACAAACTCCGCAGTCGGTACTGGTACGCCAAAATATTCATTATAAAATAGTTTTAAGAAAAACGCCCAATCTAATAATCGTTTATATACATCCTCTTTAACCAACTCCACCTTTTCGGTAATAACCGTTTTAAACATAGAATTTGAAGATATATAGTTGTGCTGTACTAACGCATTTATATCATATGGTCTGGCCGGAAAATCTGCGTTAATATGCCCTCTATATTTAAAAGATGCATATGCGAAAGCTATATAATCCGGTGCGGCCGTAATAGCGTCATATAATCTATCTAAACAATGCTTACCTAACTCGATATCCCTATCAAGCATAAAATAATACGGAATCTCCTCATGATTCTCCTTATACCATTTTAGCCCTAACTCTAAATTGGTCGGAATGTTATTATCCCCTTCTGAGGCTATCCATACAAGCGGTAAAAGATTATTTTTAATAGTCCTCTTAGTCTGCTTGCTTATTTTATGCCCCGGTAATAGCGGAGTAACCACTAATAAACGGGGTTTTGTGTTCTCACAGTTTTGTTCTTTAACAACCTGTATTTTCTGGCTCATCATCTGACTCCTTATCCCATTTTCGTTTAGACCTTTCGTAAGCCTCCCATATTTTCTGAAATGAAGGTTTTATCGGGGCTTTTTCTTCTTCTTTTTCGAACTCATCCGGTCCTAAAATATCGTCAAAATCACCCATTATGCTTCCTCTCTCTCTGGTGGGTTACACCACGGACATTTTGTACCTTTAAGTATCTGCCTGTTACAGCTAATACACTTTATAAAAATTTTAATTTGGCTATTATTATTTTTTTCCTTTTTCTTAACCAAATCATCAAACACTGGTATCTCCCATAGATTCTTCAATAATTGCTCTGGCTCTTGCTTCAGACAAAGCAAAAGGAGCAAAAGCTGGCCTCTCCCCCTCTTCCCGTATCTGTTTAACACTTTGCCAATCATTATATGCCTGTATTAACCATTGAGTATGTGTACCCTGTTTATAAAAAAACAAAACACCTTGCTTTACATCAAAACCATCGGCATCAACTATATCCGTTGAGTCTATTCGGTGAGCTACATATATTACCTCATATTTCTTCATTTAAAACACTCCTTTAGTCTATCCACAGTATAATCTATACTAAACTCAGGATAATATTTAAGCATATTCTCAAATATCTCCTCTATTAAAACTCCCCCAACTTTACGCATTGAGGACGTCCCAACATAATAATCTAAATCACGCTCGTCTTTTATAACGAGGTCTTGGAACATACTGCCGTAAAATCTATGCTCTATCGGACATAAGGGTATTACACCTTTTCGCATAATATCAAATAAGTCTTCACGCAGATACCCTCTTTTATAGTCAAATAAAGTACCTATTAATACCGTAAAATTAACGCTTCCCCAACTAAAATGTTGATGAACTAAATTATTATTAGCCCATTTTTCTGTTTTAATAGGTAACGGCATACCAGCCGGTGATGACTCGTATATAACCCGTTTGTCGGGGAAAAGGCTTGCGTATGTACCATAATACTTTTCAAAGGACGCTATCTTGTCCTTTATAACCCCATTAAAAGCCAAATCTATCTCACGAGTTTCTTCGGTATGCTTCCATTTATAAGGTTCCGTCCACTGAGGCAAAAATTCAAAGCCTGCTCGATGGTTTATAACCGGCTCAAAAAACGTAACATTAAATTTTCTAAGCCACATATATTCCTGAGTCGTTATGGTTAAATACCTATCATATAAAACAGTCGGTATACCCTTTTTAACGTACTCTTCAACCATTACAGCTTGCTTTGTAAAATCGTCACTGCTTTTAGGAACCCAATCTATAAAAAGCCCGTCTGTTTTACCGCTTTCGGCTACCTCAAAATACTGAGATAGTTTGGCTTTTAAATCGGGTCGGATGTTTAAAACACCTAACATCATTATTGAGGCTCTTTGGGCGGTCTACCGGGTTTCCTCTTTGAGGTCTCCGCAATAGAGGCCCTAACCTTATTAGAAACTGCGTGAAGCGGACATTCCTGTCCGATTGAATTAATAGATACATGACCAACAGTATCACTTAAATACTGTTGTGCATCCTCTTGGCCATAGGCCGCAATATAAGCAGTCCATTGGTTTCCGTTTAGGTCATAATCAAACCTAAAAACGTGAATTGGTTTAGGTTGTGCCATCTTTTTCCTCCTTACTATCCTTCTCTAATACGTCAAATACTTGTGCGTATTCAACGCTTTTATCCTTTTTCTGTATAACCGTAAAATAGGTTATATCGTCTCCCACTTTTTTAGTCTGCTGTTGCTCGGTCATCCGTGTCCCATATAAAAACACGTCTCCCTTTTTCAGTTTTACGCTAAAATCATCCTTATCTTCTAATCGTAATATGCTAATCCAATTTTTCTGTTTCATTCTCTAAATCCTTTAATATGCTATATATTCTATCTTCTTCTATACATTCGTCACATCTATTTACAAGAATTGCTTTATTTTTTGCGTTTTCTGTATAATCTCCCGGTATATACGCCCAACCCCATGCGAGTATTTGCTCATATAAGTCGCACCACATCCGGTTTAATCCATCCTTTTTCAGTTTTAAAAATTCACAGCCTTCAATACATCGCTTTGTCATTTTAACCACTCCTCGTGTTTTAACATCCATTTAACTGTGCTTTTAATGGAGTTCTCAACACTCATAGGTATCTCCCAACCCATATTTTTTAACTTAGTGCCGTCTAATGCGTAACGAAGGTCGTGTCCCGGTCTGCTACTATGAAAATCTGTTATTTTATACTTTAATTTTTTACCTATAATTTTTGATATTGTCTGTGCTACCTCTAAATTTGTTAATTCCTTTTCCCCAACTATATTATATATTTCTCTTTGTTCAAACCTCTCCAACAGCCAGTGTACGGCATTCGCAACATTTCTGGCGTGTATATAAAACCGTGCTCCCGAAGTCTTACCATCCGGTGAGCCGTGTATTGTAATCTCTTCTTCATCTCTTATTTTTCGTATACATAACGGAATAAACTTTTCAGGATGTTGGCGTTCCCCAAATACGTTCATACAATGTACAATAAATCCCGGCAACCCGTATGTATTCATATACGCAAGGGTCAACTGTTCAGCGGCCGCTTTTGTAGCCGAATATGGATTTGTGGAATTATACCTATCCCACTCCCTATATGTCTTTTTTAATTGTAATTTATAACCCTCTGGATAACGTGGTACTTTAGGAACAACCGTATCTAACATTAATGCGGGCCCGAATACCTCATCCGTACTGAACAGGCAAAACGCTTTAAGGTTTTTAAGGGTCTTAGCAAAATCAAGCATATACATAGTACCTATCACATTCGAGCGCACAAATGGCTCAGGGTCGCTTATAGACCTATCCACAT
>JGI2160J19893_10000728_pt1 | contig 10880 bp, 11 predicted proteins | sample DeeMarSeWOR28_12_FD_19893 | JGI IMG/M metagenome (IMG submission 19893)
AGTAGAAGCCATACAGTATATACGAAATTATCGCGTTATTGTCAGCAGCAATGGGAAACAAAATACAAATAGTAATAATGTCGCATAACATATATTATGTTAAATTAAATATATTTACGTAAAAACAGTTAATTATATAAAAAACTTAATACAATAAATGGGATAAATTTATAATCTTGCTGTTATGTTCAATCGCCCTTTTCATCTTTGATTTAAAAATTTTTCTGGGTTTCAAGGTGCCCTATTATGCTTATCCTTGCTGTCACAAATGGGCAAATATCATCGGATGGAATCATTTAAGATTTTAATGTGTTATCAGGCTCAAAAATGAATAAAAAAGATGAAAAATTCTTTTTTATTCCGTTTTGGTTTGCGATTGCTCCAGGTACTGCCCATAATTTTTGCCCTGCTCCTNTTCAAGCAAGGTATATATCATGACAACACAAGTGACCAACGAAAAGACCACAAGAGAGTATTTTTGATAAAGGTTATGCCAGCGGTCTGACTAAGCCCAAAGTTCAATTGTAAACCAGGAACCCCTTTCGAGAATTATGCCTTTAAAAAAGCCTACTGGGATGGATACCGTCAGGACTGGGACAAGGGACAGGAGATTATTGAACAAAAATAATACGATTTAGGCCTTTTTGTGTTTCAAAAAAGTGCCATTCTGGTATTCCTCAAATGCCAGACGCAATTCTTCCTGGGTATTCATGACTATCGGTCCGTACCAGGCAACCGGCTCTCCCAGCGGCTTTCCTGAAATAAGCAGAAAACGGACAGAATCCTTCTCTGTTTCAATATGGACGGTATCTCCATCTTCAAAAAGAATAAGGGTGCCATTGTCGGCAACAGGGTCTGTTTCCATATCAAAATAGTTCTCCCCTTCTGTTGCGTAAGTAAAGGGGTTCTTTTCTTTGCAAAAGTAACCCCGACCGCCAATAACATATACCAAAACCGTGTATCCCTGCTTGGTGGGGTGTTGATAAACAGTATGCTCAGGTACGGTAATATCAAGATATTCAGGATCAATTTTTATGTCATGTACCGGTCCACGGGTCTTGTTGACTTGACCGCAAATTATTTTTATCTGTACGTCATTCTCCAGGGTTATTACTGGGATATCATCAGATTTTACCTCCCTGTAGCGTGGTGATATCATCTTTTCTGCCGCCGGCAGGTTGGCCCAGAGCTGGAAACCCTCCATCATGCCGCTTGAATTTCCTTTAGGCATTTCCTGGTGAATAATACCGCTTCCAGCAGTCATCCATTGCACATCGCCTGAATCAATAATGCCAGAGTTGCCGAGACTGTCACCATGCTCTACCTTTCCCTCCAGGACATAGGTGATTGTTTCGATGCCCCGGTGAGGATGCCAGGGAAATCCTTTGGTGTAATGTTTCGGGTTGCCTGAACGAAAATCATCCATGAGCAAAAATGGATCAAACTGCGGTACTTCGCTGAACCCAAAAGCCCGCTTAAGGTGTACTCCGGCTCCTTCTAATGTCTGTTTGCTTCTGAAAACCTTTTTAATTCTTCNAGGTGTATTCATGACACAAGNGATCACATAGAACTATGTATTAATAATTTCAATGCCATTAACTGNNAGGTATTGCAACGTTTTCCTGCACACCGGCGCAGAGGTCTTTAAAATAACTTTTCTACCTGGTTTTGCATTTGTTATTTTTTCGGCTTTCNCAAGGATTTTTTTACCATCAGCCATGATTATCCTGCTTTTACGATGAATAACAATTGCTATGGTATTACAGTCAATTTCTTCAATAATTGTCCGTGGTTGCAGGCCAAAAGGTTGAGGATCTAAATATACTGGCATTCTAGAGGGACAAATTATCAGTTCCGAATTAAAGTATTTGCTCTGTAAATAGACTTTTATGCAGAACAATACAATGTCAAGAAGGAAAAAAGAGAGTTCAGGGTTATTTTGTCGCCATGGTGATGGCAAAATTGCGAAAACGCCAATAGCAGTCTGTTTTTGAAAATCCAGCCTCTTCAAGCCATTGAAAGTGGTCTTCAAGTGTTACCGGATAATCCTTTGACAAGTGTTTATTGAGCCAGAAGTTTGGATCTTCACCGTTTGAGGCGATAAATTCCATCCAGTTTCTGTATTGGAGTTTCCGGGTATGCCAATCTTCATCAATTATAATATCATTCAGTATGAAAGAGCCTTTGGGGTTCAGAGCAGAATAAACAAGCTTATAGAATTCTTTTCGTTCACCCCAGGTGAGATGTTGCAAAGTCAGGCCTGCAAGCACTATATCATAGTTTTTGCCGATGGAATCAAAACGAAAATCTCCAAGCAACAGTTCATATCTTCCCTTAAATTCAAAGAGTTTTTCTTCATATGCTGCAAGCATTTTAGGGGCAAGATCAAAACCGACAACATAGGCATTGGGCAGTTTGTTGAGAATAAGTTCAGACAAAGCGCCATTACCGCAGCCAAGATCAAGAACACGTAGCTGCTTTTGAGAAACCTCGGGCAGCAGCTCGTAAATAATCTCATGCTGTTTTTTGTACTGCGGAACAAGTCTTTGCATGAGACCTTCATATTCTATGCTTTGAGCTTCAAAATGTCTGATGATCTGTTCAGTCATCATGGCTTTCACTCCTTTATTCTAAGGCGCTATTTTATGGAGATGGAATATGTTATGTGAAAAGTTCCGTAAACCTATTGACATGTCTTTTTGTACGTAAATTCAACATTAAAAACAAAAAACCTCTAGAGAGATATCATTATCCCTTTTGAGGTTTTTTTTATGTTGCGCAACGACCTTTTATCATTTGGCAAGTTGTATCTTTTTGCAGGTGTACTACAGAAAAAAGTATTCCATTTTTGACGCATTGCAATAATAGGTAAAAGTACCTATCGTGTCAAGCAAAATATACCAACGGTGAAGTCTTTCAAGGAGAGAAGATTTTCAGGGTGTGCATGGTCGCAGGTCCACAAGATTGATTTCCCATTTTTTCTGCCCCATGTATGTATTTAAACGCAGTGTAAAGGCCAGGTCGACCAGATTGTTTCGTGAAAACTCAATCAGATCACCAAAACCAAAACCGATGCCATTCATCATTATGTTATTCTCCATTATGGTGAACCTGAGATGACTGGAGCCCACCAAGCGTGAATTCGATAGTTTTTGTGATTTAAGACAGAATACCGGTTCAGGATTACCGGCTCCGAAAGGAGCAAGAGAAGCATATGCTGCCAGGAAATCCTGGTCCATAAGGTCACTTAAGGTGGTTATTGGCATATCAATAAACAGGCTTGGGGTTAAGGCATGTTTTGGGAAGTGGGATTTTATATATTCATCAAACCGATACCTGAATGTTTCAACATTTTTCACAGGCAATGTGAGTCCCACTGCACCTGCATGGCCGCCGAACCGATAGAGTATTTCCTGACAGTATGTAACCGCTTCGTGGATATCTATCCCATCAATTGAGCGCCCGGAGCCCTTTACATGGTTTAAAGATTCGTCCCTGTTTTCCTGCGGGCAGTCTGTCAGAAGGATGACAGGAAGGTGGAACCGATCGCTCAGCCTGTTGGCAACGATACCAAGAATTCCCTGGTGCCAATCACTTTTATATAAAATCAAAGAGTTTGCTGACTCAAGAGTTACTGGTGAAATCATGTGAACCGCTTCAGCAAAAATATTGGCTTCTATGTTTTTTCTGGCAGTATTTGCATCTTCAAGTTTCCTGGCGAATTGTTGCGCTTCTTCCCTGGAATTTGTGGTCATAAGTTTTACAGCCGTAATGGCTGAACCTATCCTTCCTACGGCATTTATTCTGGGGGCCAGCCGAAAAGCAATATCTTCAGAACTTACTTCCGTGTCATAATTTTTTGCATTATCCAGTATTTGCCGCAAACCAATTCGACCGGACAGGTTAAGGACCTCCAATCCCGCCTTGATAATTATTCTATTGCATCCGGTGACAGGAACCTGATCAGCTACTGTACCAATCGCCACCAGATCAAGATATGATTTGAGATTCGGGATTTTGTCCTCAGGCCAGTATCCAGTTGCCATTAATTCAGATCGCAACCCCAGGATGAGATAAAAAGCCACCCCAACTCCGGCCAGATTTTTACAGGGAAACAAACAGTCCGGCTGCAGAGGATTAAGAATCGTATCTGCCTTGGGCAATCTTGCCGGTGGTCTATGATGGTCGGTAATAATTACTTTAAAGCCAAGCCTTTTAGCCTCATCAACAGCATCAACATCACTTATTCCACAGTCTGCAGTCAAAAGAACACCACCATTGCCCCATTGTCGCATATTGCTGTCATATATTTTTCTTACAGCTTCATTGTTCAGGCCGTACCCTTCCGACAATCTGTCAGGAATATAATATGTTATCGGTGTTCCGAGTTCGGTAAAAAACAGGGTGAGTAACGATGTTGCAGTAATCCCGTCTGCATCAAAATCTCCAAAAACGGTTATGGGTTTTTGGGATTTTATTGAGTTTGAGAGAATTGCGACAGCCTCATCCATACCTTTCATAAGATGGGGACGCGGCAGTTGAGCCAGGGCAGGTAATAAAAACTCGACAATGGTATTTTTATCTGAGATTCCCCTGAGCGCCAGGATTCTGACAACTGTTTCGGGAATACCTGAATCGAGGGCGATTTTTTTTATTTGATCCTCAGGCGTATCTCTATGGTCCTGGCGCAACAGCCATTTTTTTTCAGAACGAGGAAAAATCATTATTTTAAATCGTTATACGTTGCCCGATTATAGCTGGGGGCCGTTATGGGTCTTGTAATATTCGGCGCAGATATTTTGCAGGGTGAAAAAATTTCTGCGGATAAAATCTGCTTCATATTTGGTGTCAATATCAAAAGCAGACCCGAAGCAGTGACTTAAATCTAATTCTATGTTCAGATTGACGAGTATATGAATAGATTTATAAATCTTTTTGAGGTCTCGATAATAAATGCTGCTGGTCTTGCTTTTTACAAGGGCCTTGTAGGCGTTGATCAGGTAGAAAACCGCCTTCACCCGCTCTGAGTAGCTATGTTGCCCAATCTCTGATTGTTTCGGAAAAAAAATTCTTTTAAAAAAAAGCAGATTATGGGCAATATTGCGCAGATTTTTCTTGCGTCCAGCAATAATGGTCCTGTTTTCATAGAAATTGCCTGCTAAATTCCAGATATTCTCGTTCAGCTTGAGAGGTTTGCCCGCTATAAAGCTGTTAACGATCAAGGGAACATCCTTGTTATCAATACGGTAGGTATAAAAGTTCTTAATGGACTTCTCCCTGTCAGGAATCTCACCCAATCTCTCCAAGATAGCCTTATAATCCTTTCTAACGGTTCGCCCAATAACAATATCCGCATTACGGTTCTTGTTTTCAATGAGAAAATCCAGTTCATATGCACTTATGAGCGGCGTATCGCTGACAATGATATTTACCTGCTTTTCCCATTGGTCACCATGTATAAAATATTTGCGTAGCTGATACCAGTTAACATTTTTTATGGAATCCCAACTGTTGATCATGCTATGCAATGTATCNCTGTCACTGGAAAGATACTTGAGGTAAGAAGCAAAAAAACTCTCGACAATGTTTTCCCGCTCTTCAACAATTACCAGTCGAGNANGATACTGTTTTACCTTTTCTGCAAAAATTCGTTCCAGNGTCNTCTTGTCTCCCCANATATAGATATCACCCACGCTCCTTGCCTTCATGGCTGCCTCAACAACATGCTCCAGACAGGTTTTGCCATGAAAATCCATGTAAGGCTGGAATTCGTTGCCAACCAGCTTTGCACCGCGGGTACCTGCGCCTATGAAGAGAGTTTCTTCCATCAATTTCTTCTCGATGTGTTCATCAAAGGGGATCCTGGATTAAAAATTCCTTAATATCATCAATAAGTTCATCTTTCTGCCACACATCATACCATGAAATTGCCTGATCTTGGCTGAACCAGGTAAATTGCCTTTTGGCGTAATGTCTGGTATCCCTGGCAAGGAAATCGAGTGTTTGCTCCCAATTCCAGATACCATCCAGAAAATTTATCATATGACGATAACCAATGGACTGCATTGGCTTCAGTTTTTTATCATATCCCATAGCCAGGAGCTTTCTTACCTCGTCAAGCAACCCCTTTTCAGCCATGAGGCGGACACGTTGCTCGATACGTTCATACAACTCTTGTCGCGAACGGGTCAAGCCGATCTTTTTAACATCATATTGTGAAGTGTTTTTGTTTTGCTTTGCCAGGTGTTGAGACCACGGTATGCCGGTGCTATAAAAAATTTCAAGTCCTCGAATCAGTCGCTGGGTATCATTGGGATGGATTCGTTCTGCAGAATCGGGGTCAATTTCGGCGAGTTCCCGGTGCAGGATTTCGTTTCCCTCTACCTGGAGTCTTTTCCGCAGTTCATCCCTCACAGACTTACCATTATTTTTTTTCTTCTCAGCATGCTTTTCTGTAGCAAAATCATTTTCATCAAATACGCCTTCGAGTAACCTCTTAAAGTAAAGCCCTGTACCCCCAACCAGCAGAGGAATATTGTTATGGTTGTGTATTTTATGAATAGCTTCACCAGCATCCTTTACAAATCTGCCTAAGGTATAATTTTCATCAGGGTCAACAATATCGATTAGATAATGACAGATTCGGGCCCTTTCTGCCTTTGTTGGTTTTGCGGTACCTATATCCATATGCCTGTAAACCTGCATGGAATCAACACCGATTATTTCACAGGAAAAGGTTTCTGCTATCTGCAGGGACAGATCGGTTTTCCCGACCGCTGTCGGGCCACATAAAACAATGATCTTAGATTTGGGACTTTTCACAGTTATACAAAAAAACTAATCAATGATTATGTGATCAATCAGTCCGGCTAATTTTTTCGGGCCGATACCTGCTATCTGCAGTAGTTCTTTCTTTGACCTGAAAGGACCATGTTGGTTTCTTCTCTGGATAATTTTTTCAGCCAATACGGGTCCTATGCCCGGCAGGGAAGTTAAAATGACTTCATCGGCGAGATTTATAGGTATCGGCTGAAAAAATATGTTTGCCACTTTGGGCGGCAATTTAATAATCCTGGGTGTCTCAGGATCAATGTGAACTGCAGACACCAGGGGAATTGCTTCAGGCTCAGATTGTGCTGCTAGCAGCGAATGTATCTCTGGAAAATCATTTTCCAGCTGTCCTGGACTAAATTGATAGAGACCCTCAGCAATTTCAGGTGAGCCCGTAAGCCAGACATACTTATTTGATACTTCTTTCTCAGGGGCTGACAAGACTTTTTGCTGAAGATGATGGCGATAACTGGAATATAAGCTTACAACGAGTATGATGGCAGCAATGACCAGGAAAACCAGAATATTTTCTGGTGAACTTTTTTTATGCAGCAGATCGTGCATTGAAAAAGAATCTTTTTCCTTAATCCTGTTTTTTTTCATCCTTCATAAGTTTGTAGGTAATGGAATCAACCAGTGCCTGCCAGCTTGCCTCAAGAATATCGTGGGAAACCCCCACTGTACCCCATTCCGATTCCTGGTCGCGGGACTGGATCAGGACGCGAACCTGGGCTCCAGTGCCATGTTCACCGGCGAGGACCCTGACCTTGTAATCGGTCAACTCCATGTCTTTGAGCTTCGGATAAAAGCGGGTCAAAGCCTTGCGCAAGGCCTTGTCCAGAGCATTTACAGGGCCTTCGCCCAAGGCGGCGGTATGCACTTCCTCTTCACTGCCCACTACAATGCGGATGGTTGCCTCATCCTGGGATGGTTCATCCATACTTGTCTTTTGGCTGATGACCCTGAAGCCTTTAAGGTCAAAGTAATGTCGCTTGGTACCCAAAGCCTTGCGCATCAGAAGTTCAAAAGAGGCCTCGGCACCTTCATACTGAAAACCCCGGTTTTCAAGTTCCTTGAGCTCTTGGACAATATTGCTGACCACGGGATCCTTGCTGTCAAGGTTGAGGCCGAATTTTTTTGCCTTATAAAGGACGTTACTTTTGCCCGACTGGTCTGAAATAAGAATGCGCCTGACATTCCCCACCTTTTCAGGCTCTATATGTTCATAGGTGATGGGATTGCGCTCTACAGCCTGAACATGAACTCCACCCTTATGGGCAAAGGCCGATCTTCCCACATAAGGCTGGTATTTATTATGCGGCAGGTTGGCAAGTTCATTGACGAACCGGGCGGATTCATAAAGCCGCTCTAGTTTTCTTCCTGCATTGACCTGGCATTTCATCTTCAGAACCAGACCGGGGATAATGGAGGTGAGGTTGGCATTGCCGCAACGTTCACCAAAACCGTTCATGGTCCCCTGTACGTGGGAGATACCCAACGAAACAGCAACCAGAGAGTTGCCAACAGCTGTTTCGGAATCATTATGAGCATGTATACCAAGGGGGATGGAACAGCCCCTGCTGTCAAAATGTTTTTTTACTGCTTCGATAATTGCCGGAATTTCATTCGGCAATGTACCGCCATTTGTATCACAGAGCACCAAACATTCAGCCCTTCCCTCAACAGCTTTATCCAGCGTTGCCAGGGCATACTCACGATTCAGTTTGAAACCGTCAAAAAAATGTTCCGCATCATAAATGAGATGTTCAACATGAGGTTTGAGATACTGCAGGGATTCTACAATGATGGTGAGATTATCCTCAAGTGAGATACGCAGGGCGTCTCTGACATGCACATCCCACGTTTTGCCGAAAATGGTTATACCTGGTGTTTTTGCAGCAATAAGGGCTTGCAGGTTTGGGTCCTGGTCTACCGGCTTGTTAAAATTCCTGGTGGAACCGAAAGCGGTAAGTTTGGCATGTTTAAGCGTATGACTTTGCATGGCATTGAAGAATTCAACCGCACTGGGATTGGAACCGGGCCAACCGCCTTCGATATAGTCTATACCAAGCTCGTCCAACTTCAGGCAGATGCGGATCCTGTCTCCAACAGAGAGGTTAAAATTTTCAGCCTGGGTGCCGTCGCGCAATGTCGTATCGTATATTTCTACTCTGTGACTCATGATATTTCGTGTTGATAAAATTTACTGAATATCCTGCTTGTCCAAGGCAAAGGCATCGTGCAATGCCCTGACTGCAAGTTCCGTGTATTTTTCTTCAATGACACAGGAAACTTTTATTTCAGAAGTGCTGATCATCATAATATTGATACCTTCATTGGCCAAGACATGAAACATGGTGGTTGCTATACCTGAATGGTTACGCATTCCCACACCTACAATAGAAACTTTGGCAATATTATCAGCACTGCTGACATCTTCAGCACCTATATCGACGGCAACCTTTTTGAGTATTTCCAGGGCTTTCTTATAATCAGTGCGTGGCACTGTAAAGGTCATATCAGTCAAGTCCCCTGCCCTCGTATTCTGGATGATCATATCTACCACGATACCGGCATCTGAGATGGGCATAAAAATCTTTGAGGCAATGCCCGGTTTATCCGGCACCTTGGATATGGTAAGCCTGGCTTCGTTTTTATTGTAAGTAACTCCTGAAACCAACATGGTCTCCATTGCTTTATCCTCCTCAACCACCCAGGTCCCCTCTTTTTCTACAAAAGTCGAACGGACATGCAGTGGAACATTATAGCGTTTTGCCAGCCCAACAGATCTTATATCAAGCACTTTGGCACCTAGACTGGCCAACTCCAGCATTTCATCATATGAGATACGTTCAATCTTGCGGGCTGAAGCGCAGATATTGGGATCAGTTGTGTATACACCTTCGACATCGGTAAAAATTTCACATTGATCTGCTTCTAGAGCTGCTGCAAGGGCAACTGCCGTAGTATCTGAACCACCTCTTCCCAGGGTCGTGATGTCGCCTATTTCATCAACACCCTGAAATCCTGCAACAACAACAATTTTTTTTTGACTGAGATGGGATTTAACCTTTTCAGTATCAATGGCTTCGATTCTTGCCTTGGTGTGCATGCTGCTGGTACGTATCCTTACCTGATCGCCCAGAAAGGAAATGGCATCATATCCGGCAGCCTTGACAGCCATGGCAAACAGAGATATGGTCACCTGTTCGCCGGTTGAGAGCAGCACGTCCATCTCACGTGCGTCAGGCTGATCTTGCACACTATTTGCAAGGGATATAAGGCGATCTGTTTCACCGGACATGGCAGAAAGGACCACGACCATCTCGTGTCCCTGGCGGCTGTAACCGAGAACCCTTTCAGCAACGGCCTTTATTTTCTCTGGATTGCCAACCGAGGTGCCACCATATTTTTGGACGATTAATGCCATTGTTTATATAGACTCTTGTAAAAATTAATGTGTAAATTTTTAAAACTTAACAATGTAAACTTTATTGCCGAAAAAGCAACAATGTTTCCGTTTTGGTTGCTATATAATATAATTCCTGTATATTTCCATCCAAAAACAAACTTTTAACATTATTCAAAATATTATTAGTAATATATAACAATTTTCTTCATCGTGCCTCATGATCATCTTGTCTTACTCTAATCGGAAATAAAATATGAACTCCGGCAAAATCCTAACAAGCCTGGTTATATGCGTCTCATTCTGGGTCGCAATTGTTTTGTTATTACTGTTCTCGCATGGGGAATTCAATGACAAGGCCATTGCCACTCCTATTACTGGAAACACTCAGGAACAGGCTGCAGCTTTCCGCAATGACTCTATTCCAGGGAAATTTGCTCTTTCTACTCCGGAAATACTACCAGACCCATATACAGAAATTTCCGGTGAAATACGAAGGGGTGAAAGTTTTACGCAGGCAATGAAACGGCTTCACATCGCAGATTCCGTCAGGTGTAATATTATTAAAGGTTTTGATGAGACTCTTGATTTCAGGGAGTTGCAACCGGGCGACCGTTTCACTATCCAGTTGGATCAGGAT
>JGI2160J19893_10000730_pt1 | contig 10868 bp, 8 predicted proteins | sample DeeMarSeWOR28_12_FD_19893 | JGI IMG/M metagenome (IMG submission 19893)
CGCTGCACGTCGTAAAGCCGGAGTGAACAGCGATGCCGAATTGNCCGCCGGCGACTGGCAGANGGTTACGGCTGATTTCAAAAAGATATACAGGCACCACACCCACAGAGATTTTCCAACCGATCCGCTGGTTCAATTGAGAAAGGCGACCGAAGCGGTTTTTAAGAGCTGGAACGGCAAACGCGCTGTTGATTACCGCAATGCCGCCGGAATTGCCCACGATCTGGGAACCGCGGTGAATATCGTCACCATGGTTTTTGGCAATATGGGCGATGCCTGCGCTACCGGGGTAGCGATGACCCGCAATGCTTCCACCGGCGAGCAGCAGATCGAAGGCGATTATCTGACCAACGCTCAGGGCGAGGATGTGGTCGCCGGAATTCGCATTACAGAAGATATTAAAAAATTAAATGATGAAATGCCGGTGGCCTACCGGGAATTCGAGCAAATTTGTAAAAAATTGGAAAATCATTATCGTGATATGCAGGATGTGGAATTTACTATTGAAAACGGCAAACTGTGGATGCTGCAAACCCGCGACGGAAAGCGCACCGCTCAGGCAGCGGTGCGGATTGCGGTGGATATGGTTGATGAAGGGCTGATCAACAAAGAAGAGGCTGTGATGCGCGTAAGCCCCGAGCAAATTGATTTCTTTTTGCATCCGCAGTTTGACGTCCAGGCCAAACAAAATGCCCAGAGCTCGGGGGCCTTTTTAGCCAAAGGGCTTAATGTGTCGCCGGGAGCTGCGGTCGGTATTGTGGCTTTTGAGGCTAATCGCGCCGAACAGTGGTCCAAAGAGCACGGCAAAGATGTGATAATGGTTCGACCGGAGACCAAACCGGACGATGTCCACGGCATGCTGGCCGCTGAAGGCATCTTGACCAGTCGCGGCGGACGTACAAGTCACGCGGCCCTGGTGGCCCGGCAGTTCGGCAAGCCAGCTGTTGTCGGGGTTAGCGCTCTTGAAATTGATCTGGCCAATCGCAAGATGAGTGTAGGAACCATGGAAATAAAAGAAGGCGATTGGCTTTCGATCGATGGCACCACCGGCGAAGTCTTCCGGGGCAAACTGAAAACGATGGTGCCGGATATCAAAGACCCCTGGTTGCTCAAGCTGTTGTCATGGGCCGATGAATTCCGCCGCCTGGGGGTCTGGGCCAATGCGGATTACCCCAAGGATGCTGAAAGAGCCCGTGATTACGGCGCACAGGGCATCGGGCTTTGCCGCACCGAGCACATGTTCTTTGAGTCCGAGCGTCTGCCGCATGTCCAGAAAATGATCATGACCGATCTGGCCCGTGAACGTCAGGAGGCCCTGGATGCGATTTTGCCGTTCCAGCGCGATGATTTTATCGGGCTGTTTCGAGTGATGGACGGGTTGCCGGTCATCATCCGTCTGATTGACCCGCCATTACATGAATTTTTGCCGAATCGGTTTGATCTTATGCACGAACTTTCCGATCTGAAAATTCGCCTGCGACAGGCTGCCAATCTGGCCCAGGTCGATGATCTGCTGGAACAGATCCGCATCAAAGGAACTATCCTCAAACGGGTTGAGAGCCTGCATGAGGCCAATCCAATGCTGGGTCTTCGAGGAGTGCGTCTTGGAATCAGTATTCCGGAATTAACCACCATGCAGGTGCGGGCCATTTTTGAGGCCGCCTGTGCGGCGGCAAAAGACGGGGTGGATGTCCATCCTGAAATCATGATCCCTTTGACCTGCCATGTCAATGAACTCAAGGTTCAACGCCAGGCCCTTGAAACCGAGGCCAAAAAGGTTATGGATGAGCACGACGTTAAAATTGACTATAAATTTGGCACTATGATTGAAATTCCCCGGGCAGCGCTGACTGCGGATGAAATCGCCGAATATGCCGAATTCATTTCATTCGGAACCAACGATTTAACCCAGACTACTTATGGCATATCCCGCGACGACGCTGAAGCCGGATTTTTGATGAAATACATCTCCACCGGCGTTTTACCGGACAACCCGTTTGCCATCATTGATCCCAACGGGGTGGGGGAGCTCATGAAAATCGCTGTGACCAAGGGGCGGCAGGTCAATCCGGATCTGGAATGCGGCATCTGCGGCGAGCACGGCGGCGATCCGACCTCCATCCAGCTTTGCCATGAGCTGGGTTTAACCTACGTATCATGTTCACCGTTTCGGGTGCCTATTGCCCGGCTGGCGGCAGCCCACGCGGCATTGCGAGAGAAGCGCTCCACCAAAAAGACCCGCAAGGCCGGCTGATTTAAACTGTTTCATGAGACACTTTTGATTCATAAAAGTGGCCTGAACATCTGTCGCTTGTCCCGGCTTTGGGAAGATGATTTATGGCTGTCATTAGGGTATTTGCTTGATTCGGCATCTAAGAGCTGAGACAGACTGTCTCATTAAGAATCAGCCATTAAGATCCATCGGCCTGGGTTTTGGCGGGCGGGGTATCGTGTAACATTATGATATTAAATCATATCCATTTGCATATCACAGTTTTACATCTATTGGCATAAAACTTGTTTATACGTTTAACTTTTAAAAGAGCAAATTCTTCAAAACCAAAGCGTTCCATAAAATGCGGTTAATCTAAAAAAGAGGAGGAATTGTATGAGTAAAAGCGAACAAAATTTAAGAGACGCATTTGCCGGTGAGTCCCAGGCCAACCGAAAATATCTCGCGTTTGCCAAAAAAGCGGATCAAGAAGGGTATCCCCAGGTGGCCAAACTTTTCCGCGCGGCCGCCGAAGCCGAAACGGTGCATGCCCACGCCCACTTGCGGACCCTGAAAAGGCATCGGCAGTACCGCAGACAACCTCAAAGAGGCGATTGCAGGCGAANCCCACGAGTTTAAAAGCATGTATCCGGCCATGATCGAAGATGCCAAAGCTGAAGACAATAAAGCCGCCCTGCGCAGTTTCGAGTATGCCAACGCTGTTGAGAAGGTGCATGCCAGGTTATACGAAAATGCGCTGGCCAAGATGGACGGCATGGCGGCGGCTGATTACTGGGTCTGTTCGGTGTGCGGCTACACCTGCGAAGACGAAGCCCCGGATGAATGCCCGGTCTGCCAGGCCAAAAAGAAAGCGTTTTTTAAGGTCGATTAAGATTGAAGAATTTTTTAATATAAAATTCTTCAAGTGTTTGGTGTTTTGTATTTTGTGTTTGGTTAACAATGCGAGCTGTTGCTATCTCCGGTCGAATACGAGACACCAGACACTAAACCATGGCCCATGCTTCTTTAAGGACTCTTTTGGCATTCGCGATCATGACCAGAGAGTCCTGGCCTTGCAGGGGCTTCACCTCGAAACTGATGATCGGCCTTTGTTTTCCATCTAAAATGCCGATATCCAGAAGGACGCGCAAAAATTCAGCCACCTCGGGAACGTCGTTGGCACTGCCCGGTGTCCCAAATATCGGATGGTTATCGCCGTATCCNGCGCATTCGGAATCAATGACCGCATTGCCGATATGCAAACCGGCAACATATTCTTTGACCGGGGCAAGGGCCTGTTCGGGAGACTCCTTGAGCAATGGGATGTGGCTCAGGTCAACCAGCAGGCCGAAATTGCTATGATCCTGGCTCATTGCTTCACCGACGCTCTTGGCTAAAGAACTTGGCCCCAGCAGGCAGCATTTGTCGATCTCGCAATCAAAGACTTCGGCAACGATTTTGGGTCCGCCCTCATTTTTCGAATAGTCACACAGCATCTTCATCGATTTGATGAGTGCATCCACCGCCGCTTTGCGTTCGGATTCCCCTGGATCTTTACCCGAGAGGATAACGAAACTTTCAGCGCCCATATATCGGGCCTCATCCAGATGATTTTTGAGTATATTGCAGGCATGGTTTCTCTCGGCCTCATCGGTTGAATTGATATTTAAACCCTGACCCAGGATAGCGGGATGCGCTCCGTACCCGACCGAAAGCCTCGCCAGCTGAATAAGCTGTTTTACGCGTTCACGAACCTGTGGGTCCTCAATATGCGTGATCTCTATCGCCTTGAAAAAAGGATCGAGTGCAATATGCCTGACGGTTTCTTCCCAGGGACCGCTGCCGCCCCCCAGCTCCGGGAAAGCCATAAAATGGACGATTCCGAGTCTCATATAAGCTTCCAGATTTTTTTCCATCTTCCCCTCATCGTGTTTCAGATTCAGTGTTGATTGATTGCTTCTGTCATTCAAGAGGCAGCTACTTGTCCGGCGGGCCCCCGGCCTCTCGAATGGCCCGAAAAACACCCTCAGGGTCGGCTGGCAGGGATCGAACCCTTCCCCCACATGCGTTGGCAATGGCGTTCAAAACTGCCGGCGTCGCCGGAATGTTGGGCATTTCACCGATCCCTTTGGCCCCGTATGGCCCGTACTTATTCTCTACCTCCAGAATGATCGATCGGGTATCGGGAACATCCAACGATGTCGGGATCAGATAGTTTCGCAGGCTTTTATTCTGGATGTAGCCCTGGTCAACAACCACATTCTCCATCAGCGCATATCCCAGACCCATTGCCACGCCGCCCTCGATTTGACCCTCGATCAGCCTGGGATTGATTGCCCGGCCAATATCGAATGCCGCAACGAAATCCGTAATATCCACTTCGCCGGTCTCCACATCCACGATGACTTCTGCCATATGCGTTGAAAAGGTATAAACAAAGTAAGGATTTCCCTGGCCGGTTTCGGGATCAAGGCTTGGCTTCGGTGGCGTCCACCAGCCCTGACCGATAAGGCGCCTGCCCGTCTGCATGCATTTTAAGGCCGCATCTTTGAAGGTCACAGAGTTTACGGAATTTTCTGTGTCATATATCAACCGGTCTTTTGCTACCAGCCGATCTGCGGGCACATCCAGCATTTCAGATGCCGCAGCGAGGATGGATTCTTTCACCTGCCTGGCGGCCAATATGATCGCATTACCCATCAGGGTGGTGGAGCGGCTCCCGACCGTGGGTCCCGATTCCGGAACGATGTCGGTGTCCGGTACGACATATCGAATATCTTCAAGCCGCACACCGAGCTCTTCGGCACAGATCTGGGGAAGAACCGTGAACGACCCTTGACCCATTTCGGTGATGCCTGAAAATAGCAAAACCGAGCCATCTTCGTGGACGTGTACATTAGCACCACATCCGTCTGCATTGATACCAATGCTGGTGCGGTACCAGCCCATGCCGATCCCGACGCCTCTGCGTTTGCTGCGCGTCTTGTCTATATACCCTGTCTGCCGGTATTTTTCGTCCCAGTTGAAGGCTTTTGCGCAGGCATCCAGGGTGTCAATGAGTCCGACGCTTTGGTCCAGCACCTGCCCGGTGGCAGTGGCCGATCCCTGCTTTAATCCATTTTTGCGCCGGATGTCGATTGGATTCATACCCAGTTCTTCGGCCAGCTCATCGATCAGCTGTTCATGGGCAATGTGCACCTGCGGGGCCCCAAAGCCGCGCATTGCCCCCCCGTAAGGATTATTCGTATAGCACAGATAGGCATCCACCTTTACATTGGGTATCTCGTAGGGACCGGCCATCATAATCATTGCGTGGATGTGAGATCCACCTGCGGGTGGAATGATAGGCCCCAGACTGGCATAGGCTCCCTGCTCGTCATAGATAACTCCTTCAAAGGCCAGCAACGTGCCGTCTTTCTTGGCGCCGATCCGAATTTCCATGATCATCGGATGACGCTTGCAGGTCTGCAACATGACCTCTTCTCTCTCAAGGGCCAAACGCACCGGCTTACCGGTATGCCATGCCAGGACCGCCGCGCGGGCGCCCAGATCGATGGGAGAGTCTTCTTTGCCCCCAAAGCCGCCGCCCATGGGAACCTGCCGCACCCTGACCTTGTTGATCGGCACCCCGAGAACGGCATTGACGTTGCGCCTTGTTGTGAAAGGCGCTTGCATGGGTCCTTCCACCAGCATGGTCCCGTCCGGTTGAGGAATGGCCATGCACATATCCGGCTCCAGATAGGCATGATCCAGGAATGGTACCTGGTAGGTTCGCTTCAGAATGGTATCGGCCTCGGCAAATCCTTTGGAGACATCCCCTTTGCGCAGTTTGTTATAAGAAAGGAGATTGCCTTTGTCATGAATCTTGGGGGCATCTTCCTTGATCGCATCCCGCGGATCGAAGATCGCCGGCAAAATTTCATATTCAACCTCGATTCGCTCCAGTGCCTGTTGAGCGATCTGCTCTGTTTCTGCAGCGACCAGAGCCACGCCATCGCCCACAAAACGCACTTTGTCGCTGCAGATCACGGGCTGATCGGGTATGATGGCTCCGAAGCCATTTCTACCAGGAACATCTTCGGCCGTGAGCACGGCCATCACCCCGGGCATCGACTTGGCTTTTTCAGTGTTGATCGATTTGATCAGGGCGTGGGGATGGGGACTTCGCAGGATTTTGCCGTGCAAAAATTTTTCCTGCGCATAGTCGGCACCAAATTTAAGGGTTCCCATAACCTTCTGCCGGGCATCCGTCCTTGCCACGGACTGACCGGCCACCGCAAGTCCCATCGAAGGAACTTTGAACAGTTGTTGAAGGTCAACTTTTTCCTTGGTCAGGATTTTCACCTTTTTCTTTTTATCGGTCTTTTCCTTCATCACAGGTTCCTTTTAAAGTAGAAGCGGGTGGTTTACCCCTTAGCCACCCGATTTATTCTTTGGCCTCGCTTGCCGATTTAACCGCCTGAACAATTTTACGGTATCCCGTGCATCGACACAAAACACCGGATATCGCCTTTTTGATATCGGTCTCGCTCGGCGACGCTTCGCGGTCCAAAAGCGCCTTTGCATTCATAATCATGCCCGGCGTGCAGAAACCGCATTGGACTGCGCCCTCACTGATGAAACGCTCCTGAATGATATCCAGGCGACCGTCCTCTGTTGCCAGTCCCTCGATGGTCGTTACAGATCTCCCGGCAACTTTCACAGCTGGAAGCAGGCATGAGTTCACCGGGTCCCCATCGAGCAGCACCGTGCAGACACCGCACTCTCCCTGGCGGCACCCCGTTTTGGTGCCGGTTAATCCCAGACGGTCTCTCAGGAGGTCCACCAGCAACGTGTTGGGAAGAATCTGTATCGATATATCCTGCCCGTTCAGTTTAAAAGAAAGCTCAACATGATTCATAACCACCTCTTATTCGACAGGTGTCCCTGCCTGTTTTAAGGCCTTCTTCAGGCCGCGCTTTGTAAAAACCTTAATTATCTCCTCTTTATATTCAGCAGAACCCCACACCGGGTCGGCGATCGGATTTGATTCCCGGCAGACACTTTCGGCTGCCCGTTCAATCGTCTCGTTATTTATCGGAGCGCCGCGAAGCGCGGCTTCAGTTTTAGTTGCGCGCAGCGGTATTGGCGCAACCGGTCCCAGGGCGATTTGAGCAGCTTTGATCATATTTTGGGTATGGTCGACCTCGACAACAGCTGCAAAGATCAGCACCGCGACGGTCAGCGATCGTCGCTTGCTCAATCGCAAATGGCTGCTTCCCTGATTCTTTTTGAGTGCCGCAAAGCGAATCTGCGTTAAAATCTCCCTGCGACAATCAAGGGCGGTTTTGCCTTTATCCAGGAAAAACTCTGTGAGGGGAATCACCCGCTCACCTTCCTGAGACGTAATCGTCACCGAGGCATTCAGGGCCAGAAGCGGGGTGCTCGTATCGGCAGCAGGGTGTCCGCTTACCAGATTTCCCGCCACAGTGGCAATGTTACGGATCTGAGGGGAACCCAGGCAACCGGCCCCATCGGCGAGAATCCCCGCTTTTTCCCTGATCAAAGGGGAAGCAGCAATCTGGCGGTGAGTTGTAAGCCCTCCTATGACGATTTTATCTGCCTCCTCACGAATACCGCTCATATCCGGCAAATGCGTGATATCGACCAAGGCTTCCACTTCTAAATCCCTGTGGCGCAACCGGGGAATAACATCTGTCCCCCCTGCGATGACCTGGGCTTTGCCATTATATTTTGCCAGGATTTCAAAAGCCTCAGCCAGAGACCGGGGCAGCAGATACTCCTTTATTGCAATGTCCTTTGACCATTGGTAGTCTTTAAAAGCGTATGACATGGTTTCACCTTTATGTTTGTTATAACCTACCTCAAAAATACATCTAACGTCCTCTTGTAAAGTTCTAAATCTATAAAAAGTGCTTATAACAACCAGTGAGCTAAAATTAAAAATGATCTAAAATGCCCGAATTTGAGGAATTCAATCCTATTTATAATAAAAGATGGAGCGTGAGCGAAGCCATAACTTTAGGCACTTTAGCTCATTTTAGTCATTTTAGGCTTTTCTAAATTTCGAGCACCTTTGGGACATTTTTCTCTGCCCTCAACGATAAACCGTTATTTTTGGGATAACTTCTAATCATTTGTTTTTTCTTGATGCCTTTCAATAATTCGGCGCATTCTATTGTTGTGCTGGCAAATCACTTTTTCCGCAGCAAGCGGGTCATGTTGCTTAAATGTTTTGACAATTTTTGAATGGTCTCGAAAAAGATCGGGAAGGATGGGAGTGATATCACAAACAAAAGGACGAGACCGGGCCCGAATGTTTTCGAGGAGTTCGCGCAGGAGCCAGTTGCCACATGAATCATAAATAATGCCGTGAAACAGAAAATCAGAATTGGAGTAGGCCAGAACGTCTTTTTTTTGAACAATTTGATCCTGCTTTTTCAGAATGGCTTCTAAACGTAAGACCGTCTTGCGGCTCATTTTTTCTGCCGCCAGCCTGGCCGCCATCCCCTCGAGCATGCCCCTGACGAAGTATAGATCGTCTGCCATATCCAGGGTCATGTTGGCCATACGTATGCCCTGTTTGGGCACATGCTTGACGAGCCCCTCGCTTTCCAGTACTTTCAGCGCCTGGCAGACCGGTGTCCGGCTAACACCCAGATCTTTTGCCAGCCGCTCCACATTTATCCATTTGCCGGGTGCAAAACGGTAAGATTGAATCATCTCCCTTACCGCTTCTTCGGCCTGTATTTTCAAGGGCAAGCGTGCGAGTTTTTTTGGCATTTGGATCCATTTCCGGTTGGCAAGTTAGACGGGATAGGACAAAGTGATTTATCGCCTACGTTAAGCGCTTTGAAAAGTCAATAAAAATTTGATAAAAAATTAAATTTTTATAAAATTTTTATATTCTGGCTTTTCATCTTTTCCTTGTGATTTATGAAAATTTGTGGTTGCATAATTTTTTCGAATTGAAGCGCTGGAAAAAGGGAGCCTCCATATGACGCGGCCGAAACATGCCATGGAAATCTTTGAGCTGCTCGACAAGTCCAACTGCCGGGAGTGCGGAGAAAAAACCTGCCTGGCATTTGCCGGAGCCGTTTTCCAGGGTAAGCGCAAGATCGCGGAGTGCCCGAAACTGGACCGGCAAATCATTGAGCGGTTTTCCGGAGACGGCCAAAAGCCGAACAGCGGTTTTCAGGAGGGGGCAGACTACCTGGAAACGCTGAAAAACGAAATCGCCGTTGTAGATCTTGCCGTTGCCGCCAAAAGAGTGGGTGCAGAATTTTCGGCCGGCAAACTGACGCTCAAGGTGCTGGGCAAAGATTTCAGCGTCGATGCAAAGGGGAATTTATCCGCCGATATCCACATCAACCCCTGGGTGGCGGTTCCCTTTCTGAGCTTCGTTCTTTACGGCAAGGGACTGCCGGTTTCGGGAAACTGGGTCACGTTCCGTGAGCTGAAGGACGGTAAGGAACGTTATGCGCTGTTTCAGAAGCGCTGTGAACAAGCCATGAAACGGGTGGCTGACATCTATACGGACCTTTTTGACGACATGGTTCACCTGTTCAATGCCAGGCAGGTGGAAAAACAATTCGAGTCCGATATATCCGTAGTGCTGCACCCGCTGCCTGCCGTACCCATCATGATCTGCTACTGGCTGCCCGAAGACGGTATTGAATCCAGCCTCAATGTTTTCTTTGACGAAACCGCNGATAAAAATCTGGATGTCGGTTCTGTTTTTTCGCTGGGGGTCGGACTTGCCCAGATGTTCGGCAAGATCGCCTTAAGGCATGGATTTCCCCATGCGGTTTCGCCTTAGCCGATAGCGCTAGTGGAATAAGGAAAGCCCGCCGATCTTTCAGCGGGCTTTTTAACACATCCCTCGAAAAAAGTGAGTGATAACGGATTAGGTCTGCTTAACCGGTTTAAGCTGACCGATAACCTCGCCGGAGGCACCGGGCGAGCCGGTTCCACCCGAAAACCCGGCACCGCTATGGGAGGAAACGCCAAAATCCGGGTAGGCATTTCCACCGTGTTCCGCCAGATCTAGCCCTTCCAGTTCTTCTTCCGCAGAGACCCTGAGGCCGACCGTTTTGTCAATCAGTTTGAACATCAGAAACGCGGTCGGAAATACCCACAGAAAGCAAGCCGCGATACCGAGAAGCTGGACGCCGATAATTTTCATTGAGGTCCCGCCGAAGTTGAAAATGCCGGCCGCCAGTGTACCCCAGGCGCCGCAGATGCCGTGAACCGATATCGCACCGACCGGATCATCCACTTTGATTTTGTCAAAGATAAGCACCGAAAGCACAACGATGATTCCGGCAGCTGCGCCGATGATGATAGCACTCAGCGGACTGACCGAAGCGCAGGGGCTGGTGATTGCCACCAACCCGGCCAGGGCACCGTTTAGGCTCATGCCGACCTCCGGTTTGCCGAATCTGATCCAGGATGTAAACATGGCCAGAACCGCGCCGGCTGCTGCCGCCAGGTTGGTGTTGACAAAGATCATGGCGATGTCTTTGTTGGCCGCGGTCGTGGATCCGGGGTTGAATCCGAACCAGCCCAGCCAGAGGATGAAAACACCCAGAGCGGCCAGCGGCATGTTGTGGCCCAGAATCGGTTTGATCCGGCCGTCTCGGGNATATTTGCCCAT
>JGI2160J19893_10000733_pt1 | contig 10859 bp, 10 predicted proteins | sample DeeMarSeWOR28_12_FD_19893 | JGI IMG/M metagenome (IMG submission 19893)
GGCGGGGCCGGAATCGCCGCTGCCATAGATGCCGCGACTTTTGGTGCCAGTATCGGGTTGTTTGCCGCCCTGGGTGGTCTTGCCGGAGCCACCTGGGCGGCATTGGGCTCCAAAGGGTTGGCGCAGACCAAAGTTCTGGGTATACCGTTGGGCGGCCGGGAAATACAGATCGGCCCGGTGAAGAACATCCAGTTTCTCTATATTCTGCTGGACCGCAGCCTTATCTATTATGCCCATATAAGCAACTGGGCCCATGGACGAAGGGATTACAATGTTGACCGGCAGGATCCGGACAAGGACGAGACCCGGTCCGGTTATGCTGCGCAATGGGATTCCGGCACCAGGTCCATATGCAATTCCTTCTTCAGGGAAGCCACCAGGAATAACGGCAGCAGCAACACGGATACTGAGGCCCAATTAAAGGATATTCTCATCGGACAGCTACAAAAGATATCCCACAGCGAAAATGTCAGGATCCTGTAAAAATGGATAAACAGGCATGGTATCTCCATATTTGTTATGTAACCCGATGCTTATTGGCCTGACTCGGGTAATTTTGTTGAAATAATTGACTGTACGGGTCATAGTTCCTGCTGATTTACCGGTTCATTTGCAGAATACATAAATACCAAGCCTGCGACGTTACAATCGATTAACCCTGATGGATATCTTTATTCAAAATATCATCTCCCAGTTAAAGACAATATTCAGTCCAACTGTCTTAAGTGCTCAATTTGCTCAAATTCTGTCAAAACTGATTATCGGTGCAGTGGTATTGGCAGCGTTCTATCTTGGCTGGCTGCTCATCAATCCTTTTTTGAAAATGATTTTCAAGCGCAGCGGGACGAATGAAATGACCAGTACCTTTCTATCCACTCTTGCCAAGTACTCCCTGCTCATTATCGGTTCTGTTACAGCGCTTGATTCCATGGGGATAAAAATAGGTGCCGTTCTTGCATCTCTGGGAATAGCCGGATTAACAATAGGTTTTGCGGCACGCGATTCTCTTTCAAATATCATATCCGGTATTCTCATCTTTATTGACCGGCCCTTTGTGATTGGAGACATCGTTGAAATTGAGGGTTTTTACGGCCGGGTTGAAAAGATAACTCTGCGCTCCACCCGGATCATAACATCGGATGGGAAAATGCTGGCAGTCCCCAATACTGAAATCATTAATAAAACAGTTGCGTCCTATACAAATTTCCCACATCTTCGTCTCGATATTCAGGTTACTATCGGTGTTAATGAAGATATTGAAAAGGCGCGCCGGATCCTGGTTGACCTGTTGGAAAATAAACCGGAATTTCTTGCTGAACCGGAGCCCCGTGTCGTTGTGACATCATTGAATGACTACAATGTTGCCCTCGAATTGCAGGTATGGCTGAAAGATGAGCGAGCGCATATTGAAAAACGCTACAAATTGAGGGAGGAGGTTTTCAATGCCTTGACTGCTGCAGGAATTGAAATGCCTTTTGAGACTCTTTCCATAACCCCTGTCCAGCTAACTTCATCCCAGGACCTGCTCGAGACATAAAACTGAAACCCCAAACCGGATCACACCTTTCGGGTCAGGTCGTCAAATTTCTCTTTTTTCTTATCGCCAAGCTCAAAAAGCCGGAGCAGATATCTTTATAACCACCTCAAGATCATAGTAAAAGTACGACTTTCCCCCCAAAAATCTTTTTCGCCTGACCCTGGCAAAAAACACAACATTTTGTATTGACAGAATTAAGGTATACATTATATGGTAGTCTGCATCGATTTGCAGCACTTCCCCAACCATAATTTTGAAACCTGCGAGAAAAGGAGAAAGGAATGCCCGATCAGCCACACCAGTCAGTCACTGCACCGGACCAGCTTTTTGACACCATCCGCAAACGCGATCAGCGCCTTGAAGCCTTTGATGCGGCCAAGATTACCAATGCTATTTTAAAGGCCGGGCGGGCGGCTGGTGAATTTGACGAAGCAGAGGCCCGCCGGTTGACGATCCGGGTGCTGACCACCGCCCAGTTCATCTTTGACGGCCCTCCGGCAGTGGAAGAGATCCAGGACCTGGTTGAGGAGGTGCTGCTTGCCTCGCCTTATAAGAAAACGGCCAAGGCTTACATCCTCTATCGTGATCAGCATGCGCGGATCAGGGAAATGGTGGCCAAGGCAGACCTCGACCTCATTGAAAGCTATCTTGAGCGGCTGGACTGGAAGGTGCAGGAAAACTCGAATATGTCTTACTCCCTGCAGGGGCTGAACAACTATATTTCCAGCGAGGTGAGCAAAACCTACTGGCTCAACAAGATCTATACCCCGGAGGTGCGGCGGGCCCACCAGAACGGTGACCTGCATATCCATGATCTTGGCCTGTTGTCAGTTTACTGTGTGGGCTGGGACCTGCAGGACCTTCTGCGGACCGGTTTCAAAGGCGCGCCGGGCAAGGCGGAAAGCTGCCCGGCAAAACACTTCAGAAGCGCCCTCGGCCAGGTTGTGAATTTTTTCTATACCCTGCAGGGGGAGGCGGCCGGGGCCCAGGCATTTTCCAGTTTCGACACCCTGCTGGCCCCCTTTATCCGCTATGACAAACTCTCTTACAAGGTGGTCAAGCAGGCCCTGCAGGAGTTCGTCTTCAACCTCAACGTTGCCACCAGGGTCGGTTTCCAGACGCCTTTCACCAACCTGACCATGGACCTGCAGCCCCCCAAAACCCTGCGGGACCAGCCCGTAATTATCGGCGGCAGGGAGCAGGAAGACCTTTACGGCGATTTCCAGGAGGAGATGAATATGCTCAACCAGGCCTTTCTGGAAGTCATGAGCGAAGGGGATGCCAAGGGCAGGGTTTTCACCTTCCCCATCCCCACCTACAACATTACGCCGGAATTCGACTGGGAGGCCCCGGGGCTGGAGAGTCTTTGGGAGGTCACGGCCAAGTACGGCCTGCCCTATTTTTCCAACTTTGTCAATTCCGACCTGAGCCCGGATGACGCCCGCTCCATGTGCTGCAGGCTGCGGCTAGACACCCGCCACCTGGAAAAGAGGGGCGGCGGCCTGTTCGGGGCCAATCCTTTAACCGGTTCCATCGGGGTGGTGACCATCAACCTGGCGGCCATAGGCTACCAGGCCGAATCTGAAGAGGATTTTTTCGGACGCTTGAATGCACTCATGGAAATTGCCCGCACCAGCCTGGAGACCAAACGCAAGGTCCTTGAACAGTTTACGGCCAAAGGCCTCTATCCATATACCAGCTTCTACCTGCGCGATGTAAAAGCACGCTTCAATACCTTCTGGGAGAATCACTTCTCGACCATCGGCCTTATCGGCGGCAACGAGGCCTGTCTCAACCTCCTGGGCTGCGATATCGGCAGCGAGTCCGGCCGCGATTTTGCAGGCCGGGTGCTTGACCATATGCGCGAGACCCTGACCCGCTTCCAGGAGGAAACCGGCAATCATTACAACCTGGAGGCGACGCCGGCCGAGGGGACGGGATTCAGGCTGGCCTCCCTTGACCACAAACGGTTTCCCGACATGATCTCGACTATCAACTGCGAGGATGACGGGACGCCCATCTACTCGAACTCAACCCAGCTGCCGGTAAACTATTCGGAGGACATCTTCGAGGTGCTGGGGCTGCAGGATGAACTGCAAACCAAGTACACCGGCGGCACGGTGCTGCATACCTTTCTGGGCGAGGCTGCAGCCGATCCGAAAGCGGTCAGGTCTTTTGTCAGGACGGTATGCCACAACTTCCATCTGCCATACTTTACCCTGACGCCTTCCTTTGCCATCTGTCCCAACCATGGTTACCTGAAGGGTGAAGAAAAGGCGTGTCCGACCTGCGGTGAGGAGACCGAGATCTATTCCCGGGTCGTCGGCTATATGCGTCCTGTAGGTCAGTGGAACAAGGGCAAACAGGCTGAGTTTGGTGCCCGCAGCCATTACCGGGTCGAGGCCTAGGTACGGATGAAAATCGGCGGACTGCAGCCGGTGACGGCCAGTGATTTCCCCGGCCGCATGGCGGCCATTGTCTTTACCCAGGGGTGCAATTTCCACTGCCCCTTCTGCCATAACGCCAGTCTTTTGCCAATGGATGCAGAAACCCTGATCAGCGAGGACAAGGTTCTGGACTTTCTGGAAAAGCGGCGGAACCTTCTGGACGGCGTGGTGATAAGCGGCGGTGAACCCTGTCTGCAGGACAATCTTGCCGGGTTCTGCCGGCAGATCAAAGACATGGGCTTTGCGGTCAAGCTCGACACCAACGGCAGCCGGCCGGATATTCTTAAAGAACTGCTGGCGGAAAATTGTGTTGATTTCATCGCCATGGATATCAAAGCGCCCCTGTCCCGGTTGCCGGAACTGACCGGCTCAGCTTCCCACGGCCCGCAGATCAGTGAATCGATCTCTCTGATTGCCGAAAGCGGCGTCGACCATCTTTTCCGAACCACCGATGTTGCACCTCTGCTCTCTTCCGACGACCACTTTTCCATTAAAGAACTGGTGCCGCCGGGGTCATCCCATGTTGTCCAGCCCTTTGTGGCAAAAAATGCCCTGTCACCATCCCTGAGGAAATAAAAAAGGGAGACCTCTTTATTTTTTTCTGATAGGTATTTATATATCTCAGGAATTACTGATACATCGGTACCATCAACCAGAACCTGTTTACACTGAAGCATCAGGAGAACAATAATGGACTTTTCTACCTATCAGACCGAAGGGTTCTACGACGAGCTTTTTGATCAGAACAACTCTCCCCGTCCCGGTGCCCAGCTCCTTNTAGAGAAAATTGAATCTCTTGCCAGGGAAAGCCTGCTGACCAAGCAGCAGGCGGCAGAAATAATGCTGCTGCAGTTGGGGATCACTTTTGCCGTTTACGGCGACGAAGCCGGATCGGAAAAGATCTTTCCTTTTGATGTTCTGCCCCGTATTGTGGACGGCTCCGAATGGTCCCAGATAGAAAGCGGTCTCAAGCAGCGTATCTTTGCCTTAAATGCATTCATTGAAGACATCTACAACAAGAGACAGATATTAAAGGACCGCATCATCCCGGAAGATATTGTTCTGTCTAGCAGGACCTACCGTGCCGAATGCGTCGGCTTCAGTCCGCCGCACAATATCTGGTGCCATATAACCGGGACGGACCTGATCCGTGACCGGGACGGCAGATTTTATGTCCTGGAGGACAACCTTCGCTGTCCCTCAGGAGTTTCTTACGTCCTGGAAAACCGCCAGGTGCTTAAACGCACATTTCCCCAGGTTTTTGAGGCATCCAATGTACGGCCGGTGGATGATTATCCTAACAGGCTGCTGGAGACCCTTGAATATCTGGCCCCGCAAAATCTGTTGTCGCCGCGGATCGGGGTGCTTACACCTGGCATATACAACTCCGCCTATTTTGAGCATTCATTTCTGGCCCGCCAGATGGGGGTTGAACTTGTCGAGGGACAGGACCTCGTTGTCCATAATGGTTTTGTTCACATGAAGACCACAAAGGGTTTGGAACGGATCGATGTCCTGTACCGGCGGCTTGACGACGATTTTATCGATCCCCTGGTTTTCCGGCCGGACTCGATGCTGGGCGTTCCCGGCCTGATGGAGGCATACAAGGCAGGAAGAATAGCAATGGCCAATGCTCCCGGTACAGGCATTGCCGATGATAAGGTCGTTTATGCCTATGTGCCGGAGATCATCAAGTATTACACCGGCCAGGACCCCATCCTGCCAAACGTGCCGACCTATATCTGCTCCGATCCGAAAGACCAGTCATATGTCCTTGACAACCTTGACAAACTGGTGGTCAAGGCGGCCAATGAGTCGGGCGGCTACGGCATGCTCGTCGGCCCCCACGCCAGCAAGGAGGAACGCAGTAGATTCGCAGCCCTGATCCGGGAAAATCCGAGAAATTATATGGCGCAGCCTACAATAGCCCTATCCCGAGCACCCACCATTGTTGATGGTTCCATTGAAGGCCGCCATGTCGACCTGCGCCCCTATATTCTGTATGGCAAGGAGATAAGCGTCCTGCCCGGGGGGTTAACCAGGGTCGCCCTGCGCAAGGGATCGCTGGTTGTCAACTCTTCCCAGGGGGGCGGCAGCAAAGATACCTGGGTAGTTGATGGTCCCAGATAGCCGCCCAGGATTCTGAAACCTGAAAGGAGATTCATATGCTGAGCCGTGTTGCAAATTCTGTTTACTGGATGTGCCGTTATATTGAACGAGCCGAAAATGTTGCACGTTTTATAAGTGTCAATCTTAATCTCCTGCTTGATCTTCCGCTGGAAGAAGGACATCAGTGGCAGCCGCTGATCTCTATCACGGGAGACCGGGAACTCTTTGAACAGAAATATGATTCCTGCACCCAGGAAAATGTTATCAAATTCCTGACCTTTGACCGGGACTATCCCAATTCGATTATTTCCTGCCTGCAGGCCGCCCGCGAAAACGCCCGCTCAGTCCGGGAAGTTATCTCAACAGAGATGTGGGAGCAGCTCAACCGTTTTTTTATCGAGGTCAAGGAGGCAGAAAATTCAGGCTTTGCGCAGAACGATCCGCATAAATTCTTCCTCATGGTAAAAATGCGGGGCCATATGTTTACCGGTCTGCTTTATTCAACCATGTCACACGGTGAGGCCTGGCATTTTGCCAGGATGGGTCTGATGCTGGAACGCGCTGATAAGATTTCGCGCATCCTGGATGTAAAATACTTCATGCTGCTGCCCGAGGCGGAATATGCCGGGGCACCCTATGACAACATCCAGTGGGCGGCAGTGCTCAAATCGGTCAGCGCTCACGACATGTACCGTAAAATATTTCATCGCATCTCACCAAAGCAGGTTGCTGATTTTCTCATATTTGATCCGGAATTCCCCCGATCGATACGACACTGCATCGCAAATGCGATTTTCTCTCTGCACAAGATCACCGGCACACCCCAGGGATCTGCCCGAAACCGGGCTGAAAAAATCCTGGGCCGCCTGCAGGCAGACCTGGACTATACGGATATTGATGAGGTGATTGAGTTCGGGATGCATGAGTATCTCGATTCTCTGCAGATTCGTTTAAACCAGGTAGGAGAAGAGATCAGCACCACATTTTTCCGGCATGGCCCCCGGGAACAGGAGTTGATGAACCAGCAATAACTCATGTCGATTTCCTATCTAATTCTTAGTTAAGCGATTATAAATTCTTCTTGATGCTCGAGAGATGATAAACAGAAGAGTAACTGTTGCTTTTGTGAAATGTGGGTCAGTCGGCCTGATAATCACCTGAACTTTTCTGTATATTTATGGCAAACGTCATTGATGCCTGCGCACCGGTGCCGCGGAAGGTCCCTGTGCAGGGAGAGGCTCCCCGGGGAAGGTAACTTGCGGCAAGGGTTATGTGCCGGTCCGCCACGGTAAGACCATGGGTCGGGTCGTATGCCCGCCACCCTCCACCGGGAATATAGACTTCGGTCCAGGCATGCAGCTCCCATTTTTCAGTGTCAGGATCGCCTTCCTGATAGCCGCTGACAAAACGGCTGGCAATGCCGTTAATCCGGCAGACTGCAATAAAAAGAAGCGCCAGATCGCGGCAGGAAACTTCCTTCTGCTCTAACGTTACGCCAGGCGGAAGCGGGGGGCCCTCTTCCCTGTCAATCACCTGCCAGTTTTCGTAGAGATAATTGTTTAAACCATTAAGAAAATTCAGGACATCACCGCCTGATTTTTCAAGCAGGACGGAAGCCAGATCCCGCACCTTTTCAGACCCGGGGATGTTTCCCGGATCGAGGCAGCAGTTCAGGGGCGAGACCAGTTCGGCAGGATATTGAACTGGAAAGGTCTGAAAAGAGGGGTCCATCACGATATAGTCGAAAGGATTTTCACGCAGGGTGCGGACCACGCTTTCCATGCGAATGTCCAGAAATTGTGTCGTTTCGTTAAACCAAGCCCATCTTGCAGTATTGCCCTCAACATCGGTGATGTCTGAAAATCCTGCTGGTTGTGGATCTATCGCAAGATGATACGAAATCAGCCTTTGCCCACTGTCGGTACGGGGGCAGAATCTCAGCAGATGGGGCTCAAGAAACACCGGAATATTAAATGTATAACGGGTTTGGTGGGTGATAGAAAAGTACATTTCCTCAATCACTCTTCATCAATGAGTTTAGCAAGGGCCCTGTCAATCCTTTCTGTCGGCAGCGACTTGATGGTTTCGCGAAGTTTTGTGTCCCAGAGGTCGGAGACAATGCCAAGGTCTTCCCGTTCAAACCTGTGCTTGAGCATTTTGAAGGAGTTCTTGCGGTACAGAACCACATCCATGGGAAAATCCACATCAGCGGCGCTGATCCGGGTCGAATCAAACGAAAGACAACCGACTTTCAAGGCAAATGAGAGCGAATCATCAAAATCAAAAGTACGGTCCAGTATCGGTTTGCCATACCCCGGCGCACCGATTATCTGATAGGGTGTTCCCTTGCCTATTTCCACCCAGTTGCCCTGCGGGTAGACAAGGTAGAGCAGATGCTCCGGGTCGTCGTGCATCTGGCCGCCAATGAGGCAATTCATGTCAAAATTAAAGCCGCTGTCAACCAGGGAGGCCTTGTCTTCTTTCGCCACGATACGGATCTGTTCGCTGACGGCATTGACAGCCTTGAAAAGACGGTTGAACGGTTTCTCCAGATTGGAGATATGGTCATCAAAATAGGTCAGGGTCTTGTCACGGACCGACCGGAGACCTGATGTCATCAAAAACATGCTGCCATGTTCCATGTTGTAGATACTGACCTTGCCGGCGGTTATAACCTCGTTTCCGGATGTGACCATGGTGTCGGCTATACCGACCAGTCCGTCTTTGACGCGCATGCCGAGACAAAATGTCATGGTGAGTTCCCTTTAGTTAATGCATTATTAATAACTGTTCTGCAGATAAAAGCAGACATCGAATGGTCCGACGCAACGTTATTGACAACAAAGCTGTCGAGCAAAGACCGCGCTCCTGGACACCATTTAACATAACACTGTTACCCGCCAGCAGGATAGACTTTTTTCAGCTCCGTTAAAAAAACAGGCAACATTTTATCCGGGGCCCCAACTGAAAAAGGCGGAAATTTGTAAAGTTAGCGGGACACAATACTTATTTTTGTATTGCGGGGACGATATTTTCAGCCGGTAATATTCATGATTCGTGCCGCAATTTATCGGTTTGATTCATTGGTCTCAGACAACGTTTCGCTGGTGTCTTAACCGCGACCTTACCAGTTAACTGCAATATTTTCATCTGCACGGTACGGTTCACCGAACCGCTACCCGCCAGGTTCTGGCGAATAGAAAATCCCGAAAGGTTAGACAGGAGGGTCTAAAGCCCGGAGGAAGAGGCGGAGTCTCCTTCAACTCCTTCATGGAACTGTTCAAAGGCGATGCTGACCGAAAAGGCCAGCAGATTATTTTCGGCTTACCTGATACCCGGTTTGCGGTCAATACATCATGCCGCCTACATAGACTCCTGCACCGACAATGAGATCTTTGCCGGGCACTTTATAGATATACGTGACCTTTTTGGAAGGAGATTTTTTCCCCGGTTTGGGCCACATATAATCTACCCAGCCCTCGCCATGTTCCCTGGCAATGTTGACAAAATGGACAAAGATTGCTTTGTCTGTGGCATCTGTTTCAAGAAGCACATGCTCATGCCGGGTAAGTTCGGGCTGCATGGGATGCGCCAGCATTTTGCCTTTCATATCCATGAGGAATACATAGGAATCCTTCCAGACAAAAGGACCTTTGGGATCACCGATCAATTTTACAGCCTCTTCCAGACCCCGGGCATTTATCATGGCGGCTGCTTCCTGGACTTTCTGGACACATTCTTCTGTTGTTGCGTTATCCCCGGCAATCGCATACGAGGAAAAAAGAACGAAAGTTGAAATGACGAGAGCTATAAGAAGTCTTTGCATTGTAAATATCCTTTTTTTCTTTTTCTAAAGACACAAATCCTGATTAAGAGTTTACCTGATCCAGGGTTTTCCCACCGGCAGAACATCCCTGCCGAAGATCTGGGCATAGATGGCATGAGCCATCATATACCAGGCTGAGGCGGCGCAGAGCATAAGTTCATACCCTGCGACCTTAGTCAGTTCGGGGTAGCCGAAATGCGCCAGGTCAAGGAGAATGAAGCCGATAAGGAGCAGCGTGAATGTTACGGCCATGGCGCCATGAATTTTCATGGCCGGTATCCACAGGATAAAAGTATAAATGGTCCAGACCACCAGGAACCAGCCCACATCGGATGTGCTGGAATGATAAATGTTAAAATGATTGAGGATGAAAATTATCCCGAGTGCTATCCAGAAACATCCGTAGGAGACAAAAGCACTGTAACCGAAGTTATTGCCGCATTTGAATTCCTGAAAACCGGCGAACATCTGGGCTGCCCCTCCGAAGACAAAGGCGAGCGCTACTATGGGCCCGATATCGCACCAACCAACATTGTGCACCTGCAGAAGCATGGTGGTAAGAGCAAATCCTGCAAGACCGACAACCGCCGGATTCCCCTGAACTGTTTTTTCATCAGACATAAAAATGGACCTCCTGGCAAAAAATAGCAGATATTTGAATATGTTTTGTCGACAGTTTTTAACAGAAAAAATTCGTCGCAAATTCCAGTCTTTGCGTACGTACCATACTTAAAAATGAAATACTAGGTATTTCTACGTACATGACAAGAAATTCCAGGGCTCATCTCCGGTAAAAATTCTGGGGCTAAATCATACAAATAGCCGTACTGATGTCGGTTTTTTAACAACCGTATTGACAGGTTATACGTTTTTGTGCTTAAAAACTTCTGAGGACAGGGGTTGTTCCACTTACAACAACGTTATGCAAACTGGAGAAAAA
>JGI2160J19893_10000735_pt1 | contig 10819 bp, 10 predicted proteins | sample DeeMarSeWOR28_12_FD_19893 | JGI IMG/M metagenome (IMG submission 19893)
CTGGTCTGGATAATAATCTTCATTATAGCGGCGTTAGTTACCTTTGTCTGGCCGCAGATGGGTATGCATCGTATTCAGGTTGCAGAACAGGAACAATTGCTGGATGAGGTTTATATCCGCCTTGAGTCTATTATAGCAAAGCTGCACGGACAATTAGATAAAGGCGAACTTCAAGATATGGAAGAGCTAAATTTTGCCATTGTCAGCTTGGAGACAGAGATCAATACGATTAAAAGAATTCGAACATGGCCTTGGGAGCCGGAAACGTTACAAATCTTGGTTACCGCATTGGCTTTACCCCTTGGATTATGGTTTATTCAATTGATTGTGGAGCGATTATTCGGTTCTTAATACGTCAGATTGTCTTTTACGACGTATAGAAGTGAGATTTGAAGGCGGGAGGGTGATCCCAAAAAAATTGCTGAAAGGAGATCCTGAAATGGTAAAAGTCGAAACAAGTGTGTTGGTCAACCAACCCATCGAGAAGGTGTTTGAGTTTGTGACCACACCGGAGAATGATTCTCAGTGGTATATCGGGGTTGAATCGAGGGACCATACCCCTGGAGAGCCAGCCGGGGTCGGTTCTACTTCACAGTCGACGCTTCGCTTTTCGGGGGTATCAGTGACGGTTGACTGGGAGGTTACAGGATACGATCCTCCGAAAATGATCGAGGTCAAAACCATCAAGGGCCCAGTATCCGTTGTCGCCGATTATAGCTTTGAAAGTGTGAATGATGGTCAAACAAAGGTCACTGTCCGAGGAGAAGCTGATGTAAGTGGTCTCTTCAGTTTAGCTGATCCGATTATCGAACGCATGGCTCAGAGACAGTGGGAAGCCAGCTTTGAAAACCTGAAGGACGTGCTTGAATCATAAGGCTTTACAGTGCCTGATGATTCCAATAATGAGGATTAGTTTAAGTAATGGGATCACCCTCCTACATATTTGTTTGCCTTGAATTTATTATCCTCATTATTCATGATCATTCGGGAGCAAAATCAAAACTGATTGATAGAACTTCTTCCTTGAATATGGAAGTCACATTGATTTATTTCTCTCAAACCGGCAATACGCATCAGGTCGCTCTAGTCCTGGGAGGTACATTGATTGAGGCAGGGCACTCGGCCAGATTGATATCTCTGCAGGAGGCAACTTCCAGGGATGCACTCACTGGCGATTTGATCGGCGTAGGTTCTCCCTGTTTCTCAAGTCAGGCTCCTACACCAATTAAGGAATTTTTACGTTCCTTGCCACCCCTGAATGATCAACCTGCGTTTGTATTTGCCACCTCAGGTGGTGCGCCCGGCAAAGTTTTATCTGATCTGGCAGGTCTATTACGCAGCAAAGGCGCGCATGTGATTGGTGGTTTTTTAACCCGTGGTGAGGTGCACCATCCAGCCCCCCATATGGTTGGTCAATTTCCAGGTCGTCCTAACAGGAATGATTTGGAGCAAACCCGACGATTCATAACAGCTGTAGCGGAACATGTATCATCTGGTCATTCTGGACCAATGCCTCAAAGCAGGACAGATGCACTAAAGCCGGATTGGGGTTTCTATAACCTAGTGGGATTAATAAGCACCGATAGAACGTTGCGGTTACTGATGCCAGAACCGGTGGTTGACCCGATCAAATGTGATCAATGTCGCTGGTGTGTGGAGGAATGTCCTATTGACAATATCACCCTCCATTCATATCCTCACCTTGGAGATAGGTGCATACGCTGTTATCGCTGCTTGACTGGCTGTCCTCAAAGGGCATTTGAGGTTAACTGGCGGTTCGCCGATCCATTTCTTCAGGCTCTTTATAATCCCACATTTATGCGCAGGTTTGGTGATCTTAAACAAGGTGAACGGATATATTGAGCGACTGGAAGTAGATAGAGGACCATTTTTGTGACAGTTGTGTACATGGAATAAAACTAATGAAAACCGTCTTGGTAATTGGTGCAGGTATAGGTGGTATCGCTGCCGCTGCCCGGCTGGCGCGGCATGGCTATCAAGTCACTGTGGTTGAAAAAAATGAGCAAGCTGGCGGGCGTTGTGGTGGATTGGTTAGAGATGGTCACCGCTTTGACACTGGTCCAACTTTATATTTGATGCCTGGTCTCTATTCCCAAACCTTCACAGACTTGGGTGAACGTCTTGAAGATCATCTGGACCTGCGACGAGTTGACCCTACCTACCACATCCAATTTGATGATGGCACCCAACTATCTCTGACCTCCGATTTGGTTGCCATGCGGGAACAATTGGAATCTATTCAGGCTGGAAGCTTTGATGGTTTTTTACGTTACATGGAAGAGGGGTATCGACATTACAAGCTTTCCCTTGAGCATTTGGTGGAGCGGGACTTTCGCAGTTTATCGGAGTTCTGCACTCCCCAAAATTTCTTGTTGCTTTTTAGAGTAAAGGCGCTGGTAAATCATATGGATAATATGGCGAACTACTTTGAGGATCCCCGCTTGAAGATCGCCTTCACCTTCCAGAATATGTATATGGGTCTTAATCCATACGAAGCACCTGCCATATATTCACTTCTCCAATATACCGAGTTCGCTGAAGGTATCTGGTTCCCGATGGGCGGTATGTATAGCATCATTGAGGCGCTGACTGGGATCGCAGAGAAATGGGGAGTGCGGTTTCTGTACAACGCTCCCGTTGAACAGATCAATGTTCAGGACGACAAAGCTACTGGTGCTACCCTGACTGATGGTCGCCAATTCAAAGCTGATCTTGTAGTTGCCAATGCCGATCTGCCTTATGTATACCGATGTCTATTACCTGGCTCCAACGCGCGTAACCAATTTGAGAAGAAAAAGCATGGTTGCTCAGCAATTGTATTTTACTGGGGTTTAGATAGACAGTATCCTCAATTGGCGGCACATAATCTATTTATGGCTGGAGATAACCGTCAAAGTTTTGACCCCATCTTTGCAGATCAGACGATCCCTGAAGACCCGAACTTTTACATTCATGCACCATCACGTGTGGATCTTTCACTGGCTCCTTCAGGAGAAGATACACTGATGGTAGCCATACCTGTCGGTCACATTAACGAGGCTAAACCTCAAGATTGGATCGCCGTCGGAGATCGAGTTCGCAAGGTTGTGCTGAATCGCCTTCGGCAGATCGGCATAATCGACCTGGAGGAACACATCAAATTTGAGGTCAGCTATACTCCACGCGATTGGCAGCAACGGTATAACCTGACGAAGGGCTCGACTCATGGTTTAAGTCATAATCTCACTCAAATGGGTTATTTACGGCCCCATAACCGCCATAAACGCTACCATAATATTTACTTTGTCGGAGCTAGTACTCACCCTGGAACCGGACTGCCAACTGTATTGGTATCTGCTCGTCTGACGGCTGAACGCATCTTAGATGAAGTTGGGATCCCTGAAAGAACAGCTCTCCAGGTGACAGCTGCACCAACCTAGGAAGTATTTCGATCTTTGGCAAGAGACATATTGCCTTTACAGAAAATCAAATAATGAAGAAAGGGCCGCTATGACTACCCTGACTACATCCCTGGCTCGATCGATCACAAAAAAGAACAGCAAACAATCCTACTTTACAGCTCTTCTGTTGGTGGATAAGGATTTAGTCGAGGATTGCTTGCGGGCATACGCATATTTTCGCTGGGCTGACGACATCATTGACATATCGTCTCAGTCCCATAAAGAGCGCATCTCCTTCGTCAAGCGTCAAAAAGGATTGATAAACCGCCTGTACAACCAAGAATATCCAGGCGATCTGAAGCCTGAAGAGCAAATGATTGCTGATCTGATCCATCACGACCGCGAGGAGAACAGCGGCCTGCAATCCTTTATCTGCAATTTTTTCGCCATCCTTGAGTTTGATGCTCAGCGCAAAGGATGCCTCATCAGCCAGAGCGAACTTACGTGGTATTCGAACTGCTTGGCGAAGTCGGTCACGGATGCCATCCAATATTTCATTCGAAATGGACATCCATATCCGCACAGTGAGAGTCATTACCTGGCTGCAAATGCTGCGCACATCACCCACATGCTGCGCGATATGGTCTCGGACATTGCTGAGGGATATATCAATATTCCAGATGAATATCTGGAAGCTCACGGCATCGATCCGGATGACATGGAAAGTCCCCCGTTTCGCGCTTGGGTTCAGGANAGGGTGAAACTGGCCAGGGAGTACTTCCGTGAGGGTAAGTGGTATTTGGATGAGCTGCAGGTTTTGCGATGCAAGATTGCAGGGTATTGGTATTGCGCACGTTTCGAGGGTATTCTGGATATCATTGAACGAGATGGCTACATCCTGCGCGCAGAGTACAAGGAACAGCGTAAACTTTCCACTGCGTTTAAAATGGTTCGGTTGACCATCGTCCTGTTTATCCGCCATATCATGAAGCGGTACCACCCTGGGATTTTCAGCACTTCGCGCTGGCAAACAAGCGACGCGGAGCAAAAGGGGATATAATCGTGAGTGAGAGAAGTAAGCAGGAGATAATACGGCGCGATTAGCCAGAATAGATAAAGGGTAAATCTCTCACCAGACAGTCGTGAACTTTGCCTTAGTCGAGTAATTGATCTCCATGCTAAGTTGTAAATAGTGCCAGTATTTCCTGTCGGATATGTATATTTCCGACAGGAAAAAATATTAATAATGACCTTAGTAATTTCTGTTAAGATCATACGATGACAACCGTAAAAAAAGATAACACTGCAGAACTGGCCGAGTCAATCACCTGGGCTGGCAGTAAACAAACTTATTACACCGCCAAATTGCTTGTCGACAGGGATTTGGTGGATGATTTCTATCGGGCATATGCATATTTCCGCTGGATAGATGATGTCATAGACATTTCATCTCGTTCCGATGAGGAGCGGAGTGCTTTTATCAAACGCCAAAAAGAGCTTATTGATCACCTTTACGGGAACTATCGACCTGATGACTTAGCCCTGCAAGAACAAATCCTGGCGGATTTGATTCATAACGACCGCGGAGAAGACAGCGGACTTCAATCCTTCATTTACAACATGTTTGCCATGATCGAATTCGATGCCTTGCGGAAGGGTCGACTGATCAGCCAATCTGAGTTGAACTGGTACATTGATACGCTCGCCAAGTCGGTGACAGATGGTCTGCTATATTTTGTTGGTAATGGACATCCGTACCCGGATGAGAGCAGAAAGTATCTTGCGGGTACAGCAGCCCACATTACGCATTTATTGCGCGATATGCACCAGGATATTGCTGACGGGTTCATTAACATCCCTCGAGAATACTTGGACCAAAATAAAATAAGTCATCAGGATCATGAGCATCCCTTATACCAAAAATGGGTTCAGGAGCGGGTGGAGATAGCCCGCAAATACTTTTGTGAAGGAAAGGCCTATCTTGACGAATTAGATGTTTTACGCTGCAAGATCGTTGGACATTGGTATAGCGCTCGCTTCGAGGTTGTCTTGGATACGATCGAGCACGATGAGTACATTCTGCGGCAGGATTATCACGAACGGCGAAGAATTTCGACCTGGCTTAAGATGGTTTGGTTAGGGGTAACACTAACCATCCAGCATTTCATCCATCGTAAGGATCAGCAGGATCAGCCAGACTGTGCGGAGGTGACTGGAAGACCTGGCTAGCATTTAGACTGATGACATTTAATACTAAAGGATTCCAAGTATAAAAATGGAGCCTGATATGGTAGACATGAAGAAGAGTAACGCTGAAATGGGTTTCGACGTGGAAGCCTATTCACAGATGAATGCATCAGTTAATCGATTAAAGGAACCGGTGACCCGTTCTGCAATCCAAGCCTTGCAGCTCCCCCAAGGAAGTCATGGTTTAGATGCTGGAGGCGGAACTGGCTTTCAAGCCTTGTTGCTGGCGGAGGCAGTGGGACCTGCGGGTCATGTAACCATTCTGGATTTATCAGCAGAGCTGTTAGATCTCGCGAAAGAAGAGGCAAATGCAGCTGGTCTAGTTGAACAGTTCTCTTTCAAAGAGGGAGATGTAAGGTTACTTCCTTTCAATGATGATTCATTTGATTGGGCATGGAGTGCCGACCTTATAGGATATGCACCTCTTGAGCCATTGCCGTTGATACAGGAACTAATAAGGGTTGTAAGACCGGGAGGTCTGATCGCCATCCTGGCTTGGTCTTCTGAACGATTCCTGCCTGGTTATCCACTCCTGGAAGCTAGGCTTAGCTCGACAACTTCAGGAATAGCGCCGTTCGTGGAAGGGAAAAATCCGAATTTGCATTTCCTGCGAGCTCTTGGCTGGTTCCAGGAGATTGGATTGAAGGAAACCAGGGTAAGAACTTTCGCAGGCGATGCTCAGGCTCCATTAAGCGATGATACTAGAAACGCGTTGACAGCGTTATTGCAGATGCGCTGGCCAGATGTGGAAGCGGAACTATCTCCGGAGGATTGGAAAGAGTATCAGCGTCACTGCTTACCAGAGTCACCTGATTTCATCCTTGATCAGCCGGATTACTACGCCTTTTACACCTATTCAATGTTCAGCGGTGTAGTTGCGAATTAAGATTTTGGAGGATCATCATGAAGCGATTTGCTGTGCTGCAGCTCTCTGGATGTTCCGGTTGCGAAATAGCTCTTCTCAACGCAGAAGAGTGGATCGATCAGTTCGATCTTGAATACATGACCCTCGTCATGTCAGCCTATGATGTGCCTGAGGTGGAAGTGCTGTTGGTCTCAGGTGGTGTGCGTACTGAGTACGATCTCTACAAATTACGCCGTGCGGTGCGAAAAGCTGACCAAGTTATTGCAGTCGGAACGTGTGCCATTTCCGGCGGTATCGCCAACCTTGGTGAACGTGCGGAAGTGAATGATGTCTTTCTTACCAATGCGGAACGTCTCCACTTGCCAGATCTACTCCCATCATGTCGACCCATAGATATAGAAGTTAATGTTGATCTTTACCTGCCTGGGTGTCCACCGACACCGGAATTATTTATGGCTGTGCTTCACCGGTCGCCTGAGATGAAGATCGCCAGAAGTGTTTGCCAGGAATGCGGTCTTAAGAAAGCTAGAGAGATGCGTCCTACTCATCTGCTGGGATTTCAACAGGGTGAGGTCTTACCTGATGTTTGTTTGATCAATCAGGGGTATCTATGTATTGGATCATCAACTCGCGGAGGTTGCCGGGCGATGTGCACGTTGGCTGGTTATCCTTGTGTGGGTTGTCGGGGTCCATCGGATGCTTTTATTGAGAAAGAATCACAATCTTGGTTTGACAGCATCCACCGTGTTTTTTCCCACATGACGGATATCCCGGATGAGGAGTTAGATTCAGCGCTTCGCTCTCCACAGCTATCACTTTTCCTCTTCCAATTTGCGGATTACGCTGGTGAGGGACAAGCACCTCGATATAAGGAACAGATGGTTTAGGATGACGACTATAACCTTTCCCTTAAGCCGCATCGAAGGACATGCCCAGGTTGTTATTGAGACGCGAAATGGCGAAATAAATTCAGCTCACTTTCAGGCGATGGAGCTGCGGGGATTTGAGTACTTGGTTCAGGGGACACCTGCAGAACAAATGCCAGTGATAGTACCTCGCATTTGCGGAGTTTGNTCAACGGCACATCACCTCGCAGCGGTTGAGGCTTTGGAAGATGCTTACGAGGTTACGATACCGCCATTGGCAGGAAAAATCAGGGAATTAATGATCCTTGGTCAACTGATCCAAAACCAAGCTACCTCTCTTTTTGTATTCACTTTGCCGGATCGAATGGGACTCACCAGTATGTTTGAGGAGGCTGCTAGTGATTCTGCAGAAAAAGTAAGAGGGCAGATCACNGGTAGGGCATTGCAGGTNCGTAAGGCTGGAACNGACCTAATCTCGCTTGCCGGTGGGCAATTCATCCATCCTATAAAAGCTGTTGTTGGAGGCGTGACGAGTGGTATAAAGCCAGACGAAGCGGCTAGTATGCGGAACCAGCTTGAAGAGATTTTGCCGTTAGCATGTGAACTTATTGATATTTATTGGGAGAAGTCTTATCAGCTAAGGGAGCGAATAGGCACTTGGGGAGATGATGAGCCGGGTTATTACATCGCCTCCATTGGAGGTCGTGAGGATAATTTCTATAGCGACCAAATTATGGTGATGGCTCCAGAAGGTCTGATTTGTGACAGCTTCCCGGCACGTGAATTTCATGACCATTTAGATTTCGAAGAAACTGATTACAGCTATGCTGCACGTACCAGCTATCAGGGGAAAATGATGCGCGCTAACAGTCTGGCGCGAGTCAATATGGGAGAAGAGAGCGGTTTAGAGCATACTGATCGTTATTTAATCCGCTTTTGGGATGCATTTGGAAAGCCAGCTCACGCTATATTGCTGTACGATCTGGCGCGCAGCATTGAATTGGTCTATGCCATCGAACGAACGATTAGAATCCTGCATGAACCAGTTAGACAATGAGGACACGGATGTGCCATATTCACCACACGATGGGGATGGTTATGGTTTAGTTGAAGCGCCTCGCGGACCCCTGATCCACCATTACCACATCGAAAATGGACTTGTCACCGAGGCTGAATTTATTATCCCCACCGTGCATAATGTGATGGCAATTGAGCATGCTTTACGTGTGGCTGCAGAACGATACATCACCCCGGAGAAGGTAGATATGGAGCTGGAAAAAGCAGTGGGCAGGGTTGTACGTGCTTTCGATCCCTGCATCGCTTGTGCGACGCATTAATAAAGCTCAGATTTACTTAACGTCAATTTATCAAGTTTTCCGTTAATCAAACCAAACTTCAAATCGAATATTCTATCTATTAGTATTGCACTTTCTAATTGATCCCTGTTCTAATCCACAGTTCTACCTGTCTCTCAATTGGATAGGCTGCTGCATTTCTGTAATTCAATCGTGGTGTGAACGATACCAGTATACCTTGTGATCAATTTCCGGATATCCTCGGCAGTCTTGTCTTGGTTCGTGACAACAGAAAGTGAGGCAGCGTATATCCCTGAACCAATCGACCACATGTGGAAATCTGTCACCCGATCACCATCAAAACTCTCAATGGTGTTAATCACCTTATTTCGGATCGCTTCTGGACCGTGGTGATCCAGCAAGACGCTGCTCGCCACCCTGATCAGATCGATGGACCAGCGTGCGACCAAGACTCCGCCAACAATTCCCATGAATGGATCCATCCAGGTAAATCCGAGGAACTTCCCCCCCAGTAATGCGAAGATGGCGAGTAAAGATGTCAAAGCATCTGCCAGGACATGCAGATATGCAGACCGTAAATTGTGATCAGGGTGAGCGTGTGAATGGTGATGATGGGCAGGATGCTGATCTGGTTCATGAGAATGAGAATTATCATTCAATATCCATACACTGACGATATTCACAACCAGCCCAACGACAGCCACCCAAATGGCTTGATTAAATGCGATATCAACCGGTTTTAAGAATCTTTCGATGCTTTCCCAAATCATCAAGACAGCAAATAAGGCTAAAAGAATTGCGCTGGTATACCCGGCAAGGGCATTGACTTTTCCGGTACCGAAGTTAAATCGATGATCCGCTGCCCGTTTTCGGGCATACAGGTAAGCTCCTGCTGAAATCCCCAATGCTGCTGCGTGGGTGCCCATGTGGATGCCGTCTGCCAGGAGAGCCATCGAACCATAATATATACCAGTGATGATTTCCACGATCATCATTGCAGCTGTAATTCCGATCACAATTAAGGTCTTTTTCTCACCAACCTTGATCTTATCCTGTTCGAAGGTATGGTCATGCTGCCATTTGGCAATTGATTGGTTGTGCATCAGAACTCCTCAAATATTGATTGGTATCGAAACTATTTTAGCCGCTTAAGGTAGCCTAAGCCGGGTAAACTATACTATTAATTTCAATTATTTCCAAAGAAAATCTCTCCAGTTGAACCATCCAATCGAATCCGTTGCCCGGTACACAGTAGAGTCGTGGCTCTGTCCACACCTACCACGGCTGGGATGCCATACTCACGGGCGACGATGGCACCGTGGGTCATCATCCCACCGGTCTCCATGATCAATCCGCTTGCAGCAAGGAATAATGGTGTCCAGGCTGGATCGGTCGCCGGACAGACCAGAATTTCGCCAGGAGTCAGCTGCGCATCATGTGGATCCAGCACTACTCTCACCACTCCCTCCACTGCACCGGGAGAAACCGGGTGTCCTTGAAGATCGCTTTTAACACCATCTGTCGATGTGATCCCTGCATAGAACACACGCCCATCACTCAACAGCAGGTGTGGAATTCGGGCTCGGAACATTTCTCTGGCATATATTTCTCGTCTGTCTGCGATTATTGCTTTCCAGTTTCTTTGTTCACCTCTTGCAAGCGCATCCAGCTCAGTGAGATATAAGAAAAACAGGTCATCGACTTGAGCAAAAATCTCCTTTGAGACCAAATCCTTACCGCATTCCAGAAATCCCTGGCGAATGATGCCCATCATCTGGATAATGTGGAATTTAGGGCTTTCTCGTAGACCAGCCAGGTTTCGCACCAAGCGCGCAGTACCGCGGATGATCCTGGATTTCAGCTTTCCAGCGAACGTTTTTTGCGCAGCAGCTTCCAACTCAAGAATGGCGGCTTCTGCAGCTTTCTCGCCGCGTTTGAAGATGGCATCTGGCGTCTGAGAACAATCTTTGATCTGCAAGTAACTTTGAATGGTTTGCATGATTTCTTGTGGATCCTCGCGCCAGCGAGGGCGGCCGATATCGATCTCGCCAATTCCCCGCATACCGTATTTACCCAGGAATCTTGCGATCACCTTCTGCGCAGATTCAGGGAGTTTNCCCTCCA
>JGI2160J19893_10000737_pt1 | contig 10755 bp, 12 predicted proteins | sample DeeMarSeWOR28_12_FD_19893 | JGI IMG/M metagenome (IMG submission 19893)
CGCTCCCTTGAATGGGGCGAGAAGATCCCAACCGGAATCTTTTATATAAACAAACGTTCGACTTTGGAGCAGAATGTGCCCGTAATTAGGGAAAAACCTTTGGTGCAGCAGTCCTTTTCAATGGAGACGGTCACGGAAGAAACGCAAACTTTTTATTAGCCCATGCTCATGCATAAAATCTCAAAATACAACTGTAGTATTCAATTTGCCAATATCTACATCATGACAGGCACGGATTAGCTCCCCTTTTTCCTTTGCCGCAGAGGCGGGCGGAAAACAAAAAAAATCTGATTCCTCTCTCTTTCCCCAAAAAAAATCCGGGCTATTATCCCCGGATTTTTTTACACATCTATTTTAAAAATCTGCTTACTTCGTTTCAAATAATTTCAGGAATTCAGCGTAGCCCTCTTTTTCAAGATCCTCCTTCGGGATAAAACGCAGGGCTGCCGAGTTCATGCAGTAACGTTGGCCGGTCGGCCGTGGACCATCGTCAAATACATGTCCCAGATGGCTGTCTGCATGTTTGCTCCGAATCTCAGTCCTGACCGTAAAGAGCTTGCGGTCCTCACGAGTCACGATGTTCTCAGGAACCATCGGCCTGGAAAAACTCGGCCAGCCGGTGCCTGACTCGTACTTGTCCAGGGAACTAAACAGCGGTTCGCCGGAGACGATATCCACGTAGATGCCTTCTCTGTGGTTGTCCCAGTATTCATTCTTGAATGGAGGCTCCGTGCCGTCCTCCTGGGTTACCTCGTACTGCAAGGGGGTAAGCCTCTTTTTGAGTTCATGCTCACTCCACTGCTTGCGCTCTTTGCCCCAGATTTCATCCAGATACCTGTCACGGCCGGAACCGGAACGGTAGAATTTATAACGCAGCGGGTTTTCCTTGTAATAATCCTGGTGATAATCTTCGGCCGGATAGAATATCTGGGCCGGTTCAATCGGCGTCACAATGGGTTTGTCATAGACGCCCCGCTTGTCAAGGGCAGCCTTTGATTTTTCAGCCTCCATTTTCTGCTCTTCTGTAGTGTAAAAAATTCCTGTGGTATAAGCATGGCCCCGATCCACAAACTGGCCGCCCGGGTCGGTAGGGTCAATCTGGCGCCAGAACACATCAAGAAGCCTGTCATAGGAGACTTTGGCTGGGTCGTACACAATCTCCACCACTTCTATATGACCGCCAGCGCTATAGTTTTCATAGGTCGGATTCTTGTTACTTCCCCCTGAATAACCCGAAGTTACCGAGATAACACCATCCAGAATCTCAAAAGGTTTCTCCATGCACCAGAAGCAACCCCCGGCAAAAATCGCCCTTTCCGTTTTCATAGTATTTTCGCTCATGGCCTGTGTCTCCATCTTATTATCTCCAAAGACCTCTAACACGGCCAGAAAACCTGCCAGGAGCAGAATCAGGCCGAGGCTCATCAGAGTTTTCGTTATTTTATTCATTTCGCACCTCCATTATCATGCGTATACATGAATAGGAATATTTTTTATTCCCATTCTTTTACAATAGACATTAATATAGCCCTGTAAAGGATCAATAACACTGTTGTAAAGTTTATGTAAAGATCTGGATCTGTATCCATACTGGTATCATATGAAAAGATGCGACTGGACAGGTGGCGATGCCACATACATTACTTACCATGATAATGAATGGGGCGTGCCGGTGCATGATGATCGCAGGCTTTTTGAAATGCTCATTCTGGAGGGAATCCAGGCAGGTTTAAGCTGGCTGACCGTCCTGAAAAGAAGAGAGGCTTACCGGATAGCATACGACGGGTTCGACCCGGTTAAAATTGCGCGTTGGAATCAGGAAAAAATTGAAGCATTACTGCAGAATCCCAGCATCATACGTAACAGGCTCAAGGTAGAGGCGGCAAAAACAAATGGCCGGGCATTTCTCAAAATCACAGAGGAATTAGGCAGTTTTGATGCATTCATTTGGTCGTTTGTGAAAAACGGGCCCATTCTGAATTCATGGAAAAACATTAAAGATATTCCTGCAACTACACCTGAATCGGACAGCATGAGTAAAGAACTGAAAAAAAGAGGATTCAAGTTTGTCGGCCCGACCATCTGTTACGCCTTCATGCAGGCAGTCGGCATGGTTAATGACCATACAGTCGACTGTTTCCGTTATCGAGAGCTTAAAAAAAAGACATGAAACGCTTAATCATATTCATAGTTGCAGCAACGGTCATATTTATTGGAGAAATGGATGCCATGGCGATTGAAGAAGCACAGTATGATGTGGTGAAAAAAGAGGGCAGATTCGAGATCCGCAATTATGCACCCCACATTCTTGCCGAAATCATCGTTGAAGGTGGCCTTGAAGACGCTGGGAGCAAAGCATTCAACGCGCTCTTTCGCTATATCTCCGGGGGCAACCGGTCCCGTGTCAAAGTACCCATGACTGCCCCGGTATCCCAAAGGTCAGCAGGTGAAAAGATCAGGATGACCGCTCCAGTAGGACAACAGCCTGTGCAGGGAAAATGGGCTGTGAGCTTCATGATGCCGGCTGCGTATACCATGGAAACGTTGCCAGAGCCAGAGGACCCCGAAGTCACCTTGCGTCAGGTTCCCGCCCGCCGGATGGCCGTAGTGCGTTACTCGGGCTTCTGGAGTGAGAAAGGATACCTACAAAACAAGTCAAAACTGGAGTCATGGATTAGCGCAAAGGGTCTTACCATTATTGGCGATCCCATTTGGGCCCGATACAACCCTCCTTTTACGCTGTGGTTCCTAAGGCGTAACGAGATACTGTTCCCTATTGATGCTGACTGACAACAGTCCATTAACGCCTGTAAATGGACAGTAAGGCAGAAGCACCCCAGGGCCAGGTCTCCATGTGATAATTATCATTTTCATATGAAATGAGTGCTGACACAGGACCTGACCAAAAATCTTATTTTGTATTTCCTGGCGTTATGTTTATTTTAAGAAAAAACATGAAAAAGGATGCGCAATATGGCAGACCAGGTGCTGGAAGCTGTTGAAATAAGCAAATCATACCAAGTGGATGACCGCAGTATCAAGGTGCTTGACAGCATCAGCCTTACGGTGGAAAAGGGCCAATTCCTTGTTATTGAAGGGAAAAGCGGCAGCGGCAAATCAACTCTCCTGAGTCTTCTGTCCGGGCTCGACAAGCCGGATAGCGGTAAGGTCATTCTGGACGGCACAGATATCACCGGGCTGAGCGAAGACCAGCTCGCGCCTTTCCGTAACCGGACGATCGGCTACGTGTTTCAATCCTTTCACCTGGTCCCTTCTCTGTCCGCTCTCGAAAATATCATGTTCCCGGCCGAGTTGAACCGTGATCCCGAAGCGGCTGCCAAGGCCACGGAACTGCTCCGCCGCGTCGATCTGCACCAGCGTAACGATAATTTCCCGCACCAGCTGTCGGGCGGCGAAAAGCAGCGGGTAGCCATCTGCAGGGCCCTAGTCAACAGCCCGCAGATTGTCTTTGCCGACGAGCCGACAGGAAATCTCGACTCAACCAGTGGCAATACAATACTGCAGCTTCTCCTGGAGCTGCGGCGCGAACTTGACACAACGCTTGTCATGGCGACCCACAGCCAGGAGATCAGCAGCACGGCAGACCGCATCGTGCGGCTGATTGACGGCAGGTTATCTTGATGAGTAGCCAGGGATTTACCTGAAAAATTCTTGAAAATAATGCAGGCACCATGCTTCATTTTCGATTCATATTGAGACAGATCCGCAGCTCCCATAAACAGGCACTCATCTTCGTGCTCTGCGTGGCCCTGTCTCTGCTCACCCTGGTTTCCCTGGGCGGCTTCAGCAGCTCAGTGCGTGATTCAATGCTTAAGGATGCCAGGCAGCTGCACGCTGCCGACATCATTATCCATTCCCATTATCCCCTGTCATCCAGCCTGGTTTCAGCCATCATGGATTTCGAGAAACAGGGAGTGGCCGTCGGGGCTATGGTGCATGAATTTTACAGCATGGCCGCCAATCCGGTCCAGGAGAAATCTGTCCTCACCCATCTCAAGGTGGCTGAACCGGGTTATCCATTTTATGGCACGGTCGAATTGGCATCCGGCCGTGAATATTCCGAAGTTCTCACACCAGGATCCATCATTGTTGAGCAACCGGTTCTCGATCGTTTAAGCGTCAAGCTTGGAGATCATCTGCAGATAGGTTCAGCTGAACTGGTCATTGCTGATATTGTGATTGCGGAGCCGGACCGGCCGGTTTCCTTCTTTTCCTTCGGCCCGCGCATCTTTATCGCAGCTGCAGATCTGGGAAACCTTGATCTGATCAGGAAGGGCAGCCGTATCCATTACAATTACCTGCTCAAGGTCCATGACCCAAAAATGGTTGACCGCTTGGCCGGGGAGCTTGCAACCGTTGCCGCTGAGCCACAGGAAAGAGTCAATACCTTTGAAAACGCCGAGTCCGGCGTCAAGCGGTTCTTTGAGAATTTTCTTTTCTTCCTGAACCTGATCGGCATATTTACTCTGCTGCTGGCCGGCATCGGCATCCAGACCGCTCTTAACGCTTTGCTTAGGGACAGTGAATACACCATTGGCGTGATGAAGGCGGTTGGCGCCACCAACCGCTTTATCTGCAGCCACTTCATCGTGATGATCATACTGCTCGGCACAGCCGGCACGCTTCTGGGGCTGGGGCTAAGTTTCCTGCTGCAGCTCTATTTCCCCACCCTCTTTGCCGGCATCCTGCCGGCCAATGTCAACCTGGAAATTGCCTGGGACGCAGTTTTCGAAGGACTGGGGCTGGGCATTGCAGTGGTAGGTTTGTTTTCCTTCCTGCCACTGCGAAGAGTAAGGAACCTCAAGCCCGCTGCCATTTTTCGCAAGGAAAGAGGATCTGCACAGGTGGGCTTGGATCAGTATGTCATCATTGCTGTCATCATCTCCTTTTTTACCGGCCTCACCATCTGGCAGCTTGAAGATGTCTCCACTGGCACCTATTTCGTTCTCGGATTATTCGGCCTGCTTGGCCTGACCACGTTTATCACCCAGGTCCTGCTGAGGATCATGCGCAAGGCCCAGCCACGAACCCTGGCCCTGCGCCAGGCCTTCAGAGGATTATTCCGGCCGAAAAACGCCACACGCGCCATTATTATTACACTCTCCGCTTCGCTGGCTGTTATTTTTTCCATCTATCTCATTGAACAGAACCTGCAGGCCACATATATCGAATCCTATCCCCCGGATCTGCCGAATGTTTATTTTCTCGATATCCAGACCTCGCAGCACCGGGATTTTGCCAATATTATCGGTATGGAAGCACAGTTCTACCCCATTGTCAGGGCGCGCCTTGCCTCCATCAACAACAGGCCCATCAACCGCGAGGCGGAACAAAAGCGCCGAAGAGACAACCTGTCCCGCGAATTTAACCTTACCTATCGCGATTTCCTGCTCGATGACGAAGAGCTTATCGCCGGCGACTCATTGTTCGGGAAGCATACCGAAGAATTGCACCAGCGAGGCGAAGTGCCGGTCTCGGTCCTGGATACGGTAGCTGAGATCGGTGACATAAAGATTGGGGATCTCCTGGTATTTAAGGTGCAATCCATTCCCATAAGGGCCAGGGTGACAAGCATGCGGACCCGGACTGAATCCCAGGTGCGTCCCTATTTTTACTTTGTGTTCGAGGAGGAGACACTCAAGGCGGCCCCGCAGACCATTTTCAGCTCCGTAAAAATGGACCGGGTAAAACTGGCCCAGGTGCAGAACAGGCTGACCGAGAAATTGCCTAACATAAGCGTCATTGACATTGCCAAAACCATTGAGGTTCTTGCCAGGATCATGCACAAGCTTTCAGCCATCGTGCAGTTCTTCACCTCCTTTTCCATCATTGCAGGACTGCTGATCATCATCAGCTCGATCTTTGCAACCCGACTGGCAAGGATAAGAGAAGCAGTGTATTATAAGATAGTGGGCGCCAGGTCTGTTTTTGTTCTGCAGGTGTTTACCCTCGAGAACCTCGTGGTTGCGTTGGTCTGCGGCCTCCTGGCCGGACTCATCGCCCAGGCTGGCAGCTGGATTGTCTGCAGCAGGGTCTTTGCCATTTCCTACCACCCGCGGCCCGGCAGCACGCTGATAATGATTGCGATAACGGTCCTGCTGGTCATCGGGGTGGGAACCGGCGCTTCGCTTTCTATACTGCAACAAAAACCCGCAGGTTTTCTAAGGGACGAGGAGTGAAAAATGACGGTAAATACAAAAATATCCGGCTGGAACGAATGGTGCAGGCTCCTGATATGTCTGCTCTTGCTATTTTTTCTCACAGGTTGCGATGCCCAGGAAAAGCCTTCCGGCGCCACCCCGCAAACTCCGCCCCCTCCAAAGGTATACGAAGGCACCATAATTGCACTGGGCGACAGTTTGACCGCCGGCCAGGGAGTTTCTGAAGAAGAAGCCTATCCGGCGGTTCTGGAGGCGAAGCTGCAGCAGAGCGGTTATAACTGGCAGGTGATTAATGCAGGAATCAGCGGTGAAACCAGCAGCGGCGCCCTGACGCGTATCGACTGGATCATTGCACAGCACCCGGACATAGTTGTCCTGGAAACAGGTGCCAACGACGGCATGCGGGGTATCCCAATCAGAGTTATCAGAGACAACATCAGCCAGGCAGTTGAGCTTTTAAAGGCTGCAAACGTAGAGGTTGTTCTTGCCGGTATGCAGATGCTGCAGAACCTCGGGCCTGAGTATACAGAACAATTTAGAGCTGTCTATCCAGCCGTTGCAGAAAAACAGGGCATCATTCTTATCCCATTTTTCCTGGAACAGGTGGCCGGCACCCCATCCCTGAACCTGCCGGACTTCATCCATCCGACCCCGGAGGGTCACAGGATCGTAGCACAAACCGTTTACCCCTTTGTTGTAGAGGCAATTCAGCAAAGGCGCCGATAAAATTCCCGGCAATACTCTTTCAGAAAAAGATACCCGCAACTCGAACTAAAAATTTAACTCCCTTTAATAAAGGGGACATAACCCCCTTCAGACAATTTCTTGTAAGTCCGATGCAGATGGTGACACTTGATGCTGATAAAAAAAGAAAGCCCGAAATAATATTTGACAATTGGCTGCGCGGGAAGACATTATAGCACTAAAAATTTATAGGCAAAAAATTATTGTCCGGCAAAGTGTGCCACGCAGCCTGGTGCAGAATCTCGACATCACTTCTTTTTCCATTACACGTTAAATGTTCTCCAAACGCAATTCGATCATCCAGTGGGTTTCTTTGCTTGCAGGCGTTTTCATCGCCCTGCAGATAATATCCATCCTCTTTGAAGGGGAAGCCTTCTGCTTGAACGAAGGATGCAGGGTTGTTGAAAAGCTGACCGTAATCCCTCCTCTTTATATAAACCTTGCAGGTTTTTTTTACTTCATCGTGCTGTTCGCTGTCAGCCGCCGGTCCACGACCCGATTAAGCACCAGCTTTGATCAGCCCCGCCTGCTTTTACTGCTCGGCCTGGCGGTTGAAGGCATTCTGATAAGTTACCAGTTATTTGTCATCCAGACTTTTTGCATTTACTGCCTGGTTGTTTTTTCCATCATTGTTATACTCAATATTCTCTGTGGCTGGCAGCAGATACGATTCGCAGCCCCACTATTTGCCGCCATGCTTGCAACATTTGCTGTGCTCAGCTTCAGTCCGGCAACACTGCTTGCCCTCAGGAATGAAACCCTTGCCTCAGGTACTTACGGCGTCAGGAAATGTGAGGTCCCGGCCAAAAAGCTTTTCTTCTTTTTTTCAGCAGATTGCCCGCATTGTAAAAATGTTCTCTCGGTTCTGGAAAATTGCAACAGCTGCGAATTTCATTTTAATCCAATTGATAAAAACCAGACCCTTGCTGTTTCCGGGTTGGAACTCACACCGTCCTACAGCCCTGCCCTGAACCGGGTTGTCCTGTCCATGCTGAATATTACAACCATCCCGGTCCTGCTGGTTCAAAACCAGGACGGACTTACCTTTATCAAGGGAGAAGAATCCATTATCCGTTTTGTCAGCCAGGCCTGTTTTCACCAGGAGCAGGATGTCTCAACTGATGCCCCCCTGTATGACGAACCGGAAGGAATGAATTTTTTTGACGAGCAGGAAGGGGAATGTGCCATTGAAGTAGATTGTACGGACGAGTCTGAACCTCTGCAGAGTCCCTTTGCTCAATAGTGCATAACCGACCGAAGTCGGTCCTTACGGGAAAAGAAACGGTGTTGGCCCAATCCGCTTCACCTTACTTTCGACTCATGCCTCTACCAGCGGAGGACATAGCGCATGTACGCCATAATGCCTGTAACGATCTGGATGAAAGCAAGAATGAGTATTACTAGGTTATTTATGCCGTGAATGGCAGGCAGGATCCTGCGCTGCTTTGGGTTAAGATACAGAAAAAAACCTGAAAAGATGCCAAATAATCCGAACGGCAGAATTATCAAGGCAACAGCTTCATGCAGGCCCATGTCAGGACTGAGGAGATAGCGGCTAACCATTACTGAACCCGCGGCAATGCCGCCCAGCATGGAAATAAGCGCAATGGAACCTGCAACGACATGATATTTCCGTTGGAATTTGGTGGTTTTGCCTAAATGCAGGCTTTGGGTCCGCTGGAATCCCAGGTATGCGGCGTAACAGGCGATCAGGATCGCAGTAAGCTGGCCAACGGGATGGATACTGAGGATAAGGGTCATATTTGATTCCTCCGAAATCCTTTACTTTTCTTGTCCGAATTACTCTTGTATGATTCTAACTTTATGCATTCTTAACCTCTTTGCAAGGTTTTCGTAACGAATGGACCGCATCATGACACATTAAAAAAAATACATCCTGAACCCCATGGAGAATTGCTGTATGGCATATAATAAAATACTCGCAAAAAGAGTTCAGGGCCTGTTGCAGAAAACGTCCGGAATCGTGGAAAAGCAGATGTTTGGCGGTGTGGGCTTTCTAATACATGGCAACATGGCCTGTGGTATTTTAAACGACGATCTCATCGTCCGAGTAGGTCCGGCAGGATACGATGCTGCCATAAAATCCCCCCATGCCAGGAAGTTTGATACTACAGGAAGAGTCATGAAGGGATGGGTTATGGTTTCCAGCAGCGGGCATCAGTCTGATAAAGACTTATCTTCCTGGGTCGAAAAGGGAATTTCATTTGCCCGATCATTACCCGGAAAATAACCATACGACAAAATCCTTTTGAAACCTTATGGAATTTTTCGAAACTGTAATTATACTTTTAGATATAATTAGATGAAAATTGTTTAAGAAACTTTATTTCCGGGAGGTGGCAACATGCCGAAATTTCTTATAGAAGTACCGCATGAAAAAGAGTTGCTGGCGTGTGCCCAGGTTATTGAAAGCTTTCTGAATTATGGCTCTCATTTTGCCACGAAAGCGGATTGGGGCTGCAGGGACGGAGTTCACAAGGCATGGATAACGGTTGAAACAGACTCCAGGGAGGATGCCAGGAACATTCTGCCTCCTGCTTACCGGGCTCAAGCCACTATCATACAACTCAATAAATTTAGCATGGCTGAGATCGACGAGATACTGGAGCAGCATGGCAAAAAATAGCTCCTTGAGGACAGTAAATGAAAAACCATAATGTACTGAAGATAATTTCGGCAGTCCTCCTGCTGTCAATATTCTGCCTGGCGGGTCAGGAGGCTGCGGCCCGGGAGTCGTATCCAAAAACCCCGGCGGACTACGAAGGCCCCTTTTATCCGGTGACAAAACAGGAGGATATTGACAACGACCTGGTCCACGTAAAAGGGCAAACCGGGGTGGCCAAAGGTGACATCCTGAATTTGTCAGGTATTGTTATAAACAGTCATGGCGCACCCCAGGAAAACATTACCATTGAGATCTGGCAGACTGATCCGCAGGGCAGATACAAACATCCAGGCGACTCAACTCCCGGAGAGCGAGACCCGAATTTTCAATACTGGGGTGCGGCAATAACAAATACTGACGGCACTTTCTTTTTCAAGACAATTATCCCCGGCGCTTATGAACCGCGGCCTGCCCATATCCACTTTAAAGTATTGCAGGATGGCAAAATAATTCTCACAAGCCAGATCTATTTAAGGGATCCTTCTAAAGAAACCAAGCGCTATTCCATGACACCACAGGTTGAACTGCAGACAGTTGACTTGAAACCATTAAAAGATGGGGAATTTGAAACATTTTTCAGAATCGTTATCTAATCCGAAGCAAGATATGTCTGACTCAAAAATCGACCATAATCTGGCCCAGGCCTATGCCTTGCTCTCAAGGGCTGCAAAACGGAAAAAAATTTACGCACATAAAGCCGCCAGAAGTGGCCGCCCCGAGGTAGCCCGCTTCTTGCGAGCCATGGCCACGTCTGAAGGTTCACAGGCCCGCCGGCTTTTCAACAGCCTTATCGGCAAAATTGATACTTCAGATGAGTACCTGGCAACCCTCTTTGAACAGGAGGTGCGCGACATAGTTGAGCATTACTCAAATACCATTACTGATGCTCCTGCTGAACGACCTGCCCTGTTGCATATGATCTCGCAGCTGCGGGCAGCAGAAATCCGCTTGCGTGGTTTCTACTCCAAGGACAGCAGGGATGTGAAAGTGGATAAAGATGCAAGGTATTTTGTCTGTCAATTCTGCGGCTATTTAAGCACCGGCAGCCCTCCTGAAAAATGTCCCATTTGTACTGCATCCGGGGATGCTTTTCATGAGGTAACATAGCGGGCATTTCCCGCCCATTTCAATAAAACATTACAT
>JGI2160J19893_10000738_pt1 | contig 10752 bp, 12 predicted proteins | sample DeeMarSeWOR28_12_FD_19893 | JGI IMG/M metagenome (IMG submission 19893)
GGTGGCTGAGGATAAAAAAATGCCGGAACAGCCTCAATAAGAATTATAACAGCGGCAATAATGATGAGGCCGCCTTCAAGTCCTGCTGAGAATGATTCGATCTTGCCATGACCATAGGGATGGTTTTCATCCACCGGTTTACTGCTGACTGATATAGAAAGCATTAAAAAGGCACCGGTCACCACATTTATGATTGATTCAATGGCATCGGACAACACCGCTTTGGAATCGGTGAGGTAATAGGCCCCGAATTTTGCCAGAAGCAGGGTAAGAGAGGTGATAAATGCGAGCCGAGCAGCCCAATGCATGGCAACGTTATTTTTCATGGAAATAATAATTATTTAGGGTCATGATCCATTATTTATTTTTCATCTTTAGTTGAGGTTTTTGTAATAATGTTTATAGGTTTTGAAAAATTAGATTTGTTTTTGAATCATCGGTATTGTAGGAAACTTGCTGTTGGAATGCAACATCTCCGCATGATACGCTGTACGATTAGACTAAAGAAATATACCAGAAAAGCAAAATTGAGGTTTCTCGGCTAAGTGGGTAAATGAGCCGGTTGATACAGTGATATGGATGAAAAGAACTTAAAAAAACTTCTTGAAGAGGTGCGGGAAGGTTCCTGTGATGTTGCTGAGGCAATAAAGCGAATGAAGCACTGGCCTTCTGAAATTATGGATTTCGCCTGTGTTGATCATCATAGGACCCTGAGAACCGGATTTCCTGAAGTCATCTATGGAGAGGATAAAAGCGCTGAACAGATTGTCGCCATCATGAAGGCCATGCTGGATAAGCCCTGCGTGGTTATGGCTACCAGGGTGAATCCGGAAAAGGCGTCTCAAGTCTGTGACAAGGTTACAGGCCTTGACTATCATGAATCTGCCCGAATGCTTGTTGGAAATACTGACAAAGTCTTTGAGCATGAATATAAGGGAACAGTTCTTGTTATGACGGCAGGAACTTCAGATATGGCAGTAGCAGAAGAAGCTTTTTATACTGCTCGTTACCTGGGTAGTGTTGTGGAAAAGCTTTATGATGTAGGGGTTGCAGGTATTCACCGCTTGCTTTCTCAAAAGGAACTGCTGTATAGGGCTTCTGTTCTGATTGTTGCAGCCGGCATGGAAGGAGCTTTGCCCAGTGTGGTTGCAGGACTTGTTGACAAGCCGGTTATTGCTGTTCCGACAAGTGTAGGGTATGGCGCATCTTTTGGCGGAATTACGGCTCTGCTGGGAATGCTGAACAGCTGTGCGCCCGGAATGGCGGTAGTCAATATCGACAACGGTTTTGGCGCAGCCTGCATGGCGGCTACCATAAACAGGCTGTAATGAAAAGAGAATTTAGGCGTATTGCACCACGCTCTATCTGCAAATGCGAATTGACACTTTTGGCATCTAAGGTATAATCGCCATTTTCTTTGCCGCAGCATATAAGAAAATATACATTTTTTAATGTTAAATTTGTAAAAATTGAATTTCAGGGCAAGGCGGGAGTCCATTTTTATCCTTGGCTCCGGCAAATTGCTTTGGTGATGCATAACCCTATAATTTTTTGTTTTTTGACCGTTAAGGAGTTTACTGGATGAACAAGACCCTCAAGTGGAAAATAGCATTTTTGATTTTCATGCTTCTTATAGCTGGAGTCATTTTGACCCCCTCTCTTTATAAAGGTGCCCCAAAATGGATAGGCAAATATATCGCTCCTGAAGGTTTGAATCTCGGGCTCGACCTGCAGGGCGGCATGCACCTGGTGCTTAAAGTTGATCTTGAAAAAGCCATTGAGAATACCCTTGATCTTGCGGCAAGTGAGCTCAAGGAAGGACTGGCCGAGAAAAAGATAACAGCGGTACGGACAAACTCCGGTGATCCTCATAAGGTAATATTCACCCTGCCGAACACAGGCGTTCTGGAAACAGTCAAGGAACTGGTAGCGGATGATTTTCCCAATCTTGAAATCAATATTCAGGCTGAAGAGGGTTCATTCCCGCGCATCTTTTTGAGTCTTACACAAGAAGAGGTTGATTTTATAAGGAAAAATGCGGTCACCCAGTCGCTGGAAATTATAAGAAACAGGATTGACCAATTTGGGGTGGCAGAACCGGTTATCATCAGGCAGGGAACCGATGAGATTGTAGTGCAGCTGCCTGGTGTCAAAGACCCAGAAAGGGCCTTGAGCCTTATCGGTCAGACCGCACAGTTGGAGTTTAAGCTTCTTGATGAAGAAACAGTTGAGGATCCCTGGCAGCTGATCAGCCAGGCGCAGAACAGCGGGAAATGGCAATCTGGAGAAAGCAGAAAAAAACTTAATCTTGCCCTGCAGAACTTACTGCCCGAGGGAACAGAGATTTACTTTGAAAGAAACATTGATCCACAGACCGGTGCTGAAACCAAAAGACCGCTTTTGATAAAAAGCCAGGTCATGATGACCGGCGAGATGGTCAAGAATGCCCAGGTCAGAGTGGGAGGAACTTTTAACGAACCTTATGTTGCCCTTGATTTAACGGGTCGGGGTGGAAGAATATTTGCCCAGGTGACGGAAAAGAATGTGGGTAAAAGATTTGCCATTATTCTGGATGATGTAGTGCGATCAGCGCCGGTAATCAGGGAGAAAATCCTCGGCGGTTCAGCCCAGATATCAGGAAATTTCACCTATGATGAGGCCACAGACCTGGCAATTGTTCTGCGGGTCGGCGCCCTGCCGGCTCCGGTGGAAATAATCCAGAACCTTACGGTCGGCGCCAGCCTTGGTAAGGATTCCATTGACAAGGGATTGATGTCGGGTCTGCTTGGGACCGTGCTGGTCCTGGTCTTTATGATCCTCTACTACCGGTTGTCAGGTGTGATCGCAAATTTCGGACTCATTATCAACATATTCCTGCTTTTTGCCGGACTGGCCGCCCTTGGCGCCACGCTTACCCTGCCGGGTATCGCCGGTATCATTTTATCCATCGGTATGGCGGTGGATGCCAATGTCCTTATCTTTGAGCGCATGCGGGAGGAGTTTGCCATTGGAAAATCTGTAAAATCAGGGGTTGAAGGGGGATATGACAAGGCATTCTGGACAATTGTCGACTCCCAGGTCACAACCCTGATTACAGCCCTGGCTCTTTTTCTTTTCGGCACGGGCCCCATTAAAGGTTTTGCCGTCACCCTGTCGCTTGGTATTATCTTCAACCTGGTGTCAACACTCTTTGCTACCAGGATGGTTTATGATGTCCTGCACAGTAAGCGTCTGCTCAAACCCATCTCCTTCTTCCAATTTATCAAGACACCCAGATTTGATTACATGCAGCTGAAAAAAATTACTTTTTCAATTTCAGGTGTCCTTGTGCTTATAGGGCTCATTGCCTTTGTGCAGATTGCCCGGGGAAAGGCGAATCTTGGCGTGGATTTCACCGGAGGCACCCTTGTGCAGTACCATGCCGAACAACCCTTTACCCTGCAGGAAGTGCGTAAAGTTCTGGGGGATAATGGTCTTGATGAACTGAGTCTGCAGCAGGTGGAGAATGAACACAGGCTTATAGTCAGGTTAAAGAAGTCTGAAGAAAAAGCATCGAATCTTGGTGAACAGATCTCGGGAATTTTCTCTGACAACCTGCCGGAAAAAGGTTTTGTCATGGAAAGCCAGGAGGCGATCGGTTCATCCATAAGCGAAGTGCTGCGCAATAAGGCATTGCAGGCCATCGCCATCTCTTTATTCGGTGTCATCCTTTATCTTGCCATGCGCTTTGACCTGAGTTTTGGAGTCGCAGCAGCCATAGCTACGTTTCATGATGTCCTGGTAGTTCTTGGAGTCTGCTGGCTGTTAAATATAGAGATAACCCTCCTGATCGTTACAGCACTTTTGACTCTGGCCGGCTATTCCCTCAATGACTCGGTTGTGGTATTTGACAGAATACGGGAGAACATGAAAAAAGCCGAACAGAGCGCGTCTAAAGCAAAACCCCTATCGGCCACTATTAACATGAGTATTAATGAAGTAATAAGCAGAACTATTGTCACATCGTTGACCACCGCCCTGGTTCTTTTGGCACTATTTTTCATGGGGGGTACGGTTATTCATGATTTTTCCTTTGCGCTGCTCGTCGGACTTCTTGTCGGGACTTACTCTTCCGTGTTTGTTGCCAGTCCCCTGCTCAGCTTTTGGAAAAGGGCATAGTAATAAAGCAGTAGAGATATTTTTTTACTTCACACTGAAAACCCATTTTCAGACCAGTGAATTACGGTCTGATTCTAAGATGTATGATTATTTCCCGAGAATGATCTGACTATGCAATTCCCGGACAACGTAACAAGACTTTGCGGCAAGAAGCGGTTTTCTTTCGGATGCCATCCAAGGGTGGCCTGCTTTACTGAATGCTGCCGCGAGTTGGATCTGCTCCTGACACCCTATGATGTCCTGTGCCTCAGTAAAGAACTGCAAATGAGTGCAAAAGAATTTATTGACCGTTTCGTGGTTGTTGAACAGGACGAGCAAGGGGGATTCCCGAGGTTATATCTGGGCATGGTGGATGACGGCAGGGCAAGCTGTCCGTTCATTTCTAACAGAGGGTGCAAGGTTTATAACAGCAGACCCGGAGCGTGCAGGGCTTACCCTGTCGGCCGTGGTGCCACACTGGATGCAAACGGCCAGGTGCATGAAACTCATGTTCTGATCAGGGAGGAGCATTGCAGGGGGTTTGCGGAGTCCCATTCACATAACGTGACTGAATGGTTCGAAAACCAGGGGTTGAATGATTATAATGTTTTAAACGATGAAGTTTTAAGCCTGTTGCAACACGAGCAGATTAAACAGGGTATACGTTTCACTCAGGAGCAGAAAGATAACTACATACTGGCATTATACAAACTGGATGAATTCCGTAAAATGGTATCTTCCGCTGCATTTAAAGATAAATATAAACTGAGTGAAAAAGATCAGAATGCAATTCTTGCCAATGATCTGAACCTGCTGCGGTTTGGAATCCGCTGGATGAAGGACCTGCTGTTTACAGAAAAGAGATGAGTAAAGACAGTTTTAAAGAAGCTGATTGTCCCCTCGGAGTGGCACTGACTGAAAGACTCCGTAAACTGGCAGACCCTTACCATGATGGCATGGGAGGCTGCCACGGTCCGGATCATACGGAGCGCGTTCACAAAACATCACTGTATATCGGTCGGCTGATGGGAGCGCGGCTTGATGTTTTGAGTGCTGCTGCTCTGCTGCATGATATCGGCAGAAGGTATGAGACCAGAGAGCAGGGAAAAATCTGCCATGCGGAAAAAGGAGCGGAACTTTCTAGAGATATTCTGAAAAAACTTGGTTTTTCCCAGAAACTGATTCAGGAAATTGCCCATTGTATCGAAACGCACAGATTTCGAGGCAATAAGATGCCGCAGACTCTGGAGGCGAAGATTCTCTATGATGCTGACAAGCTTGACTCCATAGGTGCGGTGGGAATCGGCCGGGCATTTCTGTTTGCCGGTCAGACAGGTGCCAGGCTCCACAACGAAAGCGATGTAGATATACTTGCCTGTAAGCCTTATTCTAAGGAGGATACGGCCTACCGCGAATTCAAGTTCAAGATGTCCAAGATCAAGGACCGCATGTTGACACCCGAAGGTAAAAGGCTTGCGGCGGAACGGCATAACTTCATGGAAGTTTTCTTTGAACGTCTGGAAAGGGAAACAAAAGGAGCAGACAGCATGGCCGGGGAAAAGCTTCGGCTGGCCTCTGACAAAAGATAATTTTTAGCGCTCAGCTACCAAGACCAATGGCCGCATTAAAACTTGTCATATTTGACTGTGATGGTGTCATGTTTGACTCACGGGACGCCAACAGGATTTATTATAATCATTTGCTGGAAAAATTCGGCTATCCCCTGATGGACCGGGAAGAAGAAGATTATGTCCACTCCCATAATGTGTTAGATTCCGTTTCTTTTATCTTCCGGAACAATCCCCATGAAATTAAAAAGGTCCATGCTTTCAGGCAAACGGTTGATTACACCCCGTTCTTGCAATATATGCGCCTTGAGCCTGACCTGAAAGAGTTCTTGCGATTTTTGAAACCGAAATTCTACACAGCGATCAGCACCAATCGGAGTACAACGATGCCGGCTGTAATGGAGATGCATGGCCTGGATCCCTTTTTTGATCTTGTGGTAACCTCTTTGGATGTACAGCAGCCAAAGCCGCATGCCGAGGCATTGCTTAAAATTCTCAATCACTTTGAGTTGTCGGCAAATCAGGCTGTTTACATCGGTGACAGTATGGTGGACCGGGAGCATACCGCAGAAGTGGGCATGCGCCTCATTTCTTTTAAAAACACCACATTGCCGGCCGAGTATCATGTAAACAGTTTTCTTGATATTCCAAACCTGCCAATTTTTCAGGAATAAAATTTTTTCCCTCAGGAGAATTTTATGCAGAACCTGGAAATATTACACGATATCCTGATTGCAGGTTCTGAGTTTGAATCCTGCCGGAAGCAGGCGGTCCGTTTTTTTGACAGGACAACGCTTATTCGTTATGACGAAATCATGGTCATGAAAAACGAATCGATAAACGGGGTTCAAAAGAACTTCTGGCCAAGAATCCAGGAAGGCCTCAGATCAAATAAAAAAATTTTAAGAGAATTCCTGACAAACCTAAAAGAGGAAGGCTTTACATCACTTGATGATCTCCAGAGTCTGGAAAAAGGTTATCTGTCAAAAATACTCCATACAGTAGCCCATCTCCAGGATGGATTTATCGGCATAGACAGCCGTTTTTACAATCTTACCGAAGATTCCCATGGAGTTTCAAGAAATCTGCAGCAAAAGATTGTTTCCACTCCTGAAAATTACTGGATTTTGAGAATAAAGGGAAAGATTGCCTCTACGGCTGAGGACCCGCTTGATGCAATGCGGACCTTTGAAGGGGGAGCAAAACACTCCGATTAACTACCTGTTGGCTCCTCACTAATCATGGTGATGGTGATGGTGATGATGGTGGTGCTCTTCTTTCTTAGCACCAACAGATTCGAGGGCTTTTTCAAAAACCTTGTCTACTTTTGCTAGCAGATCAACGGCCTTTTCTATACATTCAGCTGCAGTGGCATTGCCGGCCTTTCTTGCAACTTCGGCCCATTTCGCATATTCCCTGCCGTGGTCCTTATTGTGTTGCAGCCAGTGGCTGAGGAGCATTTGCAGTTTTTCAACATCAGAGTATTTTTTCTCAGTCATGATCCATGGTTTTATTGTCTAAGGTTACCGTACCGCCGAGGAAATCAATATTTTTTACCCAGGCTGATTTTACCAGCTTCGGCTCTTCAAAAAAGGCGCTGACCAACACCCCTTCAGCGGTTACTTCCAGGTGGGTTACATTCTCCATTATTTTTTCCTGCCCACCGTCCTGGTCCAGTACTACATTCATTTGACACATTTTTCTGCCCTGTCTTTTTATTAAGAAAATCCTATTAAACCATGAAACGGAACTCACCTTTGCCGAGAAGATCATGCAGGTGCAAGATACCTGTCAGATGCCCCTGAACATCGGTTATCGGTAATATAGTAATTTCGTGCTGCTGCATAATACTTAAGGCATCTGCGGCCAAAAGTTCCTTTGAGATGGTTTTAGGTGCCGGGGTCATATGATCTACAGCACGTTGTGTGTCCAGGTTAACTTCTTTGGCAACCATGCGCCTGATGTCTCCATCGGTTATAATTCCTGTGACTCGCTGCTCGTTGTCAACTATAAGAACAGCGCCCAGGTTTTTAACATTTAAGATATTGATTGCCTGACGCAAAGAATTGTCCTCTCTCACCATGGGAATGTGTTCACCGGTGAACATTACCTCTGATACATTGACTTTCAGCCGCTCACCCAGGCTGCCGCCGGGATGATTTCTACGGAAATCACATTCTTTAAACTGCTTGCGGTCAAGAAGGACAACTGCCAGTGCATCACCCATGGCCAAGGCAGCGGTGGTACTGGAAGTTGGTGCCAGTCCAAGAGGGCATGCTTCTTTAGGGACAGCAACATTTAATGCGGCATCAGCAAGTTTTGCCAGGGTTGATTCAGAGTTGCCGGTCATGGCTATTATTTTGACTGCACGGTTTTTTAAACTGTTGACCAGAAGGTTCAACTCCGCGGTCTCACCACTGTAAGAAATGGCAAGCACCACATCCCTGGAGTCCACAATTCCCAGATCACCGTGCATTGCTTCAACCGGATGCAGAAAAAAAGACGCAGTGCCTGTACTATTTAACGTTGCGGCTATTTTCTGACAAATGATCCCTGATTTGCCTATACCTGCAAGGATAACCCTGCTGGGACAGTTCATTATCATGTCGATGGCCTTGTCAAAATCAGGGCCGACCTGATCCCGAACTGCCAGGATGCCTTCTGCTTCAATTGTTAAAACTTCTCTGGCCTGTTCAATCGTCATCTATGTTATTTATCCAAAATGAAAATAATTATTATTAAACGGATTCATACTGCTGATCTGATTTCGTAATTTTTTGTAAAAGGGCAAATAGTGTTACATGCAGCAAGAATAGTAAGACCTATTGCACCTATAATCAACCTAAAAGCAAAGGGATAGTTCTGTTGAAAATGAATAGCAGCTGCCAGCAGGAGAGGATACAGAAAAATTATACAACGACTAAGGGATTTAAGCGGTATTCGATAAAATTTATGAGGCAGGCCTGGACTGCATCGGGATAATTTTTTATGTTGATAATGACTTGTCTGCTTATGTCCGCTGGTATATAAGAACCGGATGGATATCTGGACCATTATACTCATCGCACTGGCCTTGGCAGTGGATGCATTTGCCGTAGCCCTTGCCTCAGGCGTCAGCCTCTGCCAGGTAAGCGGTCGCCAAACCTTCAGGCTGGCATTCCATTTCGGCCTCTTTCAGGCCATGATGAATATTATCGGTTGGGCCGCCGGCTTGACAGTCAGAACACTACTGGAAAATATAGATCACTGGCTGGCTTTCGGATTGCTTGCCCTGGTGGCGACAAAAATGATAAAGGACGCCGTTGTTGGCCGTGAAGAAGAAGCAGAAAAGATTGATCCGACCAAGGGGTATACTCTGGTTATGCTTTCAGTTGCCACGAGCATAGATTCCCTGGCCGTCGGCTTGAGCTTCTCCGTGCTCAATGTCTCCATCTGGCTTCCTGCAGCCATAATAGGCCTGGTCGCAACCCTTTTGACAGTTTTGGGTTTGAAGCTAGGCTGCCTGCTGGGCTCAGCATCAAGGATTGGCTCCAGGGCCGAAATAATCGGCGGTTTGGTGCTTCTGGGGATAGGATTCAATATTCTGCACCAACATGGTGTATTTTAGGCTTTGTTTGTTCATAACGGCAAAAAAATCCGCTTAAGACCGCAGAAAATAAAGAATTAGTTCATGAATTTTTTTGTCATAGGCAGCCTTAACGTGATTAGCTGGAAAATCGTGGTGTTTGCCGCCTGATAGTCTGGCACTTTCAGCCGATACAAGGGCATCGCCAAGCCCAGGGATTAATTCTCGTGGAACATGTTCCGAGGGAATTAATCCAGCAAGAAGGTCCGGGAACCTGATTACTTTATGGTTGCCTGTCGGCAATCTGACAATGACGTGAAACAGGGCCGGATTCGTTCCGCCAAAGGAAAGTTTAGCCATTTGTTGAGGTAAATTATTTTGCAGGGATGCCATAAATTCTGATCCAGGTTCAAGCTCAGCAATAGCAGGACTCTGGAGGAAAACCGAAAGACTGCTCAGGGCCTTTGTCAAAGTAGCCTTGGATTTACCCGGCAGGATTTTCTCCAAAAATATTCCTGCAGGTTTGAGATAGCGGGAAAATTTAGCCATGCCGGTACCCGCATGTGGACTGCAGATGGTTATAAGCCCTTCAATATCAGTTGCTGTTGCCGCAGACAGAAATCTTCGGGCAATAAGTCCACCGCGACTGTGTCCAATAATATAGATTGCCTTACCGGGCCATTTGTTTCTCACTCTATCAAGGGTTGCCTTAAGTTCATCGATTGCTATCTGAATCGGGCCGAGTGGTTGGCTCTGAGTCCAAGAAGCTAAAGAAAATCCTGCCATTTTGAGGGAGTTCCATAGTCCCTCAATGTTGGGATCTGCAGTGCCAAAAGAGATGGTATTGTTGGTTTTTGTTATATCATCACTCAGAAAGACAGTAAGAGGAGCCAACCCACCCAACACGAAACATTTTTTCGGATTAACCCAGAAATAATTATTCATGCCAAGGCCATGAATAAGAATTATGACCGGCATTTCAGGTTTCCCATTACGGGTCTTTAAGTAAAGTTTCACAACCTTAAACCTTTTTTTCCCAGGGAAGCCTGGGTAAATCATTCAAGGCTGCAATATATTTTTCCTTATCGTATTGACGGTTTTCTTTTAAGACGCTGAATACTTCCGAGGCAACAACATACCCGATAAGCTTCAAGGCCTCATCTTCTGAAAAGCCTTTTTCCTGCAGCCGTATAAGGTTCTGCTTTGTTTCAGGCGGGTCATTATCACGAATCTGGGCATTGATGACCTCAAGAATGGCTTTTCGGAGTCTGTGACTATCAGGTGTTTTCATGATAGGTCCGGATGTTGAAGAAAATGATATCAGTAGTAATTTTCAGATCTTTATAAATACTCAAACTTAATAGCATGAGTCTCGAATATCCCGAAGACAGAAGGAAGAGATTGTACTGCTCACACCGTTGCGAGCGACACAATCGATGACCCCGGAAATTCAGTGCAACCGCAAGCCGCTCTCCTAAGTGT
>JGI2160J19893_10000746_pt1 | contig 10698 bp, 11 predicted proteins | sample DeeMarSeWOR28_12_FD_19893 | JGI IMG/M metagenome (IMG submission 19893)
GATTCAGCCGACGATCAGGCGATCACCATTTGCAATGATATCCGGATTTCGGATCATCTAAAACCATCGCTCAATGCAGTGAGTTACAGTCGCAGCCGCCCTTTTTTGAAGGTACAGGACGGATGCGATGCATGTTGTACTTACTGTATCGTGCCACGTGCCAGAGGACCCAGCCGCAGCCTACCTGTAAATCATGTTCTGGAGGGCGTAAAAGCCTTATCCAACGCCGGATACCATGAGATCGTGCTGAGCGGCATCCATCTGGGTCGCTTTGGTTGCGACCTGATTCCCATGAGCAGTCTCAGCGAGTTGCTGGATCGCATTGATCGCGAAACTTCGATTGCACGCGTGCGTCTCAGTTCCATCGAGCCCCTTGAACTGACCGATGACCTTATTGAACGTGTTGTCAATTCGCCCCGCTTTTGCCGCCACTTTCATATCCCGCTGCAAAGCGGTGATGACCACATTTTACAAAAAATGAAGCGGCCTTATGCCGTTGATGATTTCCGGCAGCGGGTCGCTAAAATTCGCAAACACATTCCGGATGCCGCCATCGGAATCGACATCCTGATCGGATTCCCCGGTGAAACCGCCGCGGCTTTTGAAAATACCTATGCGTTAGTTCAAGAACTCCCTGTTACCTATCTGCATGTCTTTCCATTTTCAGCAAGGCCTGGAACGCCTGCAGCCCATTATCCGGACCGCGTAGCGCCGGTGGTGATCAAAGCCCGATGTGAACAGATGCGCCGCCTGGGACAGGCTAAACGGATTGGTTTTTTTCATAAATTTATCGGCAAACAGCTTGAAATACTGGTAGAATCAACCCGGCACGCGCCAACCGGTTTATTAAAAGGCATCTCTTCAAATTACATCCCCGTTCTAATTGACGCCGATGACCAACAGATGAATAAACTGGTAACCGTTCAGTTAACCCACATGATGGACGGTTCCTTGAAGGGAACCATTGTGAAAACCCAAATATCGAAAAGGAAAAATTGATGAGCAAAAAAANTGACTACCGGGAAGACCTCGAACGACCCATCGCTGTATTTGAAACCAGTCTGGGCAATTTTGAAGCCGAACTCTACGCCAAATCCTGTCCGGAAACGGTCTGGAATTTCATCAATCTGGCCGAAGGCCGCCAGGAGACCGCTCGCAAAGGCAATTTTTATGACGGTCTGACCTTTCACCGTGTTATTGAAGGCTTTGTCATTCAGGGTGGTTGCCCACAGGGAACCGGGACCGGCGGCCCGGGCTACCAATTCAAGGATGAATTTGATCCCAAGTTGAGGCATGATAGTGTAGGCATTCTTTCAATGGCCAACGCCGGACCCAATACCAATGGCAGCCAGTTTTTTGTTACGCTGGCAGCCACTCCCCATCTGGACAACCGGCATTCGGTTTTCGGAAAAGTCATCAAAGGCCTGGATGTGTTGAACAAAATCGGATCCGTGCAAACCGGGCCTGGAGATCGGCCGCTTGAGCCGGTCACCATGAATCGGGTTCGGATCCAAAGATAAAAGCCTGTTCTTTTTAGTCCGCAAATGAATGTAAGTGGTTTCATTCGGTATGAATCTTATCAAAACCGAGCATTTTGACAGCGTACAAATGATCCGGCTGGGCTATGGGCCTATCGGTCCGCCCCTGATGGCTGTTTTCATGTATGTGGTTGACGGGCTGGTGATCGATACCGCCCAGCATCATATGGCCAAAGCGGTCAGAGAACTGCTCAGAGAAAAAACCCTTAACCGTATCATCTTAACCCATCACCACGAGGATCACAGCGGCAATGCCGCCATGATCAGCAATTGGCGCAATCTACCGGTGATGGGCCACCCCCTAATGGTTGAAAAGTTGAATTCGGGTTTTTCCATTCGGCCTTACCAGCGTTTGGTATGGGGAAAAGCACCGACGGTAACCATAACCCCCCTGGCGGGTGCTGTCGAAACCGAACATTTCAAGTTCGTACCGGTCCACACGCCCGGGCACAGTAAAGATCATACGGTTTTTTTTGAAAAGCAGCGCGGCTGGTTGTTTTCAGGAGATTTGTACCTGGGAGAGCGCATTAAATTTTTTAGGTCCGATGAGCGCCTTGACGATCAAATCGTTTCCCTAAAAAAGGTACTGGCGCTGGATTTTGACAGCCTGTTCTGTGCCCACAATCCCAGTCTTAAAAACGGAAAGCAAAAAATTAGAAATAAATTACAATTTCTACAGGATCTTTACGGCAGTATCCTTAAGCTTGCAGAAAAAGGACGTTCGGAGAATGCGGTGATTAAAGCGCTAGACCCTCGAAATGACCTCGCGGTTAAATGGTTAACGATGGGCAATGTCTGCTTCGCCAACATCGTGCGCTCCGCCATGGCGACGGTTCGCAGCCGCTGACCGGTTCGGGTTTTACGTGTGCCAGGACATTACCGGCACACAAAAAAAGCGCAATGTTGAAACTGCGCTTTTTGTGTTTATTATCTGTGGTGCCGAAGGGGAGACTCGAACTCCCACGGGGAAACCCCCACTAGACCCTGAACCTAGCGCGTCTACCAGTTCCGCCACTTCGGCACATACACGAGCAAATAAGGTTAATCGGCGCTCAAAGGTTGCTTTAAATATCTTTTTTTACTATGCATGTCAAGATTATACCCTAATTAATTGTAAACAAAATGAAAAGCCGGGATAAATCATTAAAACATTATCTGACTGATGAAAATAATCGACCGTCTCGAAAATATTGCGCAGCCGTTTAAAAATGCTGTCATCACCATTGGCAACTTTGATGGTGTTCACATCGGGCATCAGGCCTTGTTTCATGAAGTCATTGAAAAGGCCGATGCGATTGATGGCACATCCATTGCGATGACGTTTGATCCTCACCCCATCCGGGTATTAAAGAAAAACAACAACCCCCCATTGATCACCATGCAGGAACAAAAAACCGAGCTTATCGAGCGCTCCGGCATGGATGTGCTCATCTGCATTCCTTTTACAAAGCAATTTGCTTCGCTGTCGGCTGAAGACTTTATCAAAAATCTGCTAATCAATAAGATTGGCATGAAGGCCATNGTGGTCGGCGAAGATTATGCGTTTGGCAGAAACCGTGAAGGAAACTTGGCCTTTTTAAAAACTTATGCTTCTGAACTGGGCTATGAAGTCATCGTCGCAGAATGGATCAAAGCCGCGCGAAATGTTTCGGATCGCATCAGCAGCACCAAGATTAGAGAATTGGTGATGGCCGGCAAGGTCGAACCCGCCAGCAAAATGCTCGGTCGCCATTATCAAATTCGAGGACAGGTGGTTAAAGGTCGTGATCGCGGGGGCAAACTTCTGGGAATCCCCACCGCCAATATTCATTTGCAGGATGAACTCTGCCCCAAAACCGGCATATATGCTGTTACCGTTGAATACAGCAACCGGCTTTATAAAGGCGTGGCCAATATCGGTTACAGTCCCACCTTCGATGATAATGAATTCACTGTAGAAGTTCACCTGTTGGATTTTGTCGAAAATATCTATGGTGAAAAGATCCGGGTTAATTTTATCGAGCGCATCAGGGATGAAAAGAAATTTACCAATATTTTGGAGCTAAAAAAGCAAATCCATCAGGACATTAGAACCGCTGCTAAAATACTTGCTGCATACGACGCCTAAAGTTTCGTCCGGCAAAGTTTCGTAGCCTTCTGGATAACTTGCTTCTGGCATATGAAAAATCATTTAATCATTTCTGTGGTGGTCGGCAGTGTGCTTTCGCTGGCAGCGCTATATTTTGCTTTTCGCCATGTCCCGCTTAATGACCTGTTGCAATATCTTAAGTCCATCAATTACCTCTGGACTTTGCCGGCTATAATTCTGGCTCTGATCAGCTTCTTTATCCGGGCACTTCGCTGGCAATTTATTCTGGCATCGAGTTACAGAATCGGAACCTGGCGAGCTTTTCACCCCTTGATGATCGGATTTATGATCAACTGCATCCTGCCGGGAAGGCTTGGAGAATTGGCGCGACCTGCCATTCTGCATAAAAAAGAAAATGTGCCCTTTGCCACCGGCATTGCCACCGTTGCGGCTGAACGTGTATTTGACGTGATTACTCTGATTGTGTTTGCGATCATTACCCTTGCCGCTATTGACATTAAGCCGGAAGTGGAAATCGTATTCGGCGATTTTCGGCTGAATCACGCNATGNTAGAAATGCTTTTTGGTCGGATGATACTGATGGGCNTNCTTTTGATTATTGGAATCATTGTGATCAGCATTCCGTTTGTCCGCCGCGCCATCCATCGGGTNGTCCTGACACTTCCGGCATTCGCTTTCTTTGCGACCGAAACGACGAAAACAAAAATACGAGACAGCGTGTGCGNACCTTTAATTCGATTTGTTGACAACATCGCNNTGGGGTTTACGCTAATAAAATACCCNAAAAAAATAANGANATGTACNATTTACTCGTTTCTCGTGTGGATCATTGCGGCCCTNTCCTATTATGTNTTCAGCCTGGGCAGCCCCGGGGTNCATCTGTCTTACCCTGAGATGTTTGCTGTCATGGTGATCATTTGCCTGTTTATTGCCTTACCCTCGGTTCCCGGTTTCTGGGGAGTGTGGGAAGCCGGCGGTGTTTTTGCCATGTCGATATTTGGGGTCTCAACGAGCACAGCCGCCGGTTTTACGCTGGCAAACCACGCAGTTCAAGTATTTCCAGTAATCATTGTGGGGTTTATCTCAGCCATTATCACCAGCGTGAACATCTGGCAGGTTTCCTATGAGAAAAAAACCGCTGAACCGCAAACGGGTTGAAACGATGCCGATCTTTGTGCGATAATGAGTCAACCATGACGATACTTAAAATCCTTACATATCCGGATCAAACGCTCCGCCAGCCCACCAGCGAGCTGGACAATATCGACGGAGACGTCCAAAAAAAGATCGATGAAATGGCGTCCACCATGTATGATGCACCGGGTGTCGGCCTGGCCGCAATTCAGGTGGGATGGGATAAGAGCGTGCTCATCTATGATATCGCGCCCTATGATCAAGACCCGTCGTTACAGGTCCTCATCAATCCCCGCATTGTCGATCAGGAAGGCGAAATTCTTTCCGAGAACGAGGGTTGCCTCAGCGTTCCTGAATTCAGAGCGGATGTGAACCGCTACGCTTCGATTTTGGTGGAAGGCGTCGACCGCGAAGGCCGCCCGGTGCAAATTGAAGCCGAGGGCATGCTGGCTATTGTGCTGCAGCATGAAATTGACCATCTGAAGGGCAAATTATTTATTGATCATGTCAGCGCTCTGAAAAGAGAACTTTACACACGCCGCATGAAAAAGAAATTGCGCGAAAAGTGAAAGCTGCGTTTACGATTATTTTTTTGGGCACTCCCGATTTTGCGGTGCCCACGCTGCAAGCGCTGATCCAAAACGGTTATCCCGTCCCGCTGGTCGTCACCCAGCCTGACCGCCCCAAAGGACGGGGCCGCAAAACCGTTGCGCCCCCGGTCAAAACAAAGGCGCTGGAACTGGGCCTGAAAGTCTTGCAGCCGTCAACACTCAAAGGTGAAAAATTCAGCGTTCAGATCCGGCAGCTGCAGCCTGACTTTTTAGTTGTTGTCGCCTTCGGCCACATCCTTTCAGAAAATATCCTTCAGCTGCCCAAACTGGGCACCATCAATATCCATGCATCCTTGCTTCCAAAATACCGCGGGCCGGCGCCTGTCCAGTGGGCCATCATTAACGGAGAGTCCCAGACCGGTATCACCACCATGTTAATGGACAAGGGCGTTGATACCGGAGATATCCTGCTCACCCAGAAAGAACCCATCTTTGCCGAAGATAACGCTGCGACTTTGCATGACCGCCTGGCGCTAAGCGGTGCCAAACTTTTAATAAAAACACTGGAAGGCTATGCAAGTGAAACCATAAAACCGATTCCACAGGATCATCGCAGGGCCACTTATGCCCCATTATTGAAAAAGCAGGACGGCTACATCCGCTGGCATGAGCCGGCGGACAAACTGGCAGCTTTTATTCGCGGCATGACTCCNTGGCCGGGAGCTTTTACCTTTCACGATCAAAACCGCTTGAAAATATTAAAAGCCGCCGCAATACCCCAAAGGACAACGGAAGCCGCNGGAACCGTGCTCAAAGCTTTTCCCGATGAATTGCACGTGGCCACTGCCAGGGGCGTTTTATCCATCCTGGAGATTCAGGGTCCGTCGGGCAAACGGCTTTCCATTGCCGATTTTTTGCGGGGCTATCCCCTGCCCGCCGGGACCCTCTTGAGTTAGATCTTGCCCTGATTGCGTGTAGAGGTGGTTTCAAAACCTCAGATCAGGTTCAAGGGCAAGGCGTCTCGCGCATTGGAAGCGGAGCGTACACGTAAGTACGTGAGCATTTCAATGCACGGGATAACGCAGCCATTGGGCCTCAGATGGGGTTTTGAAGCCACTTCTAAACAAAATGGATAACCGAGGTCCATAATGCTCGATGCGCGCCATAATGCTTTGAGGGTGCTGAATAAACTGGATCAGGGAGACCAAACCCTTGACGGAATCCTGGACGCCATCACCTCAAATACCAGCAACCTGTCGAGGCGGGATAGAGCCCTTTTTAACGCCCTGACTTATGGCGTATTGCGATGGCGTGGCCGACTGGATTATATCATTTCTCAGCTTTCAAACCGCTCTCTAAAAAAGATTGAACCCAGCGTTTTAAACATCCTGCGCCTCGGGCTGTTTCAAATCATCTATATGGATCGTATCCCGGATTCTGCAACCGTCAATACTGCAGTAGAACTCTGCCGACGAGGCGGTGCTTCCCGGGCTGCCGGTTTTGTCAATGCGCTGCTGCGCAACGCCGCCGCAAATCACACAAGCATTGTCTTTCCGACACTGGAAAATGATCCGATCGCTTTTTTTTCGAGCACCCATTCATTACCCGCCTGGCTTGCCCGCCGCTGGCTGAAGCGCTACAATCCGGAAACGCTAACGACTCTGTGCAACGCGATGAACGCCATTCCGCCGATTACCATCCGAACCAATACGCTTAAAACCACTCGTCATGAGCTGATTTTATCCCTCGCAGACGATGTCGAACACATCGCGGCCGCACCCGACACGCCTGACGGGATCACACTGAACAAACTAAAACGTGCAATCCCCGACCTGCCTGCGTTTAAAAATGGCTGGTTTCAAGTTCAGGACGAAGCCGCCCAGCTCGTTTCACTGCTGCTCGATCCTCAGCCCGGAGAATCGGTGCTGGATGCGTGCGCCGGGCTTGGCGGCAAAACCGCACACCTGGCCCAGTTGATGCAAAATAGCGGCCGTATTATCGCCATTGACAGAGACAAAAGGAAGCTTCAACAGCTGGTTACCGAGATGCAGCGGCTGGGCATATCCATCGTGCATGCATCCCACCACAATCTGGATTCTCCTCTGGAGCATAAACCTCAGGGTGATTTTGACCGCATCCTGCTGGATTCCCCCTGTTCCGGACTTGGAGTGCTGCGGCGCAATCCGGATATCAAGTGGAAATCAAGCGAAGCGGATCTCAAGCACCACACCGCGGTTCAGCAACAGCTTCTCGAAAATCTGGCCCCGCGGGTTAAACCCGACGGCCTTCTGGTTTACGCCGTCTGCAGTATTGAACCCGAAGAAAACGAAGCGGTTATCGATCCTTTTTTGAAAAAACATCCGGAATTTGTTATAGATAGGAATCCGGGAAAGCTCCCCGAAACATTAAAGTCGGGAAATGAGGCGGTTATCGGATTTAAAACGCTGCCGCTTCTTGGTCACATGGATGGATTTTATTTCGTACGTCTGAAAAGAGTAACATGATTGTAAAAATCGCTAAAATAGGCGGTCTGGCGCTGGTATTTTTGCTGGTAGCCGGTATCAGTGCCTATCTTGCCCTTACGCTCATCATCAAAAGCGAAGATACGGTTATCGTCCCAGATCTCGAGGGCAAAGATGTTGTCTATGCTTTAGAAATGATGACCGAGCTGGAACTCAACACCAAGGTAAAAGGATCGGAATACACAGCCATCATTCCCAAAAACCATGTGGTCTTCCAGGAACCGCAAGCAGGCTCGGAAATCAAAAAAGGCCGGGATGTTAAAATTATTCTGTCCAAAGGCCCCCGGACCGTATCTATGCCCAACCTGATTGCCCTTTCGCTACAGCAGGCCAGTATTATTCTGGAAGAAAACGACATGTGTCAGGACAAGTTGTCCCGTACTTACCACACCCGCATGGAGAAAGACCATATCATTGCCCAGGTCCCTGTTGCGGGTACTGTCATTCCCAGGGGAACCTGCATCAATCTCCTGGTGAGCAAGGGAACGCAACCCCTTGCGTTTAAAATGCCCGATCTTAGCGGTTTAACACTTGAGGATGCTTTGCAAGCAATTGAAAAAGCGAATCTAATTATCGGCGAGCTGAAATCCGCCTATCAGAAGAGCACGCCCCGCAATATCATCGTGGAGCAGGAACCCGTTTCCGGCCAGCGGATCACCATCGGCAGCCCGGTCAGCCTGCTGATCAATCGAGAACCCCGCAAGGCCGGTTCGGGGAAATTGTTTGGTCAAACAGCCGGCAGTCTTTTCAGCTATCGCCTGGACAACGGATTTTTAAACCGCCGCATCCGCATCAGCCTCAACAGCGCCGGATTTACCAATGACATCTTTGATGATTTTGTAAAAGCCGGAGAGGAGATCTGGCTACTGATACCACGGGATAAAGAGGCCACCCTGTTTTTGTATGAGAATGATCGATTGATTAAGACGCAAACCTATGATGCATATTAGAAAAGGTTTCAAAACCCCATCTAATGTCCGATAGCTGCGTTGCTCCACCTGAATTGCAATACTCACGTACTTGCGTGTACGCTCCGTTTGCAATCCGCGGGGCGCCTTGCTCTCGAACATGATCTGACTTTTTGAAACCATTTCTATAATCCGTATAAAGAAGGTGAAGACAATCAGAGGTGAAAACAACGGACCACGGACAAACGCCAACGGACCTTTTAGGAGAAAACTATGAAACTGATTGCGCCATCGATACTTTCAGCCGATTTCGCCAGACTTGGAGATGAAATCAAAGCTGTCGAAGCTGCCGGTGCGGACTGGATTCATGCGGACGTCATGGACGGTCATTTTGTTCCCAACATCACCATCGGACCGCTTATTGTCGAAGCAGTAAGGCGCGTTACGGAACTGCCAATCGATGTCCATTTGATGATCGAAAATCCCGATAACTATATTGCCGCGTTTGCAGAAGCCGGCGCCGCATATATTTCGGTTCAGGTTGAAACCTGCATTCACCTCAACCGTGCGGTTCAGCTGATAAAGGATTGCGGTTCACACCCAGGGGTTGTCCTGAATCCCTCCACGACGTTAGCAAGCCTTGAGTGGATTCTTGATGACGTTGACTATGTCCTGGTTATGAGTGTCAACCCGGGTTTTGGCGGTCAGGCATTCATTCCCGGCAGCCTTGACAAAATCAAAGCGCTGCGGGAGCTGATTAAGAACCGGGGGCTGTCGACGTTGATCGAAGTTGACGGCGGGGTAAACGAAAAAACCATCGCCGAAATTGCTTCTGCCGGCGCAGATGTTTTAGTCGCCGGCTCGGCCATTTTCGGCAGCAGGGACTATCAGAAAACCATTCAAAGCTTCCGCGGGAAAATAAGCGATTATTGATGGTATAGCAAAANGCCCTGTCTCCGGTCATTGCGAGGAACGAAGCGACGAAGCGATCCTATTTTTTTAAAGAATTTGAAGGNNGGAGAGATTGCTTCGCTGCGCTCGTAATGACAACAAATATTGACCGGCAAAAAATCCAATAAATTTAGCAACCGATTTTACTGCNGTTAGCGCTGCNGNGTGACCGCTTAAAAGTCTGAAAAATCAAACAAAAGGCAGGGTGTATCACCCTGCCTTGCCAAGCGAAAATTTGCGGTTTTCTGATATCGCGCTGTTATGAAGCTTTACGACCCAGAAAGACACTGCACCATTTATAGACCCGCGCCCAACCGCTGCGGCGTTCTTCAGATTGCCGCCGTTCCCTGCCTTTGCGGCGCTCTTTTCCTCCATCGGTAAAATAATCCAGGCTGTAAAGTTTGCGTTTGTCTTCGCCGGAGCGCCGATCAAACAGCGTTCGCCTCTTCGGGACTCTAAAGCGTTCTTTCCTGGGTTCTGCTTCTTTTATGTTGTCAATACTTTGCATGGCACATTAGAAGTGGTCTCAAAATCCCATCCAAGGTTCAATGGCTTCGTTGCCCCGCGCATCGAACTGTCCCCGTACTTAGGTGTACGCTCCGCTTCCAATGCTTGGGACGCCTCGCCCCTGAACCTGATCTGAGGTTTTGAAATCACTTCCATACAGATTGAACGTCGGGGGGGTGATTTCAAATCTATAATGGCCCGCCGATCAGATAAGTTACTATAAAAAATACAAAATATTTTGTCAAATGATATTATAAAAAATGAATGAAAATCATTGTGGTGGACAAAAGAAGCACAAAGTAATAATCTAATACGGTTATGCAGAAAGCCCAAGCTAAGCTCTTTCAACCACGAAGCGCACGAAGGACACGAAAATGGATTTTAAATTTACGCTATCCTACCTTCCCTGCCTTCGTGATCTTCGTGGTGCGATAACTATCGGATGTATTCAATTGGAGATTTTAAGATAATCACATAATTTAATACAAAAGTTGAATG
>JGI2160J19893_10000750_pt1 | contig 10676 bp, 8 predicted proteins | sample DeeMarSeWOR28_12_FD_19893 | JGI IMG/M metagenome (IMG submission 19893)
TCTGTCCTGAGCGAAAGATTCCTCGTCTCTTCGCTTCTCGGAATGACAGAAAGCATAGGGTTCAGGGTGACCAGAGTACGTTTCAGCTATGATTACCGTAACGATTAACGGACAGGAAATTACACTGGATCGGGAGATGTCTGTACTCGATGCAGCACGACAGGCCCGCATCAAGATACCCACTCTCTGTAATCATGAATTACTGAAACCCTATGGCGGGTGCAGGCTCTGTGTTGTAGAAGTTGAAAGGATGCCAAAGCTCCAGAACTCCTGTGCCCTTCTTGCATCAGACGGCATGGTCGTCAGGACAGAGTCTGAGGAAATTGCGAATGTACGCAGGGGCATTCTTGAATTTTTGCTTATTAATCATCCCCTTGACTGTCCCTATTGCGACAAGGCAGGGGAATGTGACCTGCAGGACCTCACAAATAAGTACGGTGCCACTGCTGGACGCTTTACAGAAGAGAAACGAAAGGTGCCTGAGAGCCACAAGGACCAGATTCTTACCCGGCACATGGGCCGATGTGTTGTCTGTACGCGCTGCGTGAGGATGTGCCGGGATGTGCAGGGTGCATCTGCAATTACCATGGTAGGACGGGGCGGCCGTACGAAAATGGAGCCCTTTTCCTCTGAATCCTTTAACTGTGAATACTGCGGGAACTGTCTCACCGTATGTCCTGTTGGTGCCATACTCAGCAGGACGAGCCTCCACAGTCTCAGGCCCTGGCAGGTTGATAAAGAGGTGGCAACAATATGTCCTTTTTGCGGAGTCGGATGCACCCTGAATGTTCAGGTGCGGGATAACTCCATTCAGCGGGTCATGCCGAAATTAGGGGTTGGAGTGAATGAGGGACTTCTCTGTTCAATGGGGAGGTTCGGCTATGATTTTGCCGGCAGTCCTGACCGTCTGGACACCCCCCTGGTACGGAAGAATGGTACGCTCCAGAAAACAACATGGAGTGAGGCTATCGGGTTGGTTGCAGAGAAGCTGGCAGAAATAAAAAAAGCTCAAGGTGGGAATGCAATTGCAGGTATTGCCTCAGCACGCTGTACGAATGAAGATAACTATGTATTCCAGAAGTTCATACGCGCATCCTGTGGCTCGAATAACATTGATTCAATTTCCCGTACAGGGTATGCAGCTGCACAGAAATACTTTGAGGACATACTCGGCCAGGGAGTTTCAGCCAATATGATACAGGGTCTTAAGAATTCTGAGACCATCCTTGTTCTTGGCGGTGATCCCACAGCAGTGAACCCGGTCCTGGGACTTGCCATCAGGGAGGCCGCTCAAAGAGGAGCGCAGGTCATTGTCCTTGGGAATGCAGCAGGACTGAAACGATTTGCAACACTCAGGATAGAACCACCCTTATTCAGAGAGGCGGATATGCTGACTGCCTTACTGAAGGAAGTCTATGGCTATAAAGGTGACAGGGGAGAGCGCGAAGCTCTTGACCGCACAATCAAAGAAGTGATCTCAGGTGTTTCTTATTCCGGTTCCCTTGAGACAGTAAAAGGGATTTTAGTTGAGAGTGAGTCAATATCGGTTGTTCTCGGAATGGACCTGGTCCAGCGATCTGACGGACACAGGGCACTCTTTGCACTGGCAGGGCTCATCTATCTTCTTGAAGCCAGGCTCTATCTGTTATCGGAGAGGCCGAACGAACAGGGATTGAGAGATGTTGGCTGTGTACCTGCCCTGCTCCCCGGCGAAAGGCCGGTAACGATAAGTGATTTCAGGAGGAGCTTTGAGACTGTCTGGGGCTGCACACTTCCGGAAGAAGAGGGCCTGACCCTGATGGAGATATTGAAGGGGGCACAGGATGGTGTCGTACGTGCCCTGTATGTTATGGGTGAAAACCCTGTGTTTAACCTGCCCAATCAGAAACTGATAAGGGAATCACTGGGGNCACTGGATTTTCTTGTGGTACAGGACATATTTCTCACTGAAACAGCGGAATTGGCAGATGTGGTGCTTCCTGCTTCAGGATGGTCTGAAAAGAGGGGCACNTTTACAAATCTGGAACGAAGAATACAGTACCTGAACAGGACCGTGGATTCCAGTCATGGGCTGGATGACTGGAAAATTATTGCAGATGTATCATGCAAAATGGGTTATGAGATTGACTATTCTTCAGAAGATGATATAATGCGTGAGATTGCAGATGTCTCGCCGCTCTATCGCGATCTTTCGTACAGTGAGATCAGAAAAGGAAAATGCCTCTGGCCTTATAATGGCCGGCCNCTGAGAGGAGAGGCCCGGGAATTCGTAACAGCAGATGTTGAGAAAAGGGATTTTACGGGAGGACNGTTTATCGCAGTTGACAGACCCCTTTTTCATTCTGGTACAATCACCAGGAAATCAGATGCCCTGAACAGGGTATGTCCTGAACCGCTGCTTCGGATAAACCCTGAATTGGCAGGCCAGATAGGGTGTGATAATGGGGATGATGTGACTGTTTCAACAACAACAGGAAGCGTCAATGCAAAAATTTACTTTGATTCTTCGATAAAAAATGATAAAGTTCTACTTAATAATCATTTTGAGGGGAATGGAGTGTTGAGCATACTGGACTATATAATTGACCCTGTAACAAAGGCTCCGGGCATTGAAGGAATCAGAGCGGAAATAAAAAAAGTCAGTCAGCGGAATCGATAGTGGCGATACTCTGGATATTTATCAAGACATTTCTCGTAGTAAGTATATTGCTTCTTCACGTGGCCTATGTGGTCTACTTTGAGCGTAAGGTGATCGGCCACATGCAGGCGCGGATGGGCCCTATGAGGGTTGGGTGGCACGGCCTGCTCCAGCCGATAGCAGATGGACTGAAGCTTTTTTTCAAAGAGGACATAATACCCTCAAGTGCTGACAAGAAGTTATTTTATATTGCCCCGCTTATCGGCATTCTTGCTGCAATCGGCTCTGTTGCTGTTATTCCCCTGTGGGACGGGTTTGCAATTGCTAATCTCAATATAGGGATCCTGTATATACTTGCCCTGTCCTCTGTAGGATCCTTCAGTATCATACTGGCTGGCTGGGCATCGAACTCCAAGTATTCCTTTCTTGGCGGACTGAGGTCCTCAGCGCAGGTCATAAGTTATGAGATTGCCATGGGGTTGAGTCTGGTTGGTATTATGATGTTGTCAGGCAGCGCCAATCTCTCTGATATTGTGCGGGCTCAGTCGCAGTCATGGTTTATCTTGTATCAGCCGGTGGCCTTTTTTGTGTTCCTGATGGCAGCCATTGCTGAAACAAACAGGGCTCCCTTTGATATGCCCGAGGCTGAAACAGAACTGGTGGCCGGTTATGCCACAGAGTACAGCGGCATACGATTCGGTCTCTTCTTTATGGCGGAATATGCAGGTATGTTTGTCATGTCCGGTCTTGCAACGGTCTGCTTTCTGGGAGGATGGAGCGGACCTGAGCTGCCGCTTTTAGGAAAACTTTCCGGACTTATCTGGTTTTTGCTCAAGATTTATGGATTTATCTTCTTTTATTTCTGGATAAGGGCCACACTTCCGCGGTACAGGTATGATCAGCTCATGTCCCTTGGTTGGAAGCTGTTCATCCCGCTGGCACTGGCGAATATTATTGTGACGGGTCTGGTGAAGATTTTATAAATAAAAAATGAAAGATCAAAATGCAAAATTAAGGAATATGTATTTAAAATGTCACTCCTTAATTTTGATTTTTATGTTTTAAATTTTAATTTTTATTGCTATGACTTTTCCTGAACTGATTAAAAAAGTTTTATTCATTGAGATCCTGCAGGGGCTTGCTCTTACCCTGAAGCACCTCTTTACTCCGCCTGTAACCAGGCAGTATCCTGATGAAAAGCGTGATCCGGTACCAGGGGCCCGTGGTCTTCATGCCCTGGTGAGGAATGAGGTCACGGGAAAGGAAAAATGCGTTGGATGCGGTCTCTGTGCAGCTATTTGCCCTGCCCAGTGTATTCATATCTATACCAGTGAAGGCGAAGATCACGAAAAAATCGTGGACAGATATGAGATAGAAGTCCTGCGCTGTGTCTACTGCGCCCTCTGCGTTGAGGCATGCCCCTACGGCGCTGTTGTGCTCACTGATCACTTCGAATACTCAGGCTACAGCAGGGATGAATTTTATTTCAACAAAGACCGTCTCCTTGAGAACTGGGACAAATATATGGCAGGGCCGAAGGGAAAAGAATATTTTGAAAAATTCTGGGGACCGAAGGCCGCGGATTTTGGAGTGACGGTGGAACCCCGTTCTGAGAAGAAGGTGGACACATGAGCACAGCACAGTTCTTTTTCGGATATTTTGCTGTCATGCTGACAGGGCTTTCTGTCCTCGTTGTGACGAGGAAGGATCCTATACACAGCGTTCTGTGGATGCTTGTCCTCTTTGTGCATATTGCAGGGCTTTACCTCTTTCTCAATGCCGAGTTTCTTGCAGCAGTTCAGATTATTGTCTATGCCGGAGCAATTCTGGTACTCTTTCTTTTCGTGATTATGCTTCTCAATCTTCGAAATGAGGAGCGGGTAAAGAAGTTTCAGACGCAGTGGCCTCTTGGTGCCGGTGCTGGAGCGCTGCTGGCCATCTTTTTATTTTTAATTGTCGGTAAGGTGATTGTGCTTGCGCCTCTTGGAAGGTATTCAGCAGATGCAGTCAATGCGGATGGCAATTTAATGGCTATCGGAAAAATATTATATACGGAATATCTTTTTCCCTTTGAAGTGGCATCCCTGGTCCTGCTTGTTGCTATTATCGGGGCAGTGGTGCTGGCAAAACGAAGACTGGAGTAAGACAGGTGTCAGTCAGAGTCAGTTGTCTAACACCTGATTCCTGGCAAATGAAACCTGAAGTTATAAGGAGGTAGTGTTGGTCCCTTTAAACTGGTATATCATTCTGAGCGCGATTATGTTCAGTATCGGGGTGGTAGGATTTCTTGCAAGGCGGAACCTGATAATCATGTTTATTTCCATTGAGCTCATGCTGAACTCTGTAAACATCAGCCTTGTTGCCTACAGTCATTATCTCCAGTCATTGAGGGGACAGATACTGGTGTTCTTNATTATTACCGTGGCTGCAGCAGANGCCGCCATCGGACTGGCAATCATCATTGCCTTCTACAAAAACAATCCCACAATAAAGGTGGATGAAATAAACCTGTTGAAGGGATAACAATAAGATCTAAGAACACAGACGACAGAGCAAAGAGAACAGAACTAAGATGAAAGACGAAAAAGCAAGGATTAGGCAATGATATATACACTGATTCCATTACTGCCGCTTTTAGCATTTATAATTAACATCCTCTTTGGACGTGATTATATCCGTGACAAGGCACACCTGATTGCAGTGCCTGCAGTTGCCGGTTCATTCCTGCTTTCCCTTGGAGCCTTTGCCAGTGTTCTCAAGGGGGAGGTCATCAACGTTAATGTGTACAGCTGGATAGTGTCAGGAGATTTTAATGTTTCTATCGGTTTCCTCATTGACCAGCTCACGGCAATCATGCTCATGGTTGTGACCTCAATCAGCACCCTGATTTTTGTATATTCCATTGGCTATATGCATGGTGACAAGGGTTACTACCGTTTCTTTGCATACCTGAGCCTTTTTGTTTTCTCCATGCTGATTCTCGTCATGGCTAATAACTTTCTGCTGCTCTATTTTGGCTGGGAGGCAGTTGGTCTCTGCTCTTATTTTCTGATCGGATACTGGTATGAGAAAAAATCAGCAGCCAATGCAGGCAAGAAGGCCTTTATTGTCAACCGCTTCGGCGATTTTGGTTTTGGACTCGGCGTAATTCTCATATTCCTCACCTTTGGAAGCCTCGATTATATGACTGTATTCAACGGTGCAGATGGCGTCCTTGGACAGACGATCAACCTCTTCGGCCATGAAGTGGATACCATTACCCTGATCTGTCTTCTGCTTTTCTGCGGCGCCGTTGGTAAATCAGCTCAGATGCCGCTCCATGTCTGGCTTCCTGATGCCATGGAAGGCCCAACACCGGTTTCTGCCCTGATTCACGCTGCCACCATGGTGACGGCCGGTGTGTTTATGGTTGCCCGATCCAATCCCCTTTTCAGTCTTTCTGTTACGGCCATGAATACCGTTGCTGTTGTGGGAGGGGTAACTGCAATATTTGCTGCGACCATAGCACTTGTCCAGAATGATATAAAGCGGGTAATAGCATATTCAACAGTGAGTCAGCTCGGGTATATGTTTCTTGCCCTTGGAGTGGGGGCATATTCAGCAGGAATATTCCATCTCTATACCCACGCATATTTCAAGGCACTGCTCTTCCTTGGTTCAGGAAGTGTTATTCATGCCCTCCATGATGAACAGAACATGCAGAACATGGGCGGCCTGAAGAAATACATGCCGGTAACGTACTGGGTATTTATCCTTGCTACCTTAAGTATCACAGGGATTCCCGGATTTGCGGGATTTTTCAGTAAGGACGAAATACTCTGGAGGGCCTATCTGGGAGGAGATCTTGGAAAATTTCTCTGGCTGCTGGGCACCATTGCAGCTCTTTTAACAGCCTTTTACTCATGGCGTTTAATCTTTCTTACCTTTCACGGCACATTCAGGGGCACTGCTGAGCAGGAGAAGCATCTCCATGAATCACCCCGTGTTATAACCGTTCCCCTTATGTTTCTTGCTGTCGGAGCAGTGGCAGCGGGCTGGGTCGGTATTCCGCCCCTCTTTGTGGAGCATGGGGATAAAATAGGCGAGTTTCTCGGGCCGGTGCTGGGTCATCCCTCAGGGCACGGGACCCACAGTGAAGAATTTTTTGTCATGGGCGCATCTATTGCAGTGGCAGTCATCGGGTGGCTTGTTGCCATCGTCATGTATATAAAGAAAACTGATCTTCCGGAGAAGATCGGCTCCCTCTTCAAGCCAATCTACAACCTCTTGTTCAACAAGTACTGGATTGATGAGCTCTACGACAAAATTTTTGTACAGCCCGTGCTGAAGGCATCAGACAGGATTGTCCTTGCCTTCTTTGACGCGAAGATTATAGAAGGTGTTGTAAACGGTATCCCCGCCCTCATCGGCGGATTCAGCAAAAAACTGAGAAAGGTTCAGACAGGTTTTCTCTCTAACTATGGTCTGGCCATGGCAATTGGAGCATTGTGCATCATTGGCGCCTTTATCTTTATGAGGTAATGAATGGAAGATGTAATTTATAACAATCTGAACTATCCGATAATCACCTGGACGGTGTTTCTGCCCGTTCTCGGCGCCATTATTGTTCTCCTGCTGCGAAGTGCCACAGCAATCCGCTGGACCACTCTGATCGTGACCGGTCTTACCTTCATAATTTCCCTGCCCCTTCTGACCGGCTTTGACAAGACAACGCACAAGATGCAGTTTGTTGAATGGCATCAGTGGATACCGTCATGGGGGATTAACTACTTTGTGGGTATTGACGGAATCAGTATACTCTTTATTCTGCTGACAACGCTTCTGAGTATCCTCAGTGTCCTTGTATCCTGGAAGGCGATTGCAAACAAGGCCAAGGAATTTCACATCTCAATACTTATTATGGAAGCGGGGATGCTTGGCGTGTTTGTATCACTGGACTTCTTCCTTTTCTACATATTCTGGGAGGCAATGCTGATTCCCATGTTCCTGCTAATAGGGGTCTGGGGCGGTGAAAACAGGGTCTATGCAGCGGTCAAATTCTTCCTCTACACATTAATTGGAAGTGTGCTCATGCTTGTTGGTATCGTGGTACTTTACTTTACCGGCGGGGAGACGCTGAACATACTGGCCCTGAGTAGTGAGCAGTATTCACTGAATCTGCAGTTCTGGCTCTTTCTTGCCTTCTTTGCAGCATTTGCTGTCAAGGTGCCCATGTTTCCCTTTCACACCTGGCTGCCTGACGCCCATACCGAGGCGCCCACTGCAGGCAGTGTTATCCTTGCAGGCGTACTCCTCAAGATGGGGGCTTACGGGTTCCTGAGGTTTTCAATGCCCATGTTTCCCGATGCCACGATGATGTTCCTCAAACCAATAATGATACTGTCAGTGATTGCCATTATTTATGGAGCACTGGTCTGCCTTGCACAAAAGGACCTGAAACGCCTCATTGCCTACTCCAGCGTCAGTCATATGGGTTTTGTGACCCTCGGTATTTTTGCCCTCAACACTCAGGGAGTGGAGGGAGGTATCCTGCAGATGCTGAATCACGGCATCATTACAGGCGCACTCTTTCTGATGATAGGGATTATTTATGAGAGGACTCACACGCGTAAAATTGCCGACTACGGAGGTTTTGCAAGCCTTGTTCCATGGTATGCCGGATTTTTCATTGTTCTTACATTTGCCTCAATCGGGCTGCCGGGGATGAACGGTTTTATCGGCGAGTTTTTAATTATCTTCGGTGCATTCAGGGCCAAGATGGTTTATGGCGTTCTGGCAGCTACCGGTATAATCCTCGGAGCGGGGTATATGCTGTGGCTCTACCAAAGAGTGTTTTTTGAAAAAGCAGATACTGAAAGATGGGCGACGGGCGACCATAAGGTCTGGGACCTTGATATGCGGGAGATAATTACCCTTGTACCACTCATCATTCTTATTTTCTGGGTAGGTTTCTATCCTGAAGTTTTTTTGAGTTACATGCATACATCGTGGCGCACCTGCTTGAAAATATAAACCAGACAAATTATGCCGGCGGGGACCATCTCCTGACCAGGCTTATTACGGGGATATTCTGATGGACGTAACATTCAGTCTCGGATTACAGGACATAAGCGCTATCATGCCTGAACTTGCAATGATAAGTGTTGGTCTGTTACTGCTCATGCTTGATCTCGTCGTGAAGAGAAAAGAGATTATTGCCTTTGTCGGAGTAGCAGGAGCGCTCGTAGCCCTCTATGGCACTGTGAGTGTCTATGGCATGTCTGAATCTCAGACCGTTTTTGCAGACATGTTTCTCCTTGATAAATATTCGTGCTTTTTTAAGATCATCTTTTATCTGAATGTGATATTCACGATCTGTATTTCTTTTAAATATATGGCCATTGAAAAAGCGGCCTTCGGAGAATATTACGCCCTGCTGCTCTTTGCCACCTCGGGAATGATGATCATGGCCTCTGCAGCAGACCTGATGATTCTCTATCTGGGCCTTGAGTTGATGGCTTTATCGACCTATATACTTGCCGGACTCCTGAGGAAGCAGGCGCGTTCAAATGAGGCGGCGGTGAAATACTTCTTTCTGGGGGCCTTTTCTTCGGCCTTCCTGCTCTATGGTATTGCCCTTACCTATGGCATGACAGGGACAACGAACATAACAGATATTGCTACCTCGCTGTTTACCCTGGGAATACACGATAGTCCTGTCATGTATCTTGGTGTTATCTTTATGATTGTGGCCTTCGGGTTCAAGGTAGCCCTTGTACCCTTTCACATGTGGGCCCCTGATGTGTATGAGGGAGCGCCGACATCGATTACCGCCTTTATGTCAGTAGGCCCAAAGGCTGCCGGTTTTGCAGTTCTTGGCAGGGTGCTCTTTGAGGCCTTTGGCAGCATGCAGCCCCAGTGGTCTGCTGTTCTGGTTCCTCTTGCTATCTTAACCATGGTTGTCGGCAGCGTCATAGCCCTTGCGCAGAGCAATATAAAGAGAATGCTTGCCTACAGTTCAATTGCCCATGCAGGATATATGCTCCTCGGTATCATCGCGGGTACACCGGAAGGTCTTACCAGCACCATTAATTACTTAATGATCTATACTTTTATGAATATTGGGGCCTTTACCATTGTGATCATGCTGAGACGGGAAGGATTTCAGGGCGAAAACATCGAGGACTATATGGGGCTGGCAAAGAGCCATCCCATGGCGTCGGCGCTGATGCTCATCTTTATGTTCTCCCTGACCGGTATTCCCCCAACTGCGGGCTTCATAGGAAAATTTTATGTATTCATGGAGGCAATTAACGCCGGTTATACCTACCTTGCAATCATCGCTGCCCTGTTCAGTGTTGTCTCTGCATTCTTTTACCTGAGGATTGTTGTCTACATGTACATGAAGGAGCCGCAGAATGAGATAGTCCTCACAACATCAGGTCCNGCAGGCATTGTTCTCGCCATAACATGCCTGGCAGTGCTGATTATTGGAATTTTTCCNTCCNTCCTNCTCAGCCTTGCAAACTTTTCAATACTGGGCTGACCAGAGCTTTCAGGTACTTCTTTTTATCTTGTGGATTTGCCCCGGGCAGACTTGTCTTGAATTGACACAGTAGTTTATAATTACTGGCACCGTAATTCATGGTTGAGCCGAAGTGGTGGAACTGGTAGACACGCACGGTTGAGGGCCGTGTGGGGCGACCTATGCGGGTTCGAGTCCCGCCTTCGGCACCATGCCTTTCTGGTTTTCATCTCTTCTATGAGAAGAATCATTCTGGATTTCATTTGTGCGTTGAAGGTATACATGAGATTGAGGCAGTCTGAATTTTCCGGATAAACCCTTCGAAATTATAAAGTTGAGCAAGTCTGGGATTCTGCGGATAATTCGCTTAAATCAGTTACGTACATGTAATGTTGCTTCTGGGTATCTTATAAAGGGATTCTGATATAATGGTACGAAATCAGCAACAGTTGCGTTGTTAGCCCTTAAGAAGGAGGAGATCAGCGACAGGGAAGAAAATAGTATTGGGCAAAGGGATTGCTGATAAAAAATCAT
>JGI2160J19893_10000751_pt1 | contig 10668 bp, 6 predicted proteins | sample DeeMarSeWOR28_12_FD_19893 | JGI IMG/M metagenome (IMG submission 19893)
TCCTATTACCTGGCCGGGCTGAGTTTCGCCGAATCCTCGTTTTTCCCCATTCCGCCAGATGTAATGCTGGCACCGATGACCCTGGCGAAACCGGAACGGGCCTGGCAGTTTGCCCTGGTCACCACGCTTGCCTCGGTATTGGGTGGCGTGGCGGGTTACCTGATCGGCATGTTTGCCTTTGAACTGGTTGAGCCATTGCTGCATAGCGCCGGCTACTGGGAACGCTATCTGGCCGCACGCGAGTGGTTTGCCGTGTGGGGAGTCTGGGTGGTATTTCTCGCCGGCTTCTCGCCCATTCCTTATAAAATATTTACCATTACCGCCGGCGTGGTGGGCATGGTGTTTCTGCCGTTTGTGCTGGCCTCCTTTGTCGGGCGAGGCGCCCGCTTTTTTCTGGTGGCCTGGCTGATGCGCATGGGTGGAGCAAAAATGGAACGCATTCTGAAGCAATATATCGATCGCATCGGCTGGCTGCTGGTCATCGTTGTGGTGCTAGGATATTTTCTGTTGGGGGATTAATGCGGCTTAACAGGATCGTCGTCATTCTCGGACTGACAATCCTGTTCACAGGAGCAGGGGGATGTGCCCGGTTTGTTGATTACGGTGAAGGCTATTCAAAGGACCAGTCCTACAAAGAACCGCGGCCACCGAAAAACACCAGCATCACCTACCACACGGTGCAAAAAGGCGAGACCTTGTATTCGATTGCCTGGCAATATGGGCATGATTACCGCACGGTTGCCCAATGGAATAATCTGCCACGCTCATACACCATTTATCCGGGACAAAAATTGCGCGTGCGCCCCCCCGGCAGCTCAGCGACATCAAAATCAACGTCAAAATCGACCTCAACCCGCTCTTCGCGTAGCTCCACCCGAACGCAATCCAGGGTAACGGCGTCCTCCCGTTCCCCCCAATGGCGTTGGCCGACGGAAGGTAAGGTTATTAGCCATTTTGTGGCTGGAGATCCCACTCGCCAGGGCATCGATATCAGTGGTAAACGCGGTCAAGCGATCATCGCCGCGGCCGCTGGAAAGGTCGTTTATAGTGGCAATGGATTGCGTGGATACGGTAATCTAGTCATCATTCAACACAATGAGACCTACTTCAGTGCCTATGCACACAATCAGAAGGTCCTGGTAAAAGAAGACGAGAAAGTAAAGTCTGGCCAACGCATTGCCGATATGGGTAACAGCGGCACAGACCGGGTGATGCTTCATTTCGAAATTCGACGTAATGGCAGGCCGTCCAACCCGTTACAATATCTGCCAAAAAAGGGGTCATGAGGGATAGTTGATGAGTATGGATCAACGTGAAGCGGATGAGAAGAATGATAGCCTGATGGAATCCGTTGAGGTGGAAGTATTACCTGATACGGATGACGATGAGATCCTGCTTGAGGATGATGATTCCGTTGATGACAGTATCGAAGAGGAAGATGAGGTTCAGTATGAACCTGGTGCGATTCCTGATGGCCAGCTCGATGCCACTCGCCTGTATTTGAGTGAGATTGGTTTTTCGCCACTGCTCACGGCCGATGAAGAAAAACACTATTCCCGTCTGGCCTTAAAAGGCGACGAAGCCGCCCGCAAGAAAATGATTGAATGCAATCTTCGCCTGGTCGTGAAGATCGCACGTCGTTATCTCAATCGCGGCCTGGCGTTGCTGGATTTGATCGAAGAAGGCAACCTGGGCTTGATTCGGGCGGTGGAAAAATTCGATCCGGAACGGGGCTTTCGGTTCTCCACCTATGCCACCTGGTGGATTCGCCAGACCATTGAACGGGCGATCATGAACCAGACCCGCACCATTCGTTTGCCGATCCATGTGGTCAAAGAAATCAATATTTACCTGCGTGCGGCGCGGCATTTGTCGCAAACCCTGGATCATGAACCCAGCACCGAAGAAATTGCCGATATGCTGGATAAGCCTATCAGTGAGGTGAAGCGCATGCTGGGCCTGAATGAACGCATCGCCTCGGTGGATACCCCGATGGGGCGTGATGCGGACAATTCCCTGCTGGATGCCATTCCAGATGAGAACAATTCCGATCCCGTCACGTTGTTGCAGGATGATGACGTCAGGGCCAACCTGGATAACTGGTTGGAACAACTTAGCGACAAACAGCGTGAAGTGGTGGAGCGGCGTTTCGGTTTGCATGGCTATGATGTTTCCACACTTGAAGAGGTTGGCAATACCATCGGTGTGACCCGTGAACGTGTGCGGCAGATTCAACTCGAGGCGCTAAAGAAATTACGTGACATACTCGAGAAAGAAGGCTTTTCCGTCGACGCGCTTTTTAAGTAAACATCAATTAATATTATCAATCTAAAACCGTTCTATATTTGTGAGGTGGTTTGAATGACAACAATACGTCTATTCAGACACTACCTGCGTGTTCCATTGTTAATTCTAGGTGTTGTTGAAGCGACTATATCTTTTTTGTCGATGTACGCGGCTGCCTATATACGATTTGATTCTTTTCAGCAGGAAAATTACTACAATAGTATCAATCTCTTTATCCCGGCAATTTTATTTTCTTTTGCTTTTATTATTGGCATGATTGCGGTAGGTCTATATCAGGCAAGATCACGGGAAGGATTGATCGGTGTAATTCAACGTATGGTGGTTGCCTCATTCCTCACTGCCATTACACTCTCTGCAATCTTTTATATGATCCCCCTGTTGTTTATCGGTCGTGGTCTATTGGGGATAGCACTTATTATCTCAGTTATTAGTATTGGCTTGTTGCGTTATATCGTCTCTCACAGGAGCCCAGATTTATTTAAACGTAATATATTAGTTCTTGGCGCAGGAAAAAAAGCCGAATCGATTACTCAACTTCGCCGTCGTGCAGATCAAATAGGCTTTAGTATAAATGGTTTTGTTCATTTGCGTGGTGAACGCGATGAAATAGAAAAAGATAAAATTATTCGATTAAATCGTTCGCTTTATGAATACATTCGACATAATGATATCGATGAAGTTGTGTTAGCTGTTGATGATAGGCGCAACGGATCCATCATGGATGATTTGCTTGATTGTAAAATGAATGGAATAAGTATAATTGACATACAAACATTTTTTGAGCGTGAGACAGGTAAAGTCTTAATTGAATATTTATACCCAAGCTGGTTAGTATTTTCTGATGGTTTTTATCAAAGTGTTATTCAACAATATGCAAAACGCGCATTTGATATCGTTGCCAGTTCCATATTGTTGTTTCTTGCGACTCCATTTATTTTATTTGCTGTAATGGCTATTTATTTGGAAAGTGGACTTCGTGCGCCAGTTTTTTATAGACAAGTACGGGTAGGTGAGGGCGGCAAACCATTTATGCTTTTGAAGTTTCGGAGTATGCGTGTGGATGCCGAAAAAAATGGTTCTGCACAATGGGCAACCAAAAATGACAGTAGAGTTACAAGAGTAGGAAAAATAATAAGGAAAACCCGGATTGATGAATTGCCTCAAATTTATAATGTATTAAAAGGAGACATGAGTTTTGTTGGGCCACGACCTGAGCGACCGAATTTTGTTGTTGATTTGGCTGAAAAAATACCTTATTACGCCGAAAGACATCGGGTTAAGCCTGGCATAACAGGATGGGCGCAACTACTGTATCCTTATGGCTCATCTGAAAAAGATGCGCGAGAAAAATTACAATATGATATTTACTATTTGAAAAATCAAGGATTGTTTCTTGATACTTTGATACTTATAAAAACTGTTGAAGTTGTGTTATTCGGGAAGGGTGCGCGATAAAAAGGTTCGCTGTATATCATTTATTGATAAAGATATTTAGTTCTACCCTTATGTTCCAAACATATAAAAAAGATTAGTGTATTGCTTTATCTTGTAAAACCGTTTGTCTGTGCTCAAAAGATTCTTTTGAAATATAAGATATCAAAACTTCTTGTGAAAACTAGACATAAATATATAACTTTATGTTAGTACCAATAATATATCAAAGATGGATAATATTGGTTTATTAAGTTATGCGATCGGTGGCGCTTTTTTTCTGATACTATCAGTGCTTTTGCTCGTCAAATGGCGAGGTAGCAGGGAAGCGACATTACTGGTGATTGCCACTTTAATCACAACAGGATGGGCGGTAAGTCTCGCATTTACATCATTGCAGGAAAGTCCCTCTTTTCTAGTTATTATACTTGAAATGGGAAAATATGGTGTGTGGCTTCTTTTTCTTCTTGTGATTCTTCTAAAGAATGGTAATGGGATTCCACATTATTTTATTTGGATTATCATTTTCACCTGGTTGTCGGTACTTATCATTTCATTATTTGCCACCGTACCATTTTTTGATCTGACTCTAGAAATAAATAAGTTTTACATAATAACTTCATTGGGATTTTCATTACTGGGACTTGTATTAGTAGAGCAGTTATATCGAAACACGCCACAACATAATAAATGGGCTATTAAATTCCTGTGCCTGGGAATTGGTGGTATATTCGTATTTGACATATACCTGTATTCAAATGCTTTACTATTCAAACAGATTGATCCTGTTTTATGGGATTCGCGTGGAATTGCAATTGCGTTGATTGCCCCATTAATAGCAATAGCCGCGGCACGTAATCCCGACTGGTCAATTGTACCGTTTGTTTCACGCCATTTTATTTTTTATTCGACCAGTTTATTTGCGGCCGGCATATATATGTTTTTGATGGCCGTTTCTGGGTATTATATAAAAATTTATGGTGAAAGTTGGGGACCTGTTTTACAAGTCATTTTCTCATCAGGAGCTATACTATTATTGATTGTGATTATGATGTCCGGGCAGGCACGTGCTCGTCTCAAGCAGTTTATTAGTATAAATTTTTACAGTAATAAATATGACTATCGTGAAGAATGGCTACGTCTGACACGTATATTATCTTCAGCAAATGACGGTTTATCTATCTATCAGCGTGTTTTAAAAGGTATTGCACAAATTGTTGACAGTCCTGCTGGTGCACTTTGGGTTAAGGATACAAACGAGAAATATTGTCCTGTCGCAGCTTGGAATATTAGTACCATGAACAAAAATGTATCTCCCAATGATAGTAACTTTCTCAATTATTTAGAGGTTCATCGAAATGTGATAAATATTCATGAATACCAAAAGCACTCAGATCATTATGAATACCTAGTATTGCCAGACTGGGTCATGTCGATACCAAAAGCATGGTTAATTGTCCCGATCATGCATGAGGAAAGTCTTTATGGATTTATTGTTCTGACAGAAACGAGAGCAGCGTTACATCATTCATGGGAAGATAATGAATTGCTGCGAACAGTAGGGCAACAAGTAGCTAGTTATCTGGCGGAGCATGAGGCAGCAAAAATGCTCGCTGAAGCGCGGCAATTTGAGGCATTTAATCGCCTCTCTGCATTTATTGTTCATGATTTAAAAAACGTTATTGCACAGCTTGATCTCATTGTAAAAAATTCCCAACGACATAAAAATGACCCCGAATTCATGCAGGACGCTATTACAACCGTCGATAATGCCGTGACAAAAATGAATCGAATGTTGGCACAACTTCGACAAGATCGCCTTGAAGCAGGAAATCCACGACTTGTATCAATTAATGATGTACTTAACAACGTCATCAAAAAGAGAGCCGCATTCGCTCCTGAGCCTAAACTTAAAATAAACTCAGATACAATGTTTGTTATTGCCAATGAAGACCATTTAGCTTCAATTGTCGAGCACCTTGTACAGAATGCACAAGAAGCAACGACAGATGAAGGATATATTGATGTTTCACTCAACAAAATAGATCAATGGGCTGTAATTGAAATTAGAGATACGGGCTGTGGCATGGATGCTGACTTTATTCAAAACAGATTATTCAAGCCCTTTGACACTACTAAAGGAAATGCAGGTATGGGCATGGGGGCATATGAAAGTCGTCAAATAGTACGAAATTTGGGCGGAGAAATGTCAGTTAAGAGTAAAGTTGGCGAAGGTACTATCATAACCATACGCTTACCATTAGGTAAAAAAGAATAAAAAATTGATTATTTATTCAATAAATATGACAGGAAGTAAACTTTGAGCCAGAAAAACAGTAACCTTCAAACTTTACTCATCGTAGAAGATGATGAAGGATTACAAAGTCAACTACGATGGTGCTTTAAAGACTATAATGTAGTTATAGCAGCTGATCGCCTTTCTGCAATCTCAAGTATTCGAAGATATGAACCTTCTGTGGTAACACTTGATCTTGGACTACCCCCTGATCACTCTAACGTTAGTGAAGGATTTGCCTTATTAGAGGAAATTGTATCTTTGACACCTGAAACGAAGATTATTGTGATAACTGGAAATGATGATCGAGAAAATGCCGTTCGCGCAATTTCTGAAGGCGCTTACGATTTTTATCAAAAGCCGGTAGATCCAGATATACTACGGATAATAGTTGATCGTGGTTTCCAGCTTTATGAATTAGAGCAAGAAAATCGTGAATTAATAAAAACGCGGAATGAATCACCGCTACAATCAATGGTAACCGCGAGTCCGGAGATGTTTGAAGTTTGTCGTATCTCTGAAAAAGTAGCACCTACAGATGCGACATTGTTATTACAAGGAGAAAGTGGTACAGGTAAAGAAGTACTCGCACGGGCAATTCATGAACTAAGTCCAAGGAGTAATAAACCATTTGTTGCAATTAATTGTGCAGCTATACCCGAGACATTATTGGAGAGTGAACTATTTGGTTATGAAAAAGGCGCATTCACCGGGGCAATAAAACAGACAATAGGTAAAATCGAATCTGCAAATGGTGGGACTTTATTCCTTGATGAAATCGGCGATTTGCCGATGTCATTACAGGCAAAATTGTTGCGCTTTCTACAGGAGCGAGTAATAGAACGTCTTGGAGGTCATAAAGAAATACCTGTAGATGTTCGGGTAATATGTGCAACTCACTGTGATCTTGATGAGATGATAAATGCAGGGAGTTTTCGTGACGATTTGTATTATCGTCTGAGTGAAATCAAGATTGAATTGCCACCATTACGCGAAAGATCTGGCGATGCCGTATTACTCGCACGGACATTTATGGAACAGTATTCAGGTCAGACAGGTGCCAGAGTGAGCGGTTTCACTAAAGATGCACTTTCTGCCATTGAAAACTATTCCTGGCCAGGTAATGTAAGGGAATTACAGAATAAGGTAAAGCGTGCGGTAATCATGTCTGAAACTTCATTGATATCACCAATTGAATTGGAATTGGATATCTCGAAAGTAAAAAAATTGCCACTAAATCTGCGCGAAGTGCGTGAACATGCCGAGCGAGATACAATTTCAAGAGCTATAAATTACGCAGATGGAAATATTTCCGATGCCGCTGAGTTATTGGGTGTGAGCAGACCAACACTTTATGACTTAATGAAAAAGTACAAATTAAAATGATCGAGAAATATTTTAATTATTAGAAGAAATCTTACTTTCTGTACCATGTGGTTACACTGTGCGAATATAGTATAACCTTACAAGGCGCCAATAATCCCGGCCATTGGTTATAATTTAATATTCGTAATATTAATTTCAGGAAGATAATGGAACTGTATAAACAATGTTTATTAAAATAAAAAATATAAAAAAGATTACTTTACCCGTGATTTTTATGATTACTTTGTCCGGCTGCGACTGGATGCTCAGTGATGAGGATCGCATCAATCGAGCCGAAGAACATATATCTAAAAAATATTATCAGGTCGCTGTTATAGAGTTAAAAAAAGTATTGCAACATGATAAAACGAATGCATCTGCACGGTTACTTCTGGGGCAAAGTTATTTGGCGCTGGGGGATGGTAAAGCTGCTGAGAAAGAATTGCGATGGGCAGAGTCTCTAGGGGTGGATCATGTGGATTTAATGATCTCTCTTGGTCGAGCAATTCTATTGCAACACAACTATGACAAGTTACTAAAAGAACTACAAGTATCGGCTGTTATTGAGGATACTGACAAAGCGACAATACTTTGTATGCGAGGTGAAGCATATCTTGGGCTGAGGCAATTGGAAGATGCACGTAATGCCTATCTTGAGGCAATGCAATTTGATTCAAAATCTGTTGAGCCATTAATCGGTTTGTCCAGAGTCGCACTTCAACAAGGAAGGCTCAATGAAGTGGAATCGTTTTTGAATCAGGCGATGAATATCACTATTGATAATCATAATATTTGGATTGTAAAAGGATTGTTGTATCAACGACAAAATAACTATCACGAGGCAGAAACTGCGTTTAATCAGGCGCTTGCAAGTGATCACTCCAGGAATATTTCGGAGAGCAAGTTTCAGGCGAAAGTAGGGCTTATTACCAGCCAGATGATGTTAGGAAAACTGGATGATGCTTCCCGTAATGTCGAAGAGCTCAAGAAAGCAATCCCTAAACATCCATATCCCAATTATCTTCAGTCCTGGTTGGCTTACCAACAGAAAAATTACGAGCGGGCTAGTGATCTTTTGCTAGAGTCACAAAAGCAGATGCCTGATCATATGCCAAGTATATTTCTACTAGGCGCCTGTAACTATGCACTTGGACATTATGAACAGGCGAATTATTATCTTACTCAATTTGTAAATGCTGTGCCCACACATATTCAGGGACGACGATTATTGGGCGCGACCAGATTACGATTGCAACAACCTGAGCAGGCAATGGAAGTATTGAATCCCGGACTGGAAGGAGATGATACCCCCGATGCTGTACTGCTTGTTATGGCTGGACAGGCAGCCGCTTTTGTTGGAGATACTGAAGTACAATTACGTTATCTTAAAAAGGCGGCAGAGGTTGCACCCGAAGTAATATCAATAAGAACAGAGCTTGCGCGCGCCTATATGAATCAAGGTGCAATGCAGGAAGCAATCACTGAATTAGAGTCAATACAACATCTCGATGAAGAACATCGTCGAACAGATTTGCTCTTGATTAATGCTCAATTGCGTACCGGCGACTTCGCGGCGGCCAGAAAATTAGCAAATGATATCTTGAATAAGGCACCTGATGATCCAGGCGCATATGTATTACTAGGTAGCATTGAACTTATCGCCGGAGATCGTCAACAGGCACATCAATATTACCTGAGCGCTCTTCGAATTCAGAATGATTACCTGCCGGCAAGACTCAGTATGGCGCGCATGGATTTGGAAGATGGTAACCTTGTTGTTGCAAGTGAACAATTTGATCGAATACTCCTAATCGACAAGAAATCAGTAGCTGCTATGCTGGGCCATGCGCAAATTGCTGAGCAGCGTGGTAATAGAGACCAAGCCGTGGCATGGGTAGAACGGGCACGTTCCGCTGATAAGAATGCACTATTACCGCGAATTGTGCTGGCTAGATATTACCTGCTTACAGGTGATGCCGAGGCTGCCCTGACTATTGCCAAGGAAGTGAATGCGTTAAAACCAAATGATGTATCCAACCTATTATTATTGGGACGGGCACAGGAACAGGCGGGGCAGACAAAGGATGCAATAAGAACACTTGAGGCACTTATTGCAAGCAATCCACAAATTATCTCTGCATACCTTGATCTGGCGAACAGCTATGCCAATGCGAGGAGTTATGAAGCAGCCCGTAATATTCTCAAAGACGCGTTGAAGATAAAACCCGATTTGCTACAGTTAAAAGTCGCCCAGGTGCGTCTAGAAATATTGGCTGAAAATTATAGTACAGCACTACAGCTTGCCGAAATGATTCAACGACAGCACACAGAAAGTATAGAGGGATTCAGTTATGCTGGGGATATCTATCTTAGACAAAAGCAATTCCGCAAGGCTCAATATGCATACCAGCAGGCCCTTGATATCAGGCCGACGGCAGGATTGACCATCAAATTGGCAAGGGCATACAGCGCCGATGGCAAGTCAGACAGAGCGCTACGGGTACTTGAACGTGGCCTTGATAATTTACCGAATGATGTCACTATTCGTGCGGCATTGGCTGCAAGTTATCAACAACGTGGGGAATTCACATTAGCCGAAAATCATTATCAAGATATCCTTAAAAAGCAACCAAAAAATCCGGTAGTATTAAACAACCTGGCATTATTATATCTTGAAAAAGATCCTGTACTTGCGCTCGGCTATGCTCAGGAGGCATTTGGATTAGCTCCGCAAAGTATCGCGATTGCTGATACACTCGGGTGGTTACTGCTTGAGAATGAACGGCTAGACGAGGGGTTGGCAATATTGCAGCGTGCTGCAGCGAAAAGTAATGAACCTACTGTTCAATATCACTATGCTGTGGCGTTAGCTAAAAATGGCAAATCAATAGAGGCGCGTGATAGATTGACCAACTTACTTGAGAACGGGGAGGACTTCAAGGAACGGCAGCAAGCCCAGAGTTTTCTAAATAGTCTGGCAAGTCAATAAAAAGGCCAGCGATTGCTGGCCTTTTTTGTAATCTAGAATCAAAAATTAACTTATGATTTATGCTTCACATTAAATCGAATACCTGCAAATCCGAATAATCCTATAGCGAGAAGCACCATGGCTGATGGTTCTGGAATAGAACTGGAGTTGGGTGAACCAAAAGAAAGTACTATGTCATTGCTTTGAATAAAATCAAGCAAACTATTTTCTCCAGTCAACATTGCTAATCCGCTCAGGTTCAGAAGAATAGTAATTGAATCCTGAATAGCATTTTGTCCTC